>ERZ779631.102-NODE-102-length-32185-cov-6.807625_pt1 | contig 32185 bp, 27 predicted proteins | sample MGYA00514193_ERZ779631 | MGnify/ENA primary metagenome ERZ779631 (study PRJEB29562, sample SAMEA4376710) | mouse gut metagenome | isolation source: Cecum | study: EMG produced TPA metagenomics assembly of the A DSS colitis mouse model was used to assess the...
GGTTATGTTACAATCGTAAAAATTCTTCGATAACATAAATTAATAAAATTTAAAGACTCTATAATCAAAGATAAACTTAGGGAACATTTGAGAAGATAAACTCTATGTTCCCTATTTTTTTACGTCATAACTTCTTCATGTTCTTCTAAATACTGTTGCAATACCTCTGTGGCTTCGTTAACGCCTAAATTAGACGTTTTAAGGAAATCATAGAGAGTTTCTACCTCTTTTTGCTTTTGCTTGCTTATTAAGGCTTCTAGCTCCTCTCTTTCATGTTCTATACGTGTTTATAATGCATCAATAACCTCTTGCTTATGTTGAATTTTTTCTTCAATCGATTTTCTTTGTCCTCTTGCCATAATTTATCTCCAAAAATAATGTAATTATTAGAGTGTATGGACAAGATTCAGTTTTTATTCATCAACATTACAATTACGCATATCAAATTCTATTGCATCACCTTCTTGTATATCCTCTGTAAACCATCTCCTAGCAATATCAATGATTGTACCATCATCAAGTTGGCAATTCACTATTCTATTTTCAATTCGCATGATTGTGAGTTTCATTTATTATGTTCCCTTTTCAGTTCAGCAAAGAAATTGATTATTTCTTCATGGTTATCGTCATTATATGTTATTGATACATGTGTTGCAAGTTTTTTCTTTGTGCGCTTTATTCCACATTGAATTAAAAGTTCGTTATATGTATTACAACAACAATTTCTCATTATTGTACTTGCACATGGGGTGTTATTTTCTTTATACAAATCATATATTTGATAATATACATTTTTGACATTTAATTCTGCTTTTATGCGATTATAATTTTGAATGAATATATTTTGAAAATCTTCTTTTGATAAATTTGCATATGGTGACTTACGAAGAGATTTTGTAGTATAATCTGGAAAATACTTTGCATAGAATTCTCTGATTGCAGAAAACCCAAATAAATTATGAATGACAGTATTACTCGGCATATGGTTTTTAGATGTAAGTTCTTTTTCATATGGGAGTATATTATGATGCTCTATTGCATAATTTTCAATAGCGTCAAGAATAGATTTTTCCGTCCATGTTGACATGGGTAATTCATTTAATATTTCTTGTAATTTTTCAACGATTTGTTCATTTTTTGTATCTTTTGTGTTTTGTGATAAAATCGCTATAGCTTCGGAAACTGCTTGTTTTCTGGTCATTTGTATGTTCTCCCAATCTTTTCGACAATAGACGTTCATTCCCATGATTGTCGGAGAAATCAGACGCTATTTGCGTGACGCCAACAGCATAAGAGTTTCCCGCTCCCTCAAAGACACCGCCTACAAAGCAATCTATGCGAAAGAACATCTTACCCGCACGAATTCAAAGGAACCCACCGTGAATGAAATCGCTGCCGAAATCGGCATTCCCAAGGAAGATATCGTCTACGCGCTGGACGCCATCCAAGCGCCCATGAGTCTTTACGAGCCGGTCTATACAGACGGAGGCGATACGCTTTATGTAATGGACCAGATCAGTGACAAAAAAAACAGAGAAGAGATATGGGTTGAGCATATCTCTTTAAGCGAAGCTATGAAAAAACTAAGCGACCGTGAATATGAAATCATCACCCTGCGTTTCTTTGAAGGCAAAACACAGATGGAAGTCGCCACGAAAATCGGCATCTCTCAGGCACAAGTGTCGCGGCTTGAGAAAAACGCGCTCAAAACCATGAGAATGTACCTGACTGCATAAAACTGCCATCAAAAATCCGCCACATCGAAAGTCAGGGTGATATCTTTCCCGCCGTATAACTTAAAATAATTCTGTATGATTCGATCCGTAACAACACGGATATTCTCCTTCTCAGTGCCCATCAGCACTACAAGGAACTGCGAACTGCTGTATCTGGTGCCTACATCCACACCGCGCAATGATTTACAGATAGCTTGCTCCATGCACTGCATGGCAGTCTCCATGCGTTCCAGTTTCACCTCTCTGCCGTCTGAAGAGAACAACGTAAACAGCAGCAGCTGTGTCTTTTGGTTGCTTCTCTGTGAAAAGCGGTTCACAAATTCATATATATGCGCAAATTCAGTATATTCAATCTGGAATGCACCCGTGCGCTTTTCACTGCTTCTGATGAGACTGAGAATCGTCTCCAAATCGTTCTTCGATTGCTCAGGTGTACGCACAAGTCCCGTATTCTGGAAGAATCCGTAATGAACATTTGAATTCTGTTTTACATGATACAATGCTTTGTCGGCTCGCTGGTATAACTCCTCAAAGTCATGTCCGTCCGTACCAGAGAGACTGATTCCGATGGACAACTGCGTGCGTTTCAGGATATCCACATCTTCCTGTTTCTTGGCAAAAGCCTCCAATATCTCATTTACCAAATCAATGGCGCCGTCTCTGCTCGTCATTCCCTCCACGAAATAGATAAACTCGTCTCCACCGGTTCTACATACGATATCCTTACCGCACACTTCTCGCAGCACATCGGCAGTCACCTTCAATGCATAATCCCCCGCCAGATGTCCGTACGTCTGATTGATTTCCTTAAAATGATCCAAATCGAGAATCATCAGGCATCCGCCTGTCACTCTGAGACATGCTTCAATCTCATTTTCTCCTTTTCGTCTGCTCAGGACGCCTGTGAGATAATCCGTGGGCGCATCAAGAACACTCTCGCTGCCCATAGAAATCCCGCAGATTTTCTCACTGTCAAAGATTGGCGACGCCATGTCTTCTTCCAGCATCCACTGTTTTTCCAACGCCCCTTCTTTAATCAACTCTGCAAAAATATCTACCAGTTCAGGATCCCACTGGCTTCCTTTACCCTTCTTTAATTCTTCCATCACGATATCGTCGTTCAGTCTTCTTCTGTAGACACGATTGCTCGTCATGGCATCATAGGAATCTACCAGTCCGATGACTCTCGCCACAAGCGGAATGGATTCCGCCTTCAAGCCTTCCGGATATCCTTTACCATCATAACGCTCATGATGGTATTTCGCCCCAACATTAATATTGGGAAACATTTTAAAGTCCTTTAAAATTTCGGCACCCATAACGGTATGCCCTTTGATCAGGCGAAACTCTAAATCTGTGAGTTTGAAAGGCTTATTGAGCACCGCATCCGGTATACCGATCTTACCGACATCATGCAGCATCGCCACATAATAAATATTCTGAATATCCTCCTCAGACCAGCCGAGTCTCTGTGCCAGCAGTTTAGAATAAGCTGCAACTCTTAAAGAATGTCCCTTCGTATAATCATCTTTAGCATCTACCGTATTGGCAACCGTCATGATCGCCTGAATGGTAACACGCTCCATCTCTCTTGTCTTCTCATCCAGCCTGCGCTGCAAATCTTTGCGGTATCCGTCAAGTTCAAGCGTACTCTTAATACGGCTCAACATAATCTGCGGCTCAAACGGCTTAGAAATAAAATCGCATGCCCCCACGCGGAAACACTCAACTTCCGTCTCCGAACTCCTGTCCGCTGTCAGAAAAACCACCGGAATCTTCATCCATCGCGGATCAGCCTGCAACGCTTTCATAATCTCAAACCCGCCGATTTCCGGCATGTTAATGTCCAATAAAATCAAATCCGGTATATGTCTGTCCAGATATTTATATGCCTGCTTACCGGAATTTACGGCAACTACTTTATATGTATCTCCCAACAGATTCTGCGCTGTCGATAATGTCAGTCTGTCATCATCGACAATTAAGATTATTTTTTTCATTCGCCCTCACACATGTTTGTCTGTATCGCTTACGAACAAACATTTTCACATTTAAGAATACCTATTCCCGCACAACAATTTACTCTTAAATATATGATATCATTATGGACTATAAAAATCAATTATCTTTGCTCATCTCCTTCTTCAGTCTGCGCATAATCTTCTTTTCCAGACGTGAAATGTACGACTGTGAAATCCCCAATAATTCGGCTACTTCTTTTTGTGTCAGTTCCTTTCCTTCCGCACTGCCGATTCCGAACCGCAGCCTGATAATTGTCTGTTCTCTCTCTGAGAGTTTCGCTATCGCCTTTATTAACAGCTTACGTTCCACCTCGTTTTCCAAATCTTTATAAATGACGTCCTCATCCGTACCAAGAATATCCGAGAGAAGAAGTTCATTGCCATCCCAGTCTACGTTGAGAGGCTCATCAATCGACACCTCCATCTTGTGTTTACTGTTTCTTCTCAAATACATCAATATTTCATTCTCAATACATCTCGATGCATACGTGGCCAATTTAATATTCTTCTCGGGATTAAAGGTGTTTATAGACTTAATCAGTCCGATTGTTCCGATAGAAATCAAATCCTCCACTCCTACTCCCGTGTTGTCAAATTTCTTGGCAATATATACGACTAATCTCAAATTATGCTCTATTAGAATTGCCTTGGCTTCATCCTCATATTCCGTACCAAGATCGCTTATAATTTCATTCTCCTTCTCACTCTCAAGAGGCGGCGGAAGCACCTCTGTCCCTCCTATGTAATGAATATCTCCCTGCTTTGTCATAAGGAATCTTGTGTCCTTATGTACCATCTTAAACTGAACTTTGCCGGGAATTGCCACTTTTAAAACCATCTTCATTCCTCCTAGTCTTCTAATAACCGGGGGTGAAGTATCATCTGATAGATACTTTCTTCAGGTATTCCCGTATTACAAATCGCTACAATAACATGTTCCTTCCTGATGCTCTGTCCGTGATCATCTATCGTTAATTCCGGCAGTTCATATGCATTCAAAATTCCCCTGTCTCTACCGACACTTTGAAAAGGAATCGCATGATACTTCTCCGGCATGAATACGGAACTGATCTGCCCGGCCAGCTTCGCACTGATTAAACATACCGGTGCCTTGCTGATCGGGTCTGCCAGATGGTTTCCGGTATCTAACAACGCCTGTATCCGGAGTTCCTGATTCAACCTAGGAACATATATCGCTACCGTCCTTAGACAATTCTCTTTCCTTTTTCGGACAGTGATAAGAAATTTTAACACAATTCTATATGATACATATCCCGTCAAAAGCGTTATGAACAGACTTACATTTCCTTTTATGACCATTCTTAACCGATTCAGAATCCATATCATGATGCTGCCTAAAAAAAATCCACAGCCAGCCATCACCAGACTCCCGTGAATCAGCTTCTTACCATGATACATCCGGAAAGAAACAACTAACATGCACATACTGACAGGAACAGCGCCTATCAGTAACCGGATTCCTACCGTACCGACCGGCACCATTATCACTGCACTAAACATCAACGCCCCCATCAGTGCTCCGAGCCAGATTCGTCTGTGCGTGGCAGTACACTTAAGAATCTGTCCGGTCAGGGAAAGCATATACAGATTGCCCGTCAACTGCAGGATAAAAATGCTGTCAATATATAATTTGTAATACACATCCCACCTCCGTGCTTCTGCTTTATTATAAGAAAACGGAGACAAATATTCTGTCACAATCAGGGAGCATTTCCGCTATTTTTGCAGACACATAACAACAAAAAACCACAGGATATTATCTCCTGTGGTTATATACGTTATTTACTTCTCAAGAAATCCGGAATCTTCAAAGATTTCTCTTCGACAGAACTCTTAATATCTTTTGTCTTATTAATGCCGGTAATCGTCTTAAGCTGCGTAGGATTAGCTTGTCCCGCTGACATACCGTCAGTACGAACACCCGGCTGTTTCAATCCGCCGCCCGGTACGGCAAAATTGCCGAGTCCGGCGCCCGGAATCGTTCCAACCGTCTGCTTTCCCTGCAATGAAGTAGGTGTTATGTATCCTGCCTTAAACCCGAGACCGCTTACCTGTTTTGCTTTCTCTTCAATACCGGTAGCGATAATCGTGATATTGCATGTATCCGTCATATTCACATCATACATTGCACCGAAAATGATATTGACGTCATCACCCGTAAGTTCCTGCACATAACTTGCCGCGTCGTTTGCATCCGCCAGCGAAATATCCCCAGATACATTGATAATAACATGCGTCGCCCCAGAAATAGTAGTCTCTAGCAACGGACTTTCCACTGCCATTTTAACGGCTTCGCTCGCTTTATCATCACCTTTGCCCGTACCGATACCGATATGTGCAATACCCTTGTCCTTCATGACCGTCTGCACATCCGCGAAGTCAAGGTTAATAACTGAAGGAACATTGATTAAGTCTGTAATGCCCTGCACCGCCTGCTGCAACACTTCGTCAGCTTTCTTTAACGCATCCGGCATGGTTGTCCGTCTGTCAACAATCTCAAGCAATTTATCATTCGGAATCACAATCAACGTATCTACATTATCTTTAATCTTATCAATTCCGGCAATCGCATTCGTCATGCGGGCTTTTGCTTCAAAACGAAATGGCTTAGTCACTACACCTACTGTCAAAATGCCCATGTCCTTAGCCAGCTTAGCAACAACCGGAGCCGCGCCCGTACCCGTTCCGCCACCCATACCACAGGTGACAAACACCATATCCGCTCCTTTAAGCGCCGCAGCCACCTCATCTGAACTCTCTTCCGCGGCTTTCTCACCGATTTCCGGTTTTGCACCCGCACCCAGTCCTTTGGTCAGCTTCTCTCCAATCTGTAACAAAGTAGGCGCTTTGCATAACTGTAACGCCTGCTTGTCCGTATTGATCCCAATGAACTCTACGCCGTCTATTTCTTCATCAATCATTCTATTTACAGCATTGTTGCCTGCACCGCCGACACCGACCACGATAATCTTAGCAGCAGACTCAGCATCATTTGACTTAATCTCAAGCAAGGTGATTCCTCCTTCTTTTTCCCCAAAGACTCTCATACATTATCATATAATTATTTTTCGAAATTCGCAACCTATTTTTTTGTTTTTTGCCCGATTATACTAAAGTACCAATTATAACCAGCAATTGTTTCCGCTTCCCAAAAGCTTAGTCCTGTTCAAAACTATATGATTTCGTATCTTCACTGTATTCCCGCATGTCAAGCGTACCCTTCTTGCCTGCCAGCTCAGGCAGAATATATTGTAGTTTCATGATTTTTTCATCAATATATTGACTATCACCCAGCGCCACCCTCGCTTCACCGAACAATAACGTCACTCTGTACTCCGAATCGAAATAGATGCGGTCCGCCGACATGGAATATCTGTCCAACTGCTGTGTAATATTGAGCACATTACTGAATATCTCCGGATTCTCTACCGGAAGCGGTTCATGCAGGATCACATGATCGAACTGCAGACCGGTCACCTGTGGAATCCCGTCGGTCTTCTCCGTCGATGTCTCTACTACAATTCCGTCTTTGTCAAAATACACATAACGCCCCAGATAAGCCACATAACCTGCCAGCGCCTTCTCATACACGGTAATCCTGACCGTGTCCTTCGCCTCTATCGACACATCCATCGTCTGAATAAAAGGGATATCCTCCATTCCCTTATCCTTGTATTTCAACGAAAGAAATAAGGAATTATTGCCATATCTGCCGTTCATGACCATTTCCATGATCTCTTCATTGGTATAATGGACATTGCCCTCCACATATACTGTGGTAATCGTGTAATTATGAATAATGTATTCATAGCCTCCGACCAGAATGATCAGCAGGAGAAGAAGCGTAACAGACAGGATAGCCACTCTTTTACTTCTGCTAAAACGCAGCTTTTCTTCCCGCACCCGTTTCCTCTTCTCCTGTATCATATCGTCATTCTTGACTAGCCGCAGATTCGGATTCCTTTTCTTTACTTTTTTGACCGCTTTCTTGTTAGCCATTCAAAAACCTCTTGTAATCTAAACAGAAGGTTAAGCCAGTTCAATCGACGCGCCCAATTGTCTTAAACTAAGCACAATGTCCTCATACCCTCTGTCAATATAATGCCTGTTCGTCACAATACTTGTTCCCTCCGCAGCAAGCGCTGCCACCACAAGCGCCGCCCCGCCCCGCAGTTCCTCCGCCTGCACGATCGCACCATGCAGTTTACTGCTTCCGATATACGCTGTATTTCCATGGACCGTAATATCCGCTCCCATCTTACATAGCTCCGGCACAATACGGAATCGGTTCTCGAACACAGTTTCTTCTATGCATCCACGCTGTCCTGACAGTGCCATGACTACCATAAAAGGTGACTGCATATCTGTCGGAAAGGCAGGATAACATCCCGTTGCCAGCATATGGCATGTCGCTTCATGATCCCTGCCGTTAATTAAAATACCATCCGTTTCATACTCAATTGCCGCCCCCATCTCCACCGCGCAGTTTAACACGCTCTCCATATGATGGGCAGGCGCATCCCGCAGGAAAATACGTCCGCCGGTACACATACATGCACTTAAGTATGTTCCGGCTACGATGCGGTCCGCCGGCACACGGTATCTGACCGCGTGAAGCCTGTTCACACCGTGAATCACCAGACAATTGCTGCCGATTCCGTCAATTTTGGCGCCGGCACGCTGCAAAAATTCACACAATGCCTGTATTTCCGGTTCTCTTGCCGCCGGTTTGATCACAGTTTCTCCCTCCGCCAACACGGCGGCAAGAATCGCATTCTCTGTGACACCGACACTGACAAAAGGCAGTTTAAGCACTGTTCCTCTGAGTCTTGACGTCTCTGCGCAAAATCCGGTTTCATTCTCCTCTACCACGACACCCATTTTACGAAGTGACTGCAAATGCAGGTTAATCGGTCTTGAGCCAATCACGCAGCCGCCGGGATATTCCATGCAGACTCTTCCGGTTCTGGCAAGCAGTGCACCTAAAAGCATAATAGAAGAACGCATGACGCCTACAGAATCCGAAGGCATGTCACACTCGGACAGCTTCTCTGTGTTTACCCGCACAAGCGTTCCTTTTCTCTCCACCTCGCATCCCAGACTCTTAAGCAGTCTTAACATATGATAAACATCTGAGATTTCCGGGCAGTTCTCTATTTCACATATACCGTTTATCAACAGTGTCGCTGCAAGAATCGGCAGCGACGCATTTTTTGACCCTTGTATCGTAGTCTGGCCTTCCAGACATTTTCCACCATAGATACGAACAGCGTCCATATTCTTTTACCTCTAATCTTAAAAATATGACCTATTCTATCTATATGGTTTTTAGGCAAAAAGTTATCTTGTCCCTATAAATCTTTGAGTCGTATTCCTCTCGCCACGCTTAGGACGAGCCCAATCTCTATCAATAGAAACATGACCGATGAACCTCCGTAACTGATAAACGGAAGTGAAATACCCGTATTTGGAATCGTGTTCGTCACGACTGCAATATTAAGGATTACCTGAATCGCGATATGTCCGAGCACACCGACTACAAGCAGTGCACCAAACAAATCTGGCGCATTATTGGCAATCACCATAAACCGCCAAATCAACAAAATAAACATGATGATAACCGCAAACCCACCGAATAACCCGAGTTCTTCACAGATAATGGAGAAAATCATGTCATTCTGCGCCTCGGGAAGGAACCCGAGTTTCTGCATACTCTGCCCCAGCCCTTTGCCGAGCACGCCTCCGCTTCCGATTGCATAAAGCGCCTGTATCGTCTGAAACCCCTTGCCGCTGGCATATGCTTCCGGATCAAGCCATGCCAGAATACGCGCACCTCTGAAATTCAAATCGTCCGCCTGATTCACCGCCATCTGCACAACCGTAAATACGACTACCGCCGCGCCTGCCAGCGTTGCGATTCCGAGCAGAATAAAACGCTTGTAATCCGGACAGGATACAAAGAGCATCAGCACCGCAATCCCCACAACAATAATCGCCGAACTTAGGTTCTGTGTGATTCTCCACAGCATAAGCGCTATCGGCATGGGGACTAACAACACCATCCAGAAACCTTTACGATATCGTATCTGTTTCCCCATCGTACAAATCATACTCGAAAGAAACAGAATCATACACAACTTGGAAACCTCCGCCGGCTGTAAGGACAACGGTCCTATATACAGCCACCTTTTCGCACCGTGCGACTCATGGCCGAAGGGGATAATAAGTAAAATCAATACCACCGATACTATGTAACCGATCACGGCAAAACGTTCCCAGAAATGATAGGGGATATTTGCCACGAAAATCATCGCCACCAGTCCGAGTATCGTCGCAAATAACTGTTTCTTTAAATAATATGCCGAATCTCCCCACTCCAGATTTGCCTCATAGGAACTGGTGGAATATACCATAATCATTCCGAAGCCCAGCAGAAACAATACGATGAACAACAGGCTGTAATCCATAAAATTCTCATTATTTGATTGTCTTCTGCGGGTAGAATTTCTTTCTGCCACTTATTCTGATTCCTCCAGACTATTTACAAGTTCTTTAAACAGCTTCCCTCTGACTTCATAATTGGGAAACATTCCCCAGCTCGCACACGCCGGAGATAACAATACCGCATCACCGCTTTGCGCCTGCTTTACGCATATCTCAAACGCTTCCTCAAAACTATCCGCCAGAATAATATTCTCTATGCCATGCCCCCTCGCACAATCCGCAATCTTCTCTCTCGTCTGTCCGATCAACACCAGACATTTCACTTTATGATCAAAAGCCTCTATCCACTCATCATACTCGCTCTGCTTGTCATAACCGCCGCCAATCAACACGGTAGGCTTACTCATTGCCTTAATTCCCTGAATCGCCGCGTCCGGATTCGTACCTTTAGAGTCATTGTAGTAATCGACACCCCTTTTGGTCGCAACGAACTCGATTCTGTGCTCCACCGCCTTAAACTGCCTGACTACGGACAGAATCGTTTCCATCGGAACGCCCATCGCCTGCGTAATCGCAATTGCCGCCATTACATTTTCCACATTACACATACCGACCAGATTCATCTCATGGATATTCATGACACCATCAGTCTTGCCGTTCTTGGTCAGACAGATTTCTTCGCCGTCCAGCCAGAAACCGTCTGTCAACTTGTGCGTTGCAGAAAACCATACCACGTGAGCAGGGCATCTGTTCCCAATCTCCTTTGTATAAGCATTGTCGTAGTTAAGTACGCAGGTCTGGTCTGCTGTCTGGTTCTTAGTGATATACTCTTTAACTGCGGCATAGTTTTCCATCGTATGATGTCTGTTCAAATGATCCGGCGTTATATTGAGGATTGCTGACACTTCCGGGCAAAACCGCTCTATCGTTTCCAACTGAAAACTACTGATTTCCGCTACTGTCACGGTATCTTCCGTAGACTTCAACGCCGTCAGTGTATACGGATTCCCAATGTTGCCCACCACATTCACGTCACTGCAATGAGCCGCCATAATCTCCCCTACGAGCGAAGTCGTCGTCGTCTTTCCGTTTGTACCCGTAATGCCGATTACCTTACCCGCGCCAAGTCTGTATGCCAGTTCAATCTCGCCCCAGATTGGAATATTCTTTGCGCGGAATCTGTCTGCAAATTCCGTATCTGTCGGAACTCCCGGACTGAATACCGCCAATGAGATATCCTCTAAAATCTCTTCGGGCAATTCTCCGAGAAAAACATCAGCCGTCACATCCGGCTTCAATTTTGCCCTCACTGATTCTACATCCAACTGCTTGTTTTCATCAAACAAAACCGGATAAGCGCCTGCGCGGTACAATGCTTCTGCTGCGCCTGTTCCGCTCAGCCCGGTTCCTACTACCAATACCTTTTTATCTTTCAATTCATTTCCACTGGACATTTTACACACTCCCGCCGTTTCTGTCTTTTCATTTCCCCGTAACACGGTAAACCCGACTGTTATACCCCCATCAGCGCCACCAGACACAGCAGTGCCGTCACAATAGAAAATACGGCAACTACCCTCGTCTCCGACCAGCCGCACAACTCAAAATGATGATGTATGGGCGCCATCTTGAAGATACGCTTTCCTCCGGTCATCTTGAAATAAGTAACCTGTATGATAACCGACAAAACCTCTATCATATAAATAAATCCCACAATGACAATAAAAAGAGGCATCTGCATCATATAAGCCGAAGCCGCCACAAAGCCGCCAAGCGCAAGAGAGCCTGTGTCACCCATAAAAACGCTTGCCGGATATACATTAAACAGCAGAAAACCGAGCAATGCTCCCACTACCGCACAAGTGACCGGCTCTATTCCGCTTCCGGTACCGATTGCCACCACGCTGAAAAAAGTCGCCACAAGCACTGTAACCGAACTTGCCAGACCGTCCAGCCCGTCGGTAAAGTTCGTACCGTTAACCGTTCCTATCACGATAAAAAACAGAATCGGAATATTCATCCAGCCGAAATTCAGATATGTTCCGCTAAGAAACGGAACCTTCATAGCCAGTGACACATCCGTATACCGCATCAGATAGAAAGTAAAAATCGCCGTCACAACAATCTGCAATGAAAATTTCTGCCACGCTCTAAGACCCATAGACCGTTTCAATACAACTTTAATATAATCATCCATAAACCCAATCAATCCGAATCCAAGTGTCAAAAACAGAATCGGAATAATCTTCGGATAATCTTTGACAAAAAACATAGATGTAATTACCGTGCTGATCAAAATAAGAATACCGCCCATCGTCGGCGTCCCGTTCTTCTTTAAATGGGTTTCCGGTCCTTCTTCCCTCACCGTCTGACCGACCTTAAGCCGCTTCAAGAACGGAATCACCACCGGACCTAAAACCACACTGACTGCAAAAGATATCATTACCGACATTAAAATCGTTGTATTCATAATTCCTCCATCTGTCACCACACAGCTTTGCTGACAAAAAATGCATGCTTTTCGCCATTATATCAAGAACAGCTCTGCCTACTGAGAATGCATGCTTTTCGCCATTATATCAAGAACAGCTCTGCCTGCTGAGAATGCATGCTTTTCGCATTCTCTTGAACATGATTTAGTTTTACTCAGGCATCGTTCTTTGATGCCATAGTAAAACTTCATGTTCTATTATAGTCCATCTTCTCCAAATATGGAAGGATGTTTTCAAAAAGCTGCCGAACCACCGGAGCCGCAATCTGCCCTCCGTAATATGTCCCCTGCGGGTTATTGATAATGGCAACCGCCAGTATCTGCGGATTATCCGCCGGCGCAAATCCCAAGAATGAGGCGATATATTTACCGCTTCCTCTTGGCAGCGTCTGGCTCGTCGCCGTCTTACCGCCAACGCGGTATCCTTCCACCGCACCGTTCTTGCCGCTTCCTTCCGCAACCACCTGCTCCAGAATATATCGCATCGTCTCGGAAGTTTCTGCGGAGACCACGTTATCTCTTACAGGATAACTGAATATGTGATTGTTGTTCCCGTCAGCATCCGCTACTTTCACGCCGAAATGCGGCGTTACCCTTCTGCCGCCATTTACAATCGAAGAGGCTGTCACTGCAAGCTGAATCGGTGTAATCTGAAAAGATTGCCCGAATGAGATGGTAGCCAGTTCCACGGGACCGATATTCTCCACGTTATGCATGATTGTTCCAGCTTCTCCGGGCAGATCTATTCCGGTTCTGTCAAGCAGCCCGAACTGTTTAAAATATGAATAATAGTTCTCTACCCCGATACGCAGTCCGACCGTAATAAAAACCGGATTGCATGAGTTCATGGTGCCTTGTACGAAGTCTTCCGCTCCGTGTCCTCCCACCTTGTGACATCTGATTCTGCGGTCCTCAACCATAATAAATCCCGGACAATTAAAAGTATCTGAAGGTTTCACCGCTCCTGATTCCAATCCGGCCGCAGCCGTGACAATCTTAAAAGTGGACCCCGGCTCATAAGTATCATTAATGCAACTGTTACGCCACATACCGTTTAACAATTCCTGCTTCTTCTCTTCGCTGAGCGAACTGGTGTCTAACGTATCCGGGAGCGTATAAGGGTCGTTCAAGTTAAACTCCGGCACGTTGACCATCGCCAATATCTCCCCGTTCTGCGGATTCATCACGAGGATGGATACGCTGTCCGCCTCCTTCGTCTCCATCGTCTGCATGGCAAGCTGCGTCGCATAACTCTGGATATTCATATCAAGACTGACATAAAGATCCTGACCTTCGACAGGTTCAACCCGCTCTTCCCCTTCTTCCGCCACCTCTACTCCTTTGGCGTCAGTCACTGTTAAGATGGTTCCCGCCTCACCCTGTAAATATTCTTCATAGATAACTTCCAAGCCTATAATTCCCTGATTATCGCCTCCGGTAAATCCAAGCACCTTAGAGCCAAGCGAATCATAAGGGTAATACCGCTTATAATCTTCATCCACTTTCACACCGTCCAGATCATATGATCTGATGGCGTCACCTATGCTTTTGTCCACGTTACTTTTAATCTTCTCAATAGACGAATACTTTTCCACCCGCTTACGGACATATTCTTCCGAAAGACCGAGTTCCTTGCACAGAACGGCTATCACTTCTTCCTTATCTGTAATCTGGCTGTGAATCACGGAGATAGTACACACAGTCTTATTGTCCGCCAGTACTTTTCCGTTCGCATCAATAATCCGTCCTCTTGCCGCCTTGATGCTCCGTTCCCTTTCGTGCAGTTCTTTTGCCCTCATCGTATAGTATTCCGACTGAAAGACCATCAAATACACAAGTCTGCCCATCAGTATCGCAAACACGAACAGGCAGAGGAACATCACCGCCACTGTCTTACTTCTGTGATATGTCTTGTGCAAACGGGGTGTCTCCTGTGTCATATAGAAAAACCTCACAAAAAGGTATTAATATAATTTATTACCGTTTCCATGAGGTTATTCGTCATATAAATTTATTTGTGCTATGAAAAGATTCTTATCCTATTCTACTCTGCCGTCTCATCTTCGGGCGGTGCAGGATTGTCCCCTTCTTCGGCCTCACCTTCGTCTTCCGAGTCTTCCTCCCCGAGTACGCTGCCGCCATTTACCTGCGCACCGGTATCCGGATCAAACAAGTCGCCTGTCTCCGGGTCTTTCAGATAACCCGTTTCCGGATCTAACGGGAACGTCTTCCATATCTCTCTTTGCGCTTTTTCTTCCGGCGTCTCACCCTCTGCACTGCCTTCGCCTTCCGTCTCGTCTCCCTGTCCTTCGCCTTCGGCGTCTCCGTCCTCCGGATTGATGGGATTACCGTCTTCATCCAGTTCTTCTTCCGGCAGTTCATCCTGCATTTTAATCTGAATCTTTAACGCTTCCAGTTCCTCTCTCTCTTCATCGGTCAGTTCTTCCGTCATAAAAATATTCAGGTATGGAAGAGCCTCCGTCAATATTTCTCTGACGATTACAGTCGCAAATCTTGCATTATCCTGATACTGTACATTCGGTCTGTCCACCACCACATAAATCGCTATCTGCGGATCATCTGCGGGCGCATACCCAAAGAAAGATACAACATACTCATTGTTTTTACGCGGGATTGTCTCCGCCGTTCCGGTCTTCCCGCCAATCATATAGCCCGCAGGTCTGGCAGTCTTACCGGTTCCATGCTCTCCGGTCACAACCGTATTGCAGAATTCTATGATGGTATCACTGGTAGACTGTGAGACTGTCTGTTTCAAAATTCTCGGCTCGATATTTTCCAATGTTGCGCCGTCTGCCGTCATAATCTTATCCACAACATGTGGCTCATAGTAGTAACCGCCATTGATCAATGAACAGAATGCCGCCATCGTCTGAATCATCGTAGAATTATAACCCTGCCCGAAAGAATTCGTGGCAAGTTCCACGGTTCCCATTCTGTCTTTACTATATACCATACTCGCTGTTCTGGCTTCCCCAGCCAGATCGATGTTGGTTTTCAATCCAAACCCGAACAAATGCTGGTAATCTACGAACCCATTCTTTCCAAGCTTAAATGCCACATTCATAAGCACTACGTTGCAAGACCTCTCGATGCCCTCCTGCACAGAAAGATACCCGTCACCATACTTGTTATGGCACTTGATGGGTTTGGGCCAATCCGCCACCTGCAGTCCGCCCTCGCAGTTATAAGATTCCGTGCCGGTAATCGCTCCGCTCTCCAGCGCTGCCGCCACCGTAAAAGGTTTTGATACCGACCCCGGCTCATATGCGTTGACAATACAGAAATTCTTCCACAAGGAATCAAGCTGTCTGTATATCTCTTCATCGTTCATGGCAGCTATACTTTCTCTCGTCACGTATTCGCCCGTTCTGTTGCCTTTCTCATCCACAAGAGGCATCCCGATTAAATTATCGGTATTCCTTACGTCATTCAAATCGTATGTCGGGTAGTTTGCCATTGCCAACACTCTTCCCGTATGTACCTCCATAATGATACAGCCAACATTTTCCGCGCCATTCCCGGGTCTGTAATTATCTTTATACTCCTCGTTAAACTTCTTCAAGTACTTCTCTACGATACTCTGGAGATTCGCGTCAATGGAGGTCTGGATATTACAGCCGTCCACTGCCGCAATAGTCGTTCTCTCCAGATTAGAGTCATCATTTAAATAGCCGTACTCTCTGCCGTTCGTTCCGCAGAGCGTATCATTATAGAATTCTTCTAAACCATAAGTACCCTGATTGTCATTGGTCGTAAATCCAATCACGTCACAGGCAAGAGAACCATTCGGGTATTCCCTCTTATACTCGTCCTCAAACCAGACGCCTTTAATATTCTTACCATTTTCAGGGTCTTTTGCCATCTCCTGAAAGGCATTCATCTTCTCGTATTCCACGCGTCTTGCCATCACGTAATAGGAGGAGTTCGGATGCTCTGCGATATAAGTTCTCACCTCGTCCGTATTGATTGAGAAACACTGCCTGAGCGCATTCAATGTAGGCTCCAGATTTTCCTCATCACGCATCAGAATCTTTGTATCCAGAATCACATTGTAGACTTTGTTGCTGACTGCCAGTATCGTACCGTTAGAGTCAACTATATTGCCTCTCTTAAAAGGTATTGTCGTGGAGTCGTATTCCTGCTGCGAGAGTACCTGCTTCTTGTACTCTTCGCCATTGTCCCTTGTAATCAGAAACATTTGTACGCTTAACCCCACAAAAGCTATCAGTATTAAAAAAAACAATACCAATAGCTTCTTCTGCATTTTAATTGTAAATCTGTTAATCGAATTATTCGCTTTCTCTTGACTGCTCAACTACTCACCTGCTTAAATCAATCGGTTACTCTCACTGCGGAATATCTGCCATCTGTTTCACATAATCATGATTTTCACTGGCAAAAGATATGATCTGTCCTTCTTCCGCGTACTGCATACCTAATTCCTGAATGGCGATTTTCTTAATCTCTTCCAAATCAACTCCACTTGTTATTCTACTATATTCCTCATCATTTGCAAGTTTTAAATCATTTAACTGCTTCTCTAATGTGGAAATATTCTTCACACTGTTGGTAATATCAGACTGCAGACCGATATAGTACACCAGAATAATACCTGTCGCCATAAGCGCCATACATAAAAAAACAACATAACCTGCACTCATATGCTTCGCACGTTCCCTATTCTTACGTGCGGTATTGCTTATTTTCTTCTGCTGCTCTCTAACAATCTCCTGCGTAACATCCAATCTTCTGACAGCGTTACCCTGTACATAATAGCCGTTTCCCGCGTTTGCCATGCGGGTACGGCTGCCAGTGCCCACTGTCCGATTGCGATTTACTGTCCTTGCTGTTGCTGCCATAACATTACGTTTCCCTTCATATCACTGCCCGCTCCGCTCAAACACTCTGAGTTTCGCGCTTTTTGATCTTTTATTCACTTCCATTTCTTCTTTAGACGGCAAAATCGGTTTCCTTGTAATCACTTTCCCTCTGGATGCCTGTCCACACACACAAACCGGAAAATCCGGCGGGCATGTACACGGGTTCTCATTCCTGCGAAAAGCTGCTTTTACGATTCTGTCTTCTAACGAATGAAATGTGATAATACAGATTCTTCCGCCCGGATTTAACATCTCGATAAAATCATCGAGCGAATCTTTCAACACTTCTAATTCCTGATTACACTCAATCCTGATTGCCTGAAAAGTCCTCTTGGAAGGATGCCCTCCCGCCGCTCTCATCTTCGCGGGAATCGCCGCCTTGATAATCTCATTCAGCTCACCCGTCGTCTCTACCGGCTTGTCCTTTCTTGCATTCACGATATGCTTTGCTATATTCTTGGCAAATTGTTCTTCTCCGTAATCTCTGATGACATGATAAAGTTTTGTCTCAGTATACTTGTTTATAATATCCGCGGCAGTTAAAGACTGGCGTAAATCCATCCGCATGTCCAAAGCCGTATCGTATCTATAAGAGAACCCTCTCTGCGCATTATCCAGCTGAAAAGAGGACACTCCCAAATCCAGCACGATTCCGTCTGCCTTGTCTATTCCAAGCCGTCTTAAAACTTGTCTTGCATTACGGTAATTATCCCTGACAAGCGTGACCCGTTCCTCATAAGGTTTCAGTCTTGCACCGGCCGCATCTATCGCCGCTTCATCCTGATCGATACCTATAAGCCTGCCTGCCCCGCTTAATGCGGAAGCGATTTGGAACGAATGTCCTCCGCCACCCAGTGTGCCGTCCACATAAATTCCCTCTGGCTTAATCCGTAAATTATCTATGGTTTCCTCTAATAAGACTGACGTATGTTTAAATTCCATCTTTACCTCTGTCACGAAGTCTCATCATGCATTGTTCCGCCTAGATTCCAAGCCCGAGTTCTGCCATATGCTCCGCTATTTCATCCATATCTTCATAGGCCGCCATGCCGTCAAATCGTTCTTTACTCCAGATTTCTATCCTGCTGGCTACGCCAATCAGTACAACATCTTTGCTGATCTGTGCAAACTCTCTCAAAATATTCGGAACCAGAATTCTTCCCTGCTTATCCACTTCTACTTCCGCTGCACCTGCCAGAAAAAATCTCACAAACTGTCTTGCTTCCTTATTGGTAATAGGCAATGATTTCAGCTTCTCTTCAAATGCGTTCCACTCTTCATTGTCATACACAAATAGGCAGCCGTCCAATCCTTTCGTTACTACGAAGGTATCACCCAACGATTCTCTGAATTTCGAGGGGATAATCAGCCTGCCCTTAGCGTCGATTGTGTGATTGTATTCTCCCATAAACATCATCAATCACCCCGCCCAAGTGTCTGTACGCATCTGTCGCCCTCGTCCATACACTGCTTACAACCAAGTGGTCTGCCACGGAAACCGGTTTTCTATGCGTGGATTCTGTAATTTCGCACCACTTTCTTCCACTTCATACCACTTTCCACCACTTTTAATCTAATTTTATACTATTAAGATGTATAATGCAAGGAAAAAATGGGCTTTTTTCAAAAACTGCGGCTTTATAATAAAAAACATTTAACTGTCAAATTCATAGAACTGCCGTTGAAAATTGATTTTTTCACAAAAAAAAGAACTTTCAACCGGTATTTACCACCACTCGAAAGCTCTTTGTATTACTATATTGCTATAATATTTCATTACTTCATAACTTAATTCTGTTCCTGTTCTGCCACTTCCTGTTTTGACATTTTTACCTGCTCAGGCTCTTCCGTTCTCGTTGCTTCTACCAGAACTGACGCGACCGACTTGCTCTTCCCACGCTTCCTATACATCCGAATCAGAATATCCGCCGCAAGCGCCACCACAAAAAGCACAATTGCCAGCACCTGTGATACCGCTATCGTCGTATGCGGAATAAACAGCGTGTCCGTACGAATTCCCTCAATCCACGCTCTGCCGAGTCCGTATCCTCCCAGATACAAAAGCCACATCTCGCCTTGAAATTGCTTATGTTGTCTGTACAACAACATCATTACAAGCAAAATCAGATTCCATAGACTTTCATAGAGAAATGTAGGATGCACTTGTATATAATTCGTGCCTTCCGCAATATGCCGCGCCACATTCTCGGAAATATCAATACTTCTCACCGCGTCAACCGGCAGTCTCATCGCGAGCAGATTGTCTGTATATTCACCAAATACTTCCCTGTTCGTGAAATTGCCCCAGCGGCCGATTACCTGTCCGAGCACGAGACCCGGTACGCAGATATCCGCAATCTGCAGAAAACTATGCTTCTTAACCTTACAATATACCCACAACGTAGCAAACGCCGCGATCACTGCACCGTAAATTGCCAGTCCGCCATTGCGTAGATTGAATATGTTAAGCAGATTATCCTTATACATATCCCACTGGAAAATCACATAGTATATCCTTGCTCCTATAATAGAGAAAATAATCGCATAGATTGCAAAGTCCCATATCACTTCGGAGTCGAGGTTTTCCTTCTTAGCAATGTACGACGCCATCAAAACCCCGCACAGTACACCGATTCCGATAATTATACCGTAAAGTGCAATCTGAAAACCGAAGATACTGAAACTCTTAGGCACATTATTCAAATAAATTCCCAGATGAGGAAACGATATATCCGTCACATTCATGATATCCTGCACGCCAATTACTCCTTATACATTAAATCTAAACAAAATCACGTCGCCATCCTGAACAACATAGTCTTTGCCTTCCATACCGACCAGTCCTTTTTCTCTTGCGGCGGCAAGTGAACCCTGCTCCAGCAAATCTCTATAATTGACCACCTCAGCTTTGATAAAGCCACGCTCAAAATCGGTATGTATCTTACCTGCCGCCTGCGGCGCCTTCGTACCAATCTTGATCGTCCACGCCCTCGTCTCATCCTCTCCGGCAGTGAGGAAGCTCATCAGCCCCAAAATACGATAACTGGTCTTAATCAATTTCTGCAGACCGGATTCGGACAGACCGAGGTCTTCCAGAAACATAGCTGTCTCTTCCTCATCCAATTCTGCGATCTCCTGCTCAATCTGCGCGCAGATGACAAACACCTCACTGTCATTTGCCGCAGCAAACTCTTTCACTTTGGCAACGCCGCTGTTCGACGCGCCGTCATCAGCTAAATCGTCCTCTGCAACGTTCGCCGCAAAGATAACCGGTTTATATGTCAGCAGATTGTATGAAGCAAGAAGCGCTGCCTCATCCTCGTCTTCTGCCTCAAAACCTTTAGCGAGCTTACCTTCCTCCAGATGCGCCTTGATTTTCTCAAGAAGAGCATATTCTTTTGCCACCGTCTTATCCATCTTTGCCACCTTGGCAGTTTTGGCTATCCTTCTGTCCAGAATCTCAATATCTGAAAAAATAAGTTCAAGATTGATCGTCTCAATATCCCGCAACGGATCAATCGACCCATCTACATGCACGATATTACTGTCCTCAAAACATCTCACCACATGCACGACAGCATCCACCTCACGTATATTGCTAAGGAACTGGTTCCCCAGACCTTCACCTTTAGAGGCCCCCTTCACGAGTCCGGCAATATCCACAAACTCGATGGTTGCAGGCGTTACTTTCTTGGAATGATACATATCACCCAATAACTTCAATCTTTCATCCGGCACCGCAACAATGCCGATATTCGGATCTATTGTGCAGAACGGATAATTAGCCGATTCCGCTCCTGCCTTCGTCAGAGAATTAAAAAGGGTGCTCTTACCCACGTTGGGAAGTCCTACAATGCCTAGTTTCATATCTGATTATACCTATCCGAAAATCCTTATATTTAAAGGGTTCTCGCCTTTCTCTATATTTTTATATCAATACCTTTTCAATTCCTTCAATTCCTGATACAGCGTTTTGTAATTATCGTACCGCTCCTTGCTGATCCTACCCTCTGCCACCGCATCCTTGACGCCGCAGGAAGGCTCGTTTATATGCGCACATCCGCTGAATTTGCAGTATGGTTCATATTGTACGAATTCCGGATAATACTGCCCCAGTTCTTCCTTAGTGATTTCAGAGATTTCAAGGGATGTAAACCCGGGCGTATCTACTATATAGGTTCCTTCCCCCAAGGCAATGATTTCCGAGTGTCTCGTCGTGTGCTTTCCTCTCTCTATCTTGACACTGATATCACCGGTTTTCATATTAGCCGTCGGAACCAGCTTGTTAATCAGAGAGGATTTGCCTACGCCGCTCGGTCCTGCCACGGTAGTCGTTTTGCCGGTCAGCAGTTTCCTGACTTCCTCTATGCCCTCGTTTTCCAGAGCGCTCATAAACAGCACCTTATATCCGCATGTTTCATAAGAATGCCGCAAAGCCTCTTTCTCTTGTGCCGATGCGATATCCTGTTTATTAAAGCAGATAATCGTCGGAAGCTTCTGCCGCTCCATGCGGATCAGGAACCTGTCTAAAAGATTAAAATTCGGATTCGGCTTCACAATCGCAAAGATAATGAGTGCCTGATCAACATTGGCAACTGCCGGCCGCACCAGCGCGCTGCGACGTGGTAGAATCTGACGGATATTGCCCAGCATCTCCTCCTCATCCAGCACATCTACAATCACGTCATCCCCTACGAGGGGCTTCACATGATCTTTTCTGAAAATGCCTTTCGCCTTACACTCATACACGCCGTGTCCTTCTACATGAACATAATAAAATCCCGCTATCCCTTTGATTATCTTTCCCTGCATGCACCTGATTCCAATCCTGCCCCAACACTATTCCTGCGTGAACGTAATCTCTCTTGTGACGGTCTTCTCCTCCGTGACCGGATCTGCCGTAATAATCTCACCTGTCTCCGGGTTCGTAGTAGTCGCACCTTCTCTCTGTACCGTAAAGTGGAACGTAATCACACCGCTCGCCGACTTAATTCCCGTATAGTTGACTGCTACGGGGAAAGACGTCACTCTCGTACTAAGAAGCTGTGTACCGTCCGCTGTCGTGACCGTGACGTCAACTTCCATGCCGCCACGATAATCTGGATCCTCCGTTGGCGCGGTAATTCCCTCGGAATACCGGTATGTCACACTAGAGGGCCCGGTACTGATCCTAATATCGACCGGTGTTCCCTTATCAACATAGGATCCCGCCGAATAACTCTGATAACATACAAAGCCCGCTTCCACTTCCTCGCTTGCCGCTTCCGTAATCGTGCCGACTGCCAGCCCGCTTTCGGTCAGATTAACCGTTGCGTCCATCTCTGTCAGCTTATAAACATCCGGCACTCTGACTTTATTGTCTTCTGCGCCCTGACTCACCCGAATCGAAACAGCGGAGCCTTCCGGCGCCGAGGTATCGGCCTCCGGTGACTGGGATATTACATAACCATCCTCAACCGTACTGTCATAACTCTTCGTCACGTTGACCTCGAACCCATCTTTCTCCAATATCGAAGTCGCTTCTGCCTCGGACTTACCCGTGACCGAAGGAACCTTCACACCTTCCGTTCCCTGCGCCACAGTCATAACCACCACAGAATTTTTATCTATCTGAATACCATCCTGCACGCTCGCACGCAGGACCGTTCCCACCGGATAGGCGCTGTTAACCTCATACTGAATCTCAGGTGTCAGTCCCAGCGCCAAAAGTTCTCTCTTGGCATCCTCGATGTTCAAACCGACCACCCGGATCATCTTTACCTTTTCCACTTCTTCCTGCACCGTATTGTTCTCCGGCTCCTCGCCGAAATGAAAAACACCGAAAGATTTCCCTACGAGGAAAAGGACAATACAGCCGATCAACAGTGCCGCTACAACAGCAAGAATCGTAGTGATTTTCTCCATCTTGGGATCGTAATCTTCCTCATCGTCTTCCCAATCCTCATCATCCTCGTCATCTTCTTCATAATAGCGCTCTCTGGCCTTCTTAAGGCGCATAGCTTCTTCCATGGAATCTCTTCGCTCGGACTGTCTCTTAATCTGGACCATGTCTCTGTCCGTAATCATCCTCGTGGATGCCTCTTCATCCGGATCAACCAGTTTCACAAAATCTTCGTCCGGATTGATCAGTGACTGCTTCAAGTCTGTAATCAGTTCCGCCATAGACTGATATCTTCTATCCGGACTCTTTTGACAGCATTTACACACTATCTGCTCCACGCTGATAGGAATTTCCGACACATATTCTCTTGGTGAAGGCATTTCTTCCTGTATATGTTTGATGGCAATTGCCACCGTGGTCTCTCCGTTGAACGGTACTCTGCCCGTCAGCATCTCGAACATGGTAATGCCAAGCGAATAGATATCGCTCTTCTCATCGCTGTAACCGCCTCTTGCCTGTTCGGGCGACGTATAGTGCACGGACCCCATGACGTTAGACGTAATCGTATTGCTGGTAGCCGCCTTGGCGATACCGAAATCCGTTACCTTTACCTTACCTTCCTTGGATATAATAATATTCTGAGGTTTAATATCACGGTGTATAATATGATTGTTGTGCGCCGCCTCAATTCCCATAGACACCTGAATTGCGATACTGATCGCTTCCTTTACGGATAACCGTGCCTTCTTCTCAATATATTTCTTTAAGGTAATACCTTCCACCAGTTCCATGACGATATAATAGATACCGCCCTCTTCTCCGACGTCATACACATTCACAATATTCGGATGCATAAGACCTGCTGCCGCCTGCGCTTCAATCCTGAACTTAGATACAAAATTTGCGTTTTCACTAAACTCTTGTTTCAATACCTTAACCGCAACAAAACGGTTCAGTTTATGGTCTTTTGCTTTATATACATCTGACATGCCGCCGGTGCCGATTTTTTCCAGAATCTCGTATCGGTCGCCTATCATCATTCCAATCTTAATCATTTTCCACCTCGTCTGCTAACGGTTCAATCACTATCGCGGAGATATTATCTTTGCCGCCGTTCTGGTTTGCAGTTCTCACCAACTCTTCTACCCTGTCCTCAAGACTTTTATCACTCGTCAATATCTGACGTATCGTCTCGTCATCCACCATATTCGTCAAACCATCAGAACAAAGTAGAACGATATCGCCTGTCTGCAGCTCTAAATCAAAAAAATCCGCCTCTATATAATCTCTGGCTCCGATTGCTCTTGTAATTATATTTTTATCCGGATGATTTCTGGCTGACGCTTTGTCAATTCCTCCCATCCGTACCATCTCTTCCACCAGTGAATGGTCTTCCGTAATCTGCTCTATGCGGTCGCCCACAACATAAAGTCTGCTGTCGCCCACGTTAGCCACTTCCAGATATCTTCCGATACATGTAGCGACAACGATCGTGGTACCCATACCGTTATAAGCCGCCTCTTCCCGCGCTCTCTTGCGAATCATCGCATTGGCCTTCTCAATCGCTCTCCCCAGAATCTTAACCGGACTCTTCTCAAAAGAACTGCCAATCTCCTCCACCACGGTCTCCACCGCATAGCGGGATGCATAATCTCCCGCGTTATGCCCGCCCATGCCGTCCGCCACGATAAACACGTTGGGCAGATTGCCGATTGGTGTGTCCGACAGATAGATAAAGTCCTGATTCAGTTTTCTCTTCCGTCCGATATCGGTTATCGCATAGGACCTAAGCACTGTGTTTTCCTCCCGGTTACAATTGTTCTCCTGATTTGCGGCTCATGATACCGTACTACGCTCCATATATCTGCGTCTTAGCTGACCGCAGGCGCCGTCGATATCCCTGCCCATTTCCCTTCTAATAGTAACATTAATTCCATTTTTTTCAAGTTTATTTTTGAACGCCTCCACCGCACGTCTCTCCGATTGTACATAATCGCGCTCTTTAATCGGGTTGACCGGAATTAGATTGACATGGCAGTTAAGTCCGTCAAGAAGCTCTGTCAGATGCTTTGCATCCTCGTCTGTATCATTGACATCTCTCACCAGACTATACTCAAAAGTGATTCTCCTTCCCGTCCGCTCAAAGTAGTAAGTACATGACTCCATCAGTTCATACAGAGAATATCTGTCTGCAATCGGCATGAGCTGTCTCCTCTTCTCATTCGTCGCCGCATGAAGAGAAATCGCCAGCGTAATCTGAAGCTGTGCATCTGCCAGTTCTCTCATCTTCGGCACAATTCCGCAGGTAGACACGGTAACGTTCCTCTGACTGATATTTAACCCGTTTTCGTCTGTCAGCAGAGTGATAAACTTAAGCAGATTGTCATAATTATCCATCGGCTCGCCGCTTCCCATAACGACCACATTAGACACTCTTTCACCGGTATGTCTGATGATTGCATAAATCTGGTCCAGCATTTCCGAGGGAATCAGGTTCCTTTCCAGCCCATCCAATGTGGAAGCACAAAATTTGCAGCCCATGCGGCATCCTACCTGCGAAGAAATACATACACTGTTGCCGTGCTTATACCGCATCAATACGCTCTCCACCATATTGCCGTCCGGCAGTTCAAACAGATATTTTCTTGTACCGTCCGCCTTTGACTCCTGTACGCGGACCGGCGTAAGCACGGTATAAGTATAGTGCGATGCGCACTTTTCTGTAAGCTTCTTCGGAATATTGGTCATTTCGTCATAATAAACCGCCTGCTTCTTATGCATCCACTCATACAACTGTTTTGCCCGGAATGGTTTCTCACCCAGACTTTCCATTTCTTCCTTAAGTTCATCCAGCGTGAATGATTTCAAATCCTTCGTCGTTTTTGTTTCCATACTTTACCCGTCATGTGTCCTCATTCTGTGTTGAGTCAGATTTATCCCTTCTTTTCCTGCGCAGTCTGGCAATAAAAAATCCGTCCGTTTCATCTATCCCGGGCAGAAGCTGGATCATTCCTCTCTTTGCCGTTTCTTTCAGTTCTTGCGGCATCATCTCCGCCATGCTCTCCGGCTTCATATCATATTCGCGGCATATCCAAGCAGCCATCTCTTCATTCTCCGCCGGATTCATAGTACATGTACTGTACATCATCACACCGTCCTGTTTCAGATAGTGAACCACGTTGGCAATAATCTCTTTCTGTAACTTGACGATATCCTCCAAAGATTCTCTCGTCACCCGGTACTTGATGTCCTGCTTCTTACCGATTACACCAAGTCCGGAACACGGGACATCCGCAATCAGCACATCTGCCTGTCCTATTAATGTCTTGTCTCTGACTCGGGCGTCCTGTTCTCTGACTGAGACATTCGTCATTCGCAGTCTTTGCGCATTCTCTCTGATTTTACCGGTTTTATATGACGACACGTCGCAGGCTATGACCTGCCCGGTTCCCGCAAGCTTCTCAGCCGCATGCATTGCCTTACCGCCAGGCGCCGCGCACACATCAATCACCGTATCGCCATGCCTAATTCCGGCAGCCTCCACCACCAGCATAGAACTTACATCCTGCACCGCAAAAAGTCCTTCGGCGAAGCCCGCAAGACTATGGATGCCGTCCGTTTTCTGCACTTCTACCGCATAAGGCAGGTAGGGGTGCCTGCTTACCTGCACCCCCGCCTGCTTCCACAATTCGATTAACTCTTCTCTCTGTTGCAGACCGGCTGTCTCCTGCAATCTGATTCCAACCGCCCCTCTTTTCATAAAAGACTGAAGAATCTTCTCACAGGCATTTTCTCCATAAGCATTACAGAAATGCTCCACGAGCCAGACAGGCATCGAATAACATACCGATAAGTATTCGATATATGACGTCTGCTTATCCGGATACACAATCTGTTTTTTCTGTCTTACAACCGTGCGCAGAACCCCATTGACATAGCCCTGCAGTGATTGAAATTTACGTCTCTTTGCTAATTTAACCGCCTCATCGCAGACGGCGGCGTCAGGTATATTGTCCATAAACAAAATCTGGTAGACGCTCATCCGCAGCAGCTCCCTGATGAGCGGTTTCATTTTCTTCACCGGAACTTTAGAAAACTGACCCAGAACATAATCAATCTGTATTCTGCGTTCTATCGTCCCCTCGCCCACTCTCTTGATAAAAGCCTTCTGCCTGCTGTCAAGATAATCATACTTAGACAGCACCGACGCAATCAGAACATTACTATATTCAGTTTGTTTCGACAGTTCCATCATCAGATCAAGAACTACTTCCCGCACGTTTATTTCTGCCAATCTGCGTTTCCCCTATCCTATATAGATATCTATTTCAATCGCGATTTCTGTTATTGCCAAACAAAAGAACCAGTCTGAGAAGTTGGAGAATCGCCGACGCTGCTGCCGCCACATAGGTAAGGGCTGCGGCGGATAACACCTTGCGGCATCCTCTTGTCTCATCCTGTTCCAACATACCGTAATCGCCCAACATAGCGAGCGCACGTCCGGAAGCATTAAATTCCACCGGAAGCGTCACCACCTGAAAAAGCACAGCCAGCGCAAATACCCATATACCGACCTGTATCAGTACCTGATTCATACCTAGTATAGCTCCCAGAATGATAATGGGAATGCCCGCCCTTGAACCGATATTTGCCACCGGCACAAGTGCCGTCCTGATGGACAGCGGTCCGTATCCTTTATCATGCTGTACCGCGTGTCCGCACTCATGTGCCGCCACTCCGATTGCCGCAATCGAATCGGAGCCGTACACGGAATCCGACAGTCGAAGCACCTTGTTAGAAGGATCGTAATGGTCTGTTAATTCACCTCTCACATGCTCGATACGCACATCATAAATTCCCGACATCTGCAATATTCTCTGCGCCGCCTGCGCTCCGGTCAGCCCGCTTCTGCTTCTGACACACGCAAATTTCTTATAAGTGGAGTTGACGCGCATCTGTGCCCAGATACATAAAACCGCTCCAATCAGAACCAACAGGTAAGTCGGATCAAAATAATATCCATAATAGCCGTAATGTCCCATACTGCTCATCCCTTTCCATACTTTTATGCTTCTGTACAAAATTCCTTTGTACAAACCTCTTACGCCGTCTCTTCCGTCGGCTTTTCTGTCATTACTCCAGTTTCTCTCCGGCTTTCATCGGATATCCCAAGAGAAAATCCCTGACTGCCATGTGCTTCTTGCCTTCCGGCTGTACTGCCGTTATCTTGAGAATGCCTTCTCCCGTCTGGACATAGAAGGAATCCTTCTCCACACGGACTATTGTACCCGGTTCTGCGTCATTTGGCGGCGCCGACGTCTGCCCATTCTTCGATTCCTCTGCCACAGTCTCCGCCGTCTTTTCATCCGCGCAGGCGACTTCTTCCTCCCAGATTTTAAGCATTTTACCACGGTACACACAAGACGCCCCGGGCCATGAAATCAGACCGCGGATAAGACAATCCAGCCCGACCGCATCCTGCTGCCAGTCAATCCTGCTCATCGACTTATGCAGCATCTTAGCATAACAGCTTTCTTCCTCGTTCTGCCTTACCGGCGTTATCTCGCCCTTCTCTATTTTTGCAAGGGCTTCCACGATCAGACGCGCGCCAGTCTGTGCCAGTTTATCGTGCAGACTGTCCGCTGTCTCCCGCACCGAAATCGGCACTTCTTCTTTCATGAGCATATCGCCCGTATCGATTCCCCGATCCATCTGCATAATTGTGACGCCTGTCGTCTTCTCACCGTTAATAATCGCCCATTGAATCGGCGCAGCGCCTCTGTATTTGGGCAGCAGAGAGGCATGGATATTCACACAGCCGTACTTCGGCATTGTCAGGATTTCCTGTGAAAGAATCTGTCCGAAAGCCGCCACTACAAAAACATCCGCTCCGTATTTACGCAGCTGCTCCACCGCATCAGACTCCTTTACTTTGACCGGCTGAAATACCGGAATCTCATGCAATACGGCACACGCTTTAACCGGAGTCATCTGCATTTCTTTACCTCTGCCTTTTGGCTTATCCGGCTGCGTCACTACCGCCGCCACGTCATGTCCTGCCTGTATGATTGATTCCAGCGCGCCTACCGCAAAATCCGGCGTTCCCATAAATACAACTCTCATGTATCTTCCGTTCTCCTTTCCCGGATTGTAAATACTACTCTTCTTCCGCCAAGTCTACCGTATTCACCAATGGACCGTCTACTTTTTCCACATACAGACGTCCGTCCAAATGATCCAGCTCATGGCAGATTGCCCTTGCAAGCAGTTCCGTTCCTTCCAGTTCGAAAGCGTTCATATTCTCATCATAAGCAAGAACCTTAGCATAGTTCGGTCTGGTCACTTTGCCGCTTTTGCCCGGAACACTGAGGCACCCCTCATAACCCTCCTGCTCACCGCTGGTCTCTAAGATTTTCGGGTTGATGAGCAAAATCGGATCTTCTCCGGTAACGTCGATTACCACGATTCTTTTCAAGATTCCCACTTGCGGCGCCGCCAGTCCGACTCCTTCCGCTTCATATAATGTTTCAAACATGTCGTCAATCAAATCCTGTATGCGCGGCGTGATCTCAGTCACTTCCTTGCACTGCTTATTTAAAACCGGATCACCCATCTCCCTGATTTTTCTGATTGCCATACTCTCATCCTCTCCTTCTGCCTCTCGTATTCAATATGTATTAATAGGATCGAAATCATACTGTACCGCCTGATTTCTTAACTCCCTGTCCTTACAAAACGACTCCAGCATATCTTTGATTTCCACCAATACCTGATAGTCTTCATGTTTGACATAGAAGACATGCCTGTATATATCATTAATTCTGCTGATCGACGCCTCGGCAGGTCCGATTAGTTGCGCTTTCTGATAAACTTCTTCACAAGCGCATAATGCACTGACCGTATCTGTCATAATTCTGCCAAGCGCTTCACCCGCTTCACAGTCTTTTGAGGTAATCAGTACTGCCAGCATATGCGCCGCCGGCGGATAGCGCATGAAATCCCGATAGGTAATCTCCTCTTCATAAAATCCTCGATAATCCTGCTTCGCCGCATGTACGATACTGTAATGTTCCGGCTGATAAGTCTGAATCACCACTTCACCCGGTTTTTCTCCCCTGCCGGCACGTCCCGCCGCCTGTGTGACTAACTGAAAAGTTCTCTCTCCTGCACGATAATCATTCTGGTTTAATGACAAATCCGCCGCAAGAATACCCACCAGCGTCACATTCGGAAAATCATGTCCCTTAACAATCATCTGCGTGCCTACAAGAATATCCGCTTTCTCATCTGCAAATGCCGATAGTATCTTCTCATAACTTTCCTTTGTTCTAGTCGTATCCGCGTCCATACGCAGCACTCTCGCCAAAGGAAATTCTTTGTGCAAAGCTTCCTCAATCTGTTCGGTTCCCGCCTTAAATCCAAGCAGATACTTAGACCCGCATTCCGGACAGTTCTGCCGCCTGACCTCCTCATACCCGCAATAATGACATATTAACATACCATTATTATGTTCAGAAAGAGAAACATCACAATGCGGACATTTCATCACATGACCGCACGCCCTGCACGAGACAAATCCTGCATATCCTCTCCTATTCAAAAACAGTATCGTCTGCTCCCTCCTCTTCAGCCTCTGCTCTATCAGTTCATGCAGCTTTCTGCTGAAAACAGAGCGGTTTCCCTTCTTTAATTCTTCCCGCAAATCTATGGTGTATACGTCCGGAAGCATACTGCTTCCATGTCTGCTTGTCATCTCATACAGCTTATATTCCCCCCGCCTTGCACGGTAATATGCTTCCAGCGAAGGCGTCGCCGATCCCAAGACCACACATGCCTTATGCATTGCGGCAATCTGTACCGCCGTCTCTCTGGCATGATACTTAGGCATGGATTCACTCTTGTAACTGCTCTCGTGCTCCTCATCCACAACGATGACTCCCAGCTTAGGAAAAGGAGTAAACAGAGCTGACCGCGGTCCGATAATCACATCAATCTCTCCTGCCTTGGCCCTTCGCATCTGATCGTACTTCTCTCCTTGTGAAAGCGTAGAATTCATCACGGAAACCCTGTCACCGAATCTTTTATAAAATCTAAGAAGCGTCTGATAGGTAAGCGCAATCTCCGGTATGAGCACAATTGCCTGCTTACCCATCACAATCATCTGCTCTATGATGCCGAGATACACTTCCGTCTTACCGCTGCCAGTGACCCCATGTAAAAGATAGGTGCCGGGATTGCCCAAGCGGTAATCACTCACGATTTCTTCTATGATATTCTTCTGGACATCACTTAATACAACCCGCTTCTCACTCCCGTCCATATGTTTGACAGGATTACGGTACAGGCTTTCCGTCTCAATTTTGAGATATCCTTGTTTTTCCAAAGACTGTAACGTAGACGGCGACACGTTCAGCTTCTGTCTGAGCAGTTCCTGCGGAAGCACTTCTTCCTCCGCCAATGCATATAGCACCCTTGCTTTTGCCGTTTGATGTTTTTCTTTACACAGATGCGCCGCCTGAAGCAGTTCTTCCGGCGGTATGCACCTTGTGACCTTCTTTTTCTCCAGCTGTTTTAGCTTCTGTTTCACCGGCAGTACGGTCTTTAACGCCGCAATCATCGTAGAACCATACTGCCTTTTTAACCAATAGGCTATCTGTATCTGGCCGCCTTCTGCAGTGATACCTTTGTCA
>ERZ779631.103-NODE-103-length-32159-cov-9.186083_pt1 | contig 32159 bp, 22 predicted proteins | sample MGYA00514193_ERZ779631 | MGnify/ENA primary metagenome ERZ779631 (study PRJEB29562, sample SAMEA4376710) | mouse gut metagenome | isolation source: Cecum | study: EMG produced TPA metagenomics assembly of the A DSS colitis mouse model was used to assess the...
CAGACGGTGCCGGCGAAGTCCCGGTCCGTATCCTCCGCCAGGTGGGCGGCGGCGGAGATCATGGCCGTTACGCTGCCCTTCATGTCGGATGCGCCCCGGCCGTAGATGCGCCCCCCGTCGATCTCGCCGCCGAAGGGGTCGTGCTTCCACTGGGGGGCGTCGATCACGTCCACATTGTCGATGTGCCCGTCCATAAGGACGGTCCTGCCGGGGCGTTTGCCGTGGATTTTCCCCAGCACGCTGCCAAAGCGGTCGATGATCACCTCGTCGAAGCCGTACTCCTCCATTTTCCGCTTCATCAGCTCCGCCACGCCCTTCTCCTGGCCGGAGGGGCTGGGGATACGGATCGCCTCCTGGCAAAACGCAATAAGCCGCTCGTCTCTGGTCACGTGTTCTACCACCTTTCTGTAAAAATATATTACACGCAATATGCAATATATTGCTTAATCTACTTATACAGGACATTGTCGGAAAAGTCAAGTTCATCCTCGGAAAAGTGCAAAACTTTGTCAAGAATAGACAGCGCTCTCCACGGTTTTTTGGTACATATGTGAAGAGGCGGCCCAGGAACTGGGCCGCCTCTCTTTCTATTTTGACGGATTATTCCGCCGGGGCGCTGTCCGCCGCGCCGGCGGCCCGCAGCCGGGCCATGGTGCCCTGGAGGCTGTCCTCCATGACCCGCAGCCAGTGACTGCGGACGAGCTGCCCCGCCAGAGCGCCGTCCCTGGCCTTCATCGCCTGCAGAATCTCGCGGTGCTCGGAGTCCGACGCCTTCCGCATCCGGTCGTTGTGAAAATAGTGGTATTTGATCCGCTGGATGTGCAGGATCATCAGGTGGGAGAAATCCTCCACATATTCGTTTCCGGAGGCGCGGACGATGATCTCGTGGAACCGGTTGTCCCAGGCGATCACCTCCCCGGCGCTGTCCGCGCCGCAGGCGGCGGCAAAGCCGGCGTGGGCCTCCTCCAGCGCCGCCAGCGCCTCCTCCGTCAGCCGGCCGCAGGCCAGCTCGGCGGCCAGGCCCTGGATCGCCGCCAGGGGGCGGTAGCACTTCTCGATGTCGTCCACATCCAGCTCCGCCACCACGGTGGCCCGGCCCGGCCTCACGCAGATCAGCTTCTGGCTCTCCAGCACCTGGAGCGCCTCCCGGACCGGGGTCCGGCTCACGCTGAAGTGCTTGGCCAGCTCGGAGTCCAGAATCTTCTCCCCCGGCCGCAGCACCCCAGTGATGATCCACTCGCATACGGTCCGGTATATGATGTCCTTCGCGGACAGCCTGCACAGGTCGTTCCCTTTTTCTGGAATCGGCATGGGCTTGTTCCTCCTTCTCGCCGCCGCGCCCGCCGGTCCCGGCAGGCATCGCGCGCGCAACCACCAGTATACCGTAACTTGCCGTAATGCGCAACTGTTTCCGCCCGATATATCGCGCCGGCATTCCCCCCGGCAGCCCGCTCTCTGCCGGTATCAAAAAAATTTTTAGCTTTTCTAAAATTTTGTTTGACAACGGCGTTTTCTATGATATGATAGAGGCAGAACACGGGCGCGGCGCGCGCCGGAAAAGGAATAGAAATCAATTGACGACGGAGGGTCACACCATGGATTTTGAGGCGATCAAAAAGGCCGCCCAGGGCTATGAGGCGGATATGACCAAATTCCTGCGGGATCTCATTGCCATCCCCAGCGAGAGCTGCGAGGAGGAGGGCGTCATCAAGCGGACCATTCTGGAGATGGAGCGCCTGGGCTTTGACCGGGCGGAGATCGATCCCGAGGGCAACGCCCTGGGCTGGATGGGCGACGGTGAGAAGATCATCGCCTTCGACGGCCACATCGACACCGTGGGCATCGGCAACATCGACAACTGGGAGCAGGACCCCTACAAGGGCTACGAGACCGAGGACGTGATCTACGGCCGGGGCGGCTCCGACCAGGAGGGCGGCGTGGTGTCCGCCGTGTACGGGGCGAAGATTATGAAGGATCTGGGCCTCATCCCCGAGGGGTACAAAATTCTGGTCACCGCCACGGTCCAGGAGGAGGACTGCGACGGCCTGTGCTGGCAGTACATCCACAACGAGGACGGCATCACCCCGGAGTTCGTGGTGTCCACCGAGCCCACCGACGGCGGCATCTACCGGGGCCACCGGGGCCGCATGGAGATCCGGGTGGACGTGAAGGGCGTCTCCTGCCACGGCAGCGCCCCCGAGCGGGGGGACAACGCCATTTACAAGATGGCGGACATCGTCCAGGAGATCCGCGCCCTCAACGAGAACGACGACGCCGAGACCACCGAGATCAAGGGCCTGGTGAAGATGCTCAACCCCCAGTTTAACCCGGAGCACTACGAGGACGCCCGCTTCCTGGGCCGGGGCACCTGCACGGTGAGCCAGATCTTCTATACCTCCCCCAGCCGCTGCGCCGTGGCGGACAGCTGCGCGGTGTCCATCGACCGGCGCATGACCGCCGGGGAGACCTGGGACAGCTGCCTGGACGAGATCCGCGCCCTGCCCAGCGTGCAGAAGTACGGCCAGGACGTGAAGGTCAGCATGTACATGTACGACCGCCCCGCCTGGACGGGCCTGAAGTACGAGACCGAGTGCTACTTCCCCACCTGGATCAACAAGGAGAGCGCCCCCCACGTCCAGGCCCTGGCGGAGGCCCACAGGGCCCTCTTCGGGGAGAAGCGCGTCGGCCACCCCGGCGCCATGGCCCTGCGGGACCGGCCCCTCATCGACAAGTGGACCTTCTCCACCAACGGCGTGTCCATCCAGGGCCGCTACGGCATCCCCTGCGTGGGCTTCGGCCCCGGCGCGGAGAGCCAGGCCCACGCCCCCAACGAGATCACCTGGAAGCAGGATCTGGTGACCTGCGCCGCCGTGTACGCCGCCTGCGTGGGGCTCTACAAGGGGAAGGGCGATGAGGATGTGTGCGTCTACCGGGGCGGCAAGACCAACAACAACATCAAGTAAATTCCCGCCCCGCCGCCCGGCCGGCGGCAGAGAATAAATCTACCGATTAAGGAGAATGATACCGATGAGTAAAACCGAGCAGCTGGCCCAGCACCTTGAAAAGCTGAAGATCAACGGCATGTATAAAAACGACTTCTACTGGACCTGGGACAAGACGGACGACGAGCTGGACGCCATCTTCACCGTGGCCGACGCCCTGCGGGACCTGCGGGAGCGGAACATTTCCACCAAGGTCTTTGACTCCGGCCTGGGCATCTCCATCTTCCGGGACAACTCCACCCGCACCCGCTTCTCCTTCGCCAGCGCCTGCAACCTGCTGGGGCTGGACGTGAAGGACCTGGACGAGAAGACCAGCCAGATCGCCCACGGCGAGACCGTCCGGGAGACCGCCAACATGGTCTCCTTCATGGCCGACGTCATCGGCATCCGGGACGACATGTTCATCGAGGAGGGCCACAAGTACCAGCAGACCTTCATGGGCGCTCTGGACGAGGGCTATGAGAAGGGCATCCTGGAGCAGCGCCCCACCCTGGTGAACCTCCAGTGCGACGTGGACCACCCCACCCAGTCCATGGCCGACCTGCTCCACGTCATCCACGAGATGGGCGGCGTGGAGAACCTCAAGGGCAAGAAGGTGGCCATGACCTGGGCCTACTCCCCCAGCTACGGCAAGCCCCTGAGCGTCCCCCAGGGCATCATCGGCCTGTTCACCCGTTTCGGCATGGACGTGGTCCTGGCCCACCCCGAGGGCTACGAGATCCTCCCCGAGGTGGAGGAGATCGCCGCCAAAAACGCCGCGGCCTCCGGCGGCTCCTTCAAGAAGGTCAACTCCATGGAGGAGGCCTTCAAGGACGCGGACATTGTCTACCCCAAGTCCTGGGCCCCCTTCAAGGCCATGGAGAAGCGCACCGCCCTCTACCGCCAGGGCGACAAGGCCGGCATCGACGAGCTGGAGAAGGAGCTGCTGGCCCAGAACGCCCAGCATAAGGACTGGTCCTGCACCGAGGAGATGATGCAGCTGACCCGGGACGGCAAGGCCCTCTATATGCACTGCCTCCCTGCCGACATCTCCGGGCTGAGCTGCCAGGAGGGCGAGGTGGACAACTCCGTCTTCGACCGCTACATCGAGCCCCTGTACAAGGAGGCCTCCTTCAAGCCCTATATCATCGCCGCCATGATCTTCCTCAGCAAGGTCAAGGATCCCGTGGCCGCCCTGCGGAATCTGGAGAAGCGGGGGGAGAAGCGCAAGGCCTTCTGAGCGGCGGGCGCAGCCCCCAGCCCCTGTGTACATACGTCTCCTTCCAGGGGGCGTATGGTTTTCCCCGGAATATAGGAAGATGGAGAATTGAGAACTATGAGCAAACGCATTGTCATCGCCCTGGGCGGCAACGCCCTGGGCAGCACCCTCCCGGAGCAGGCGGCGGCGGTGAAGATCACCGCCCGGGCCATCGTGGATCTCATCGAGGACGGCAACCAGGTGGTGGTAGCCCACGGCAACGGGCCCCAGGTGGGCATCATCAACAACGCCATGAGCGCCCTCCAGAAGGAGGACCCCTCCCAGGGCTATACCCCCCTGTCCGTGTGCGGGGCCATGAGCCAGGCCTATATCGGCTACGACCTCCAGAACGCCTTCCGGGAGGAGCTGCTGGACCGGGGTATCGGCAACATGCCCGTGTGCTCCGTCGTCACCCAGGTGGAGGTGGACCCGGAGGACCCCGCCTTCGACAACCCCACCAAGCCCATCGGCAAGTTTATGACCGAGGAGGAGGCCCGCGCCTACAGCGCCTCCACCGGCAACCCGGTCCGGGAGGACGCGGGCCGGGGCTGGCGGCGCTACGTGGCCTCTCCCAAGCCCAAGCACATCATCGAGGCCGGGGCCATCCGGGCCCTCACCGAGGACGGCCATCTGGTCATCTGCTGCGGCGGCGGCGGGATCCCGGTCTACCGCACGGAGAAGAACCACCTCAAAGGCGCGGCGGCGGTGATCGACAAGGATTTCGCCTCTGAGCTGCTGGCCGAGCAGCTGGACGCGGACATGCTCATCATCCTCACCGCCGTGGAGAAGGTGGCGGTGAACTTCCGCAAGGAGAACGAGCGCTGGTTGGACGCCATGACCCCGGAGGAGGCCCTGGGCTACGCCGCCGAGGGCCAGTTCGCCCCTGGTTCCATGCTGCCCAAGGTGGAGGCGGCGGTGAAGTTCGCCCAATCCAAGCCCGGCCGGGCGTCCCTCATCACCTTGCTGGAGAAGGCCCGAGACGGCATCGCCGGCCGGACCGGCACCGTCATCCGTCAGTAACCGGCGCTGCGTGCGAAGCAGAAAGCCCGCCCGGACAGAGTTGTCCGGGCGGGCTTTCTGCGCGGGGGTGCGCAGCCGCCGCATGAGCCGCTTTGCCCACAGCCGCCGCTCTCCCGCAAATTCCTCTTGACAAGCGGGGCAAAAACCGCTACCATCACGGATATACGAACCGCCGCACGGCACACGCACCCCTGGGGGTACCTGCGTGGGCCTTTTCCTGCGTGCAGATTTTCAGGCTTTCTGGCAGAGGAGGGAACCAATATGGAACAGCTCTTACAGACCTTGCTGCGCATTCCGGAGGCGGGGGCGCTGGCCGCCGCCGTGGAGGGGGGCGGCTGTCCCGCCGCCGTCACGGGGCTGGGCGGGGTCCACCGGGCCCAGCTGGCCGCCGCCCTGACGGCGGAATCCGGCCGGGGGCTGGTGATGGTCTGCGCCGACGAGACGGAGGCGGGGCGGCTGGCAGGGGATCTGGAGGTCCTGCTGGGGAAAAAGCCCCTGCGCCTGTTCGCCAGGGAGCTGTTTGTCCGGGCGGGCACCGTCATCTCCCGCCAGTGGGAGCACAGCCGGATCGCCGCCCTCTACGAGCTGACCCAGGGCCGGGGCCGGGTGGCGGTGGCCACCGCCGAGGGCCTTCTCCAGAAGACCTCCCCGCCCCGGGCCCTCTGTGACGCCGCCGTGAAGCTGGAGACCGGCGGCCGGTACGACCTGGGCGCGCTGCCCGGCCGGCTGGTGGCCGCGGGCTACAGCCGCGCGGAGCAGGTGGAGGGCGTGGGACAGTTCGCCCTGCGGGGGGGGATTCTGGACGTATTTTCCCCCCTGATGGACGAGCCGGTGCGCTGCGAGTTCTTCGACGACGAGATCGACTCCATGGGCGCCTTCGACGTGACCACCCAGCGCCGGACCCGGAACGTGGACGCCGCCCTGCTGCTGCCGGCAGCGGAGCTGCTGCCGGACGCAGGGCTCTCCAGCGCCTTCGCCTACCTGCCCCAGGATGCGCTCCTGTGCGTCTGCGAGAGCGGCCGGGTGGGGGAGCGGGTGAAAAACGTGCTCTGGCAGGCCAGGGAGGACACCGAATCCCTCCTGGCCGCCGGGGAGGCGGATGGGGACCTGACGGCCCTGCTCCTCAGCCAGGGGGAGTGGCTGGAGGCCCTGGGCTCCTTCGCCCTGTGCATGATGGAGTCCCTGCCCACTTCCCGCTACCCCCTCTCCCCCCGGACCCTGCTGTCCATCACCGCCAAGCAGCTGAGCGCCTACGGCGGCAGCATAGAGACCGCCGCCGGGGACATCGCCCACTATCTGGCGGCGGGGTACGGGGTGCTGCTGCTGTGCGGCGGCGAGGCCAGGGCCAGGAACCTGCAGCGGATGCTCCAGGAGCGGGACGTGGCCGCCGGGCTGGACTTCCGGTGCCGGGCCATGCCGGGGGACGGGGAGGTCCGCATCGCCGTGGGGGCCCTGTCCGCCGGGGCGGAGTACCCCCAGCTGCGCCTGGCGGTGCTCACCGAGGGTCAGCTCACCGCCGCCGCCGGCCGGCCGGGGGCCAAGCGGAATAAAAAGGACAGCCGTCAGAAGCTCCTGAGCTACACCGACCTCACCCCCGGCGACCTGGTGGTCCACACCCACCACGGCATCGGCCGCTTCGAGGGCATCCGCAAGATGCCCGTGGACGGGGTGGAGAAGGACTATATCAAAATTGCCTACGCCGGGGGGGACAGCCTCTATGTTCCCGCCACCGGCCTGGATCTGGTGAGCAAATATATCGGCGGCGGCGCCTCCGACGAGGAGGGCCGCCCCGCCGCCCGGCTCAACAAGCTGGGCGGCGCCGATTGGAGCAAGCAGAAATCCAGGGCCAAGGCCGCCGCCAAGGACCTGGCCAAGGGCCTCATCGCCCTGTACGCCGAGCGGCAGCGGCGGCCCGGTTTCGCCTTCTCCCCGGATTCCCCCTGGCAGACGGAATTTGAGGAGTCCTTCGACTACGCGGAGACCGACGACCAGCTGCGCTGCATCGCCGAGATCAAAAAGGACATGGAGAAGCCGTCGCCCATGGACCGGCTCCTGTGCGGCGACGTGGGCTACGGCAAGACCGAGGTGGCCCTGCGGGCGGTGATGAAGTGCGTCCTGGACGGCAAGCAGGCGGCCATCCTGGTGCCCACCACGGTGCTGGCCCAGCAGCACTACGCCACGGCGGTGAACCGCTTCCGGGGATTCCCCCTGGAGATCCGGGTCCTCAGCCGGTTCCAGACGCCGGGACAGGTCCGGCAGATTCTCTACGAGCTGGGCACGGGGAAGATTGATCTGCTCATCGGCACCCACAAGCTGCTCCAGAAGGACATCCGTTTCAAGGACCTGGGCCTGCTGGTGGTGGACGAGGAGCAGCGCTTCGGCGTGACCCACAAGGAGAAGCTCAAGGAGATCAGCAAGCAGGTGGATGTGCTCACCCTCACCGCCACCCCCATACCCCGGACGCTGAACATGGCCCTCTCCGGCATACGGGACATGTCCACCCTGGAGGAGCCCCCCCACAACCGTCAGCCGGTGCAGACCTATGTGGTGGAGCACGACTGGGCCATGCTCGCCGACGCCATGCGCCGGGAGATCGACCGGGGGGGCCAGGTCTACTACCTCCACAACCGGGTGGAGTCCATTGACATGACCGCCGGGCGCATCAGGAAGCTGATCGGGGAGGACGCCCGGGTGGTGGTGGGCCACGGGAAGATGCAGGAGCGGGAGCTGAGCGCCGTTATGCAGCAGATGGTGGAGGGGGAGGCCCAGGTGCTGGTGTGCACCACCATCATTGAGACCGGTATTGACATCGCCAACGTCAACACCCTTATCATCGAGGACGCGGACCGCATGGGCCTGGCCCAGCTCCACCAGATCCGGGGCCGTATCGGCCGCAGCGCCCGCCGGGCCTACGCCTACATGACCTACCGGCGGGGCAAGATTCTCTCGGAGGTCGCCTCCAAGCGGCTGACCGCCATCCGGGAGTACGTGGAGTTCGGCTCCGGGTTCAAGATCGCCATGCGGGATCTGGAGATCCGGGGGGCGGGGAACCTGCTGGGCCCGGAGCAGTCGGGGTACATGATGAGCGTGGGGTACGACATGTACCTCCAGCTGCTGGAGGACGCGGTGCTGGAGGAGCGGGGGGAGAAGAAAAAGGTCTCCACCGAGTGCTCCGCCGACCTCACCATCTCCGCCAACATCCCGGACAGCTACGTTCCCTCCAACGAGCAGCGCATGGACCTCTACCGCCGCATCGCCGCCATCCGTGGCCAGGAGGACGCCTCGGATCTCCTCGACGAGCTCCTGGACCGCTACGGCGAGCCCCCCCGCCCGGTATACGCCCTGCTGGACGTGGCCCTGCTGCGGGCGGCGGCGGGGGCGGCGGGCATCTCCGACATCTCCCAGCGGGGCGACAAGCTGCGCTTCGTCATCTCCCGGTTTGAGCCGGAGGCGATCGTGGCCGTCTCCGCCAGCCCCAAGTACCGCCGCCGCCTGGTGGTCAGCGCCGGCGAGGTTCCCGCCCTGACGCTGACCCTCCAGCCCAAGGACCAGGTGCTGGAGACGGCCCTGACCCTGGTGGAGGACCTGCGGCTGGCCGCAGGCGCGGGCGAGGCCGACGGGACGCCGTCCTAACGTCCGCGCCGTCAACAGAAAAAACCCGGCTGCGCGCCTGCTTCAAGGCGCGCAGCCGGGTTTTTGTCAGGTTCCGAGGAGGCGGGTGCGCCTCACTCCCGGAAGTAGTTGGTCCGCAGGGTGTTCCAGCTCATCTGGAGCCGCCGCTTGATCTCCTCGTTCCGGGCGGAAATCTCCCCGGTGGGGGACGCGTCCCCCAGGCTGTTCCAGTAGGTCTCCCCGTCGTACCAGGAGTAGTCGGCGAAAATGGCGTAGCCCCCGCCGTCCGAGAAGATGTCGTTGCCCACGTAGTGGGCGCCGTCGTTGTCCAGCCCCAGCAGGTTCACCAGGGTGGGCAGGATGTCGACGGCGGAGGTCGCCTTCCCGATCTTCTCCGGGGCCGTGTGGGCCTCGTAGATGAAGAAGGGGGTGCGGGTCATCAGGTTTTTGTCCGTGACCCCCTTCTGGGCCATGACGAGGCCGTCGTCCAGGGTGTAGTAGTTGTAGTGATCGGCGTAGAACACCAGCACCGTGTCCTCCAGCAGGCCGTCCGCCTCCAGCCGGTCATAGAGCGCCCCGATGAACAGGTCCGTCTCATAGGCGTGGGCGTGGGCGTGGACGACCATCTCCGGGGTGTCCGCCGGCAGCCGGGCGGCGGCGAAATCCAGGTACCGCTCCGACACCGCGCTGCCCTCGTAGGGGCCGTGGGCGGAGTAGGTGATGAGGAAGGTGAGGAAGGGATCCCCCTCCGTCATGGCGTCGTAGGCCCCCATGAGCGCCGTGTCGAAGTCCAGGTCCCCGGCGGGTATGCCCATCTCCTCGCCGCTGTAGTAGTGCTCGTAGCCCCAGTTTTCGTGAATCTCCGCCCGGTTGTACACGTCCCCGCCGGAGCGGTGGAAGGAGCGGGCGGTGTACCCCTCCTCCGTGAGCAGGCGGGCCAGGGCGTCGGGGTAGGCGTTGCGGCTGTACATGGAGGCGGTGGAGCCGGTGAAGGGGGAGACAAGGCCGGTGTTGACGATCATCTCCGTGTTGAAGGTCCCCGCGTCCAGGTAGAGGGGGGTGTAGTGCTGGGTGAAGTCCAGGCTCTCCTGCTGGATGCGGTAGAGGTTGGGCATGAACTGCTCCGTGATCATCCAGGTGTCAATGGCCTCCAGCTGGACCAGCAGCACATTTTTGCCCGCAAAGCGGCCGGTCCACCGGTTGTCCGGGTCCGGGGTCTTGGCGGCGTACCAGGCATCCAGCTCCTCGATGACGTCGTTGTTCCCCACCCGGCTGAGCAGGTCGTACACGCCGTAGGTCATGCAGAAGTCCCGGAAGGTGTACTGGTACAGCCCTGTCAGGGGCAGGCACTCGTTGGGGGTGGAGAAGTCCTCGTAGAGCAGGCTGGCCTGGTGGATGTTGAAGTGGATGGCCAGCCGGTCGCTGAGGTTCTGCATCCGGTTGAGGTTGATGGCCAGCACGCACAGGGGGACCACCGCCAGGGCGGCCAGGCGGCCCTTGACGCCCCTCCTGCCCGGCGGTACCAGCCGCGCCGCCAGCCCCACGCCCAGAATCCCCGCCAGCAGGCCCACCCACACCAGCTTGCGGACCTGGAGATAGGAGGGATCCAGGAACTTGAAGCCGTCCGCGGCGAAGATGAGGATGGAGAAGGAGAAGAAGGTCCCCTTGGCCCGGTGGAGGAGGGCGTGGGTGATATACAGCGCGCAGAAGAGGTACCCCAGGACCCGGATGGCAGCGCGCTGCCCCCTGGCGGGCAGCAGCCGCACCAGGGCTGTCAGCAGCAGGGCCCAGGCGATGGTGAAGACCCAGGGCGCCGCCGAGTGGTAGGACGCGGGGGTGGTGATTCCCACCTCCAGATAGATCCACCGCAGCCACCAGTCCAGCCCCACCAGGGTGCACAGGAACACCCCGCTGCTCAGGCAGTCCCGCAGCCGGTACCGGCTGCGCAGGGGCTCAATGTACCGAAGAATTTTCTCTTTCAAAGCGATTCCGCCATCCTTTCGTCAGGGGCGGCCCAGGGGGCCGCCGTGTCTGTCAGAATATCACAAAAGCGGTCGCGGTTCAATATCCGGGGGGGAAAATTAAAAAAGGTCTAAGAAAAATACACTGTAAAATCAACACGCCCGGACAGAATCGTCTGTCCGGGCGCGTCTTCTATCGCTTCTCGGCCGGCGCGGCCTCGTAAATCTGCCGGTGGGCGCGCCGCCGGCCCTCCTCAAAGGCCTGTTCGATCCGCGCCGCTGCCGGACCGTCCTGCAGCCGGACGGTCAGCAGGGGCGAGAAGCGCCGGCCCTCCTGGTCCACCGCGTCCCGCACCGCCTGGCGGTAGGTCCGCTCAATGCCCGTATACAGCCGGGCGGTGTGGGTCACGTTCTCCAGCCAGTCCACCAGGCTGATGACGTCCACCATCTGCCGCTCCGGGCACTCCAGCCGCCGGTAGGCGGCGGGGTAGCCCCGGGAGCCGTCGTACCACACGTGGTGGCCCAGGGCCGCGGGGGCGTAGCGGCTGGTGGAGGGGCGGGCCGCCAGCAGGCTGTTCCCCGCCGGGGCGTGGAGCCGGGCCATCTCATACTCCTCGTCAAACCACTGGCGGGCGGTGCGGGCGTAGAGGTTCATAAAGTTGATCTTCCCCACGTCGTGGAACACGCCGCAGCCCACGGCGTAGTCCAGGATCGCCTGCCGCTTCTCCGCCGGGTCCGCAAGGGCCCGAATGGCCTCGATGTCGTCGAAGTAGTCCGGCTCCTCCTCCACGATCAGCCCGCACAGGGCCCTGGCCGCCTCCCCCACTGCCAGGGAGTGGACGTAGATCTCCGGCGCGAAGCGGATGAGCAGCTTCTGCATGAACGCCCCATAGGGCATGCCCCCCTCGGTCTCCACAAAGGTGTGGGACAGCTGCCGGAGGTAGCGGAAGAGGGACTCGTTCTCCAAATCCCCCGGGAAGGACTCCACATAGTCCAGGGCCCGCCGGTACAGGCTCTCCACATACTCCCGCCGCTCCGGAATCCGCTCCGGGTACTGCTGGAGGTACTGGCAGTAGAAGGCCGGCAGGGAGATCAGCCCATACATGCTGTCCTCGGTGAACGCCGTCGGGTCCGCCGCGTCCATCAGGTCCTCCATCTTGGTCAGCAGCCGGTCCAGGCGGCTGATGCCGCAGTAGTACTCAATGGCGTAGTAGGGGAAGGCCCACCGCACCGGGGGCTGCTCCCAGTTGGCCTCCGCTTCCTGGATGCGGCGCTGGTAGACGATGTAGACCGACTCCATGATGTCGGTCATATCCTTGGGCGTCAGGACCTTTTCCTTGCTGTAGGAGATGCTGGCGGCCATGTGCTGGTGGGTCATGTAGATAAACCGTTCCCAGGGCAGCCCCGGCGCCTTCGCCTGATACTCCTGGTCCTGGAGGATCTGGAGGGTCCGGCGCACCAGGGCCACCTTCTCCCCCGGGGACTTAAAGGCCCCCAGGGCCATGTTGGCCCGGGAGCGCAGGATATACCCCCGGGTCTGATCGTCCTCGATCTCGTCGTAGTACTTCAGGTAGGCCGCCGCCTCGGTGAAGCACAGGCGCATGCCCGTCATGTAGGGCTCCGACAGCTCCAGCTCCAGCCCCACCAGACAGCTGCACAGGCTGTTGCGCCCGATGCCCAGCCAGTACAGGGAGCGGATCATCCCGCCCTGGTCATCCTTCTGCCGGGCCAGGCTCAGAAGGGCCCGGTAGATCTGGCAGAACAGCCCTGCGTCCTGCTCCTCCCGGACGTTCAGAAGCTCTGCGGCAAAGGCCTCCAGCTCCTCCAGCGTCTCCCGGTCCGCCTGGAAGAGGTTGTCCAGCACCGGGAACAGCTCCCCTCGCAGCAGCTCCATATTCCGCCGCACCAGCGCCTCCGCCTGCTCCCCATCCCGGTCCATCCGGGCCTCGTAGTCCGCAAAGGGCAGACCCTCCGGCTGCTTCCGGGCGGTGAGGGCGGCAATCCTGCGCAGATTGGCGATGTACTCCTGTTGATACAGCTGCATACTCCGTCACTCCCGCCCGCCGGGCTTCAGCTGCGCCCGCAGAATCTCCTGCAGCCGCTCTAAGTCCACCGGCTTTGATACGTGCTCGTTCATCCCGGCCTCGCGGGACAGCCGGACATCCTCCACAAAGGCGTTGGCGGTCATGGCCACGATCCACACCCGCCCGGCGTCCTCACGGTCCATCTGCCGGATGCGCCGGGTGGCCTCGTAGCCGTTCATCACCGGCATCTGCACGTCCATAAAGATCAGGTCGTAGTACCCCGCCGGGGCGGCGGCGAACATGTCCACCGCCTGAGCTCCGTCCCCGGCCACCTCCACCTGCACGCCGGTCAGGCCCAGCAGCTCCACGGCGATCTCCTGGTTGAGCTCGTTGTCCTCCACCAGCAGCACCCGGCTGCCGCTGTAGTCCGCGTTCAGGTCCCCGCCGGCGGACTGGTCCCCCCGGTCCCCGCCCATCAGCTCGGAGAGCGTATCCAGCAGGCGGCTGCTGAACAGGGGGCAGGGCACGAAGGCGCTGACGCCGGCCCTGGTGGCCCGGTATTCGATCTGGGCCCAGTCGTCCTCCGACACCAGCACGATGGGGAACTCCCGGCCCGCCAGCTGGCGCACGTGAGCCGCCACCTCCAGCACCGGCATATCCTCCAGCTCCTGGCCCAGCAGCAGGGCGCAGGGCAGGCGCTCCTCGTACTGGGCCTCTGTCAGCCAGGTGACGGAGGCCATGCCGGTGCGCGTCCGCACCGGTGTCAGCCCGCCCTCCGCCAGACACTCGCCGATCCGCCGGGCGCGCTCCTCCCCGCTCTCGGCCACCAGCACGACGGCCCCCTCGGGCAGAGCCAGACGGCCCCGGCTCCGGGGGGCGGCGGGCAGGGCCAGCTCCACCCGGAAGCAGCTGCCCTCCCCCTCCCGGCTCTCCACGGTGATCTGGCCGCCCATGCGGTCCACCAGGCTCTTGACGATGCTCATGCCCAGGCCGGTGCCCTCGATTTTGCTGACGGCGGCGCTGCGCACCCGCTCGAAGGGGATGAAAATCTTCTCCAGAAAGGCCGGGCTCATGCCGATGCCGTTGTCCCGGCAGGAGAAGGCCAGCTCCACCGGTCCCTCCCCGGCGGTGCGCTGGGCGGTCAGGCCCACCTGGATGGCCCCGCCCTCCTGGGTGTATTTCACCGCGTTGCCGATGATGTTCACCAGAATCTGCCGCAGGCGCAGCTCGTCCCCCAGCAGGACCTCCTCCTCGATCCGCCCGATCTCGATCTGGAGCTCCTGGTTCTTCTGACGGGCCTGGGGCAGCACGATCACGGCAATGTCGTGGACCAGATCTGCCAGGGAGAAGGGCTCCTCGCTGAGGGTCAGCCGCCCGCTGTCGATGCGGGACATGTCCAATACATCGTTGACCAGGCTCATCAGGTGGGCGGAGGCGGTCTGGATCTTGCTCAGGCAGTCCTGCACCCGGGCCTTCTCGTCAATGTGGGACAGGCCGATGGAGGTCATCCCCATGATGGCGTTCATTGGCGTTCGTTTGTCGTGGGACATCGTGGAGCGGAAGCGGCTGTTGGCCTGGTGGGCCGCCGGTGCGGCCCGCAGGGCCGCCGCCAGATCCTCCTTGGCAGCCCGGAGCGCCTCGTTGTCCCGCTCCAGCGCCTCCAGGCGCTGGAGCGCCGTCGGGACGGCGCTGATGTTGTCCATGTTTTCCATCGATAAACTCCAACTATGTTCTCTCAGTCCCGCCCCTCTGGAAGGGGAAAAGACGTCCATCATAGTATAGCATACCGCCGCCGGAAATGCCACCATGTTTTTCCTGAAAAGCCAGGGAAAAAGAGCCCGCGGCAAAATTGCTGAGGGCTCTTTTCAATGACGTATCCTGCAGTTGAGTGCTCCCTGGGTTTCAGAGAGACAACTCCGCCCGATATGTAAGCGCGGTCCGATGCCCCGCCGCCGTCCGGTCCGCCCGCTCAAATGTCATGCTTCGTACGGGCGTCATCTTCTTGACCATCTGGCCGCCCACGGAGCCGGCTTCGCGGCTGCTCAGATCGCCGTTGTAGCCCTGCTTGAGGTTGACGCCAACCTCCCTTGGTGTGCCCCCTCCATCTTAAGCGGGTTCCTCAGCGGAAGATTTTTCGCCGTTTTCAGCCAATTCCCCGATAAATTTGTAGAAAATCCGCACGCTCTGCCGGTAGGGCTGATTGGCGCGGGCGGGGACCCTGTGACCGCCGTTTTCGTAAAGCTTGGGTCCGATCTCAATGCGGTCTACAAAGGTGACCAGAGTATCCCGGTCCAGCTCCTCCAGGTGGGTGTAGGAGCGGGCCAGTTCAAAAAACCGGGCGTAGCTGTCCGCTGTCTGCTGTGCGGGACTGAGGGCGTTCAGCTCCTCAAGCGCCGCTTTCAGCCCGGCGGACTCTTTTTCCAGATCGGCCACCATACGGCTCAGCCGGTCGTCGTCCAGCTTGCCCATCACGTTGTCGGTGTACAGCTTGGTGACAATCTTGTCGATGGCCATAATCCGGGCCTCCGCCCGCTCCTTTTTCAGCTGCCGGGTCTTGCGGCTCTCCTCGCTGCCCATCCGCCTGACCGCCTCCTGGACCAGCGCTTCCACCTCCTCATCGCCGAGGGCCAGCAGGCTGTTCAGGTCCCGGCGCACCAGCTCCACCAGATCGGCGTACCGGATGCGCACGCCCTCGCAGGGGGCGGCAATGTCCCGGCGCTGGTGGGTGCAGGAGAGATACCAGTACTTCTCCCGTTCCCCCTTGTACACCGTGCCGCAGGAGCACAGGGCGTGCCCGCATTTGGCGCACACCGCCACGCCGCCGAAGATGCTCCGCCGCACCTGGTCGTAAGCCCGGAAGTCCCGGCTGCCCCGGCCCAGATTTTCTTGTGCCCGCCGGAATAGCGGCTCGTCCACCAGCGGCGGATGGGTATCCTTGGTCACCGCCCAGCTGTCCCGGGGGACGGCCGCCTTCTTCTTGGACTTGACGCTGACCTTTTTGCTCTTGCCCAGCAGGGTGTGCCCCAGGTACACCGGGTTTTTCAGGATGCGCTTCACCGTGGTGTAATTCCACAGGTCGGAGGCATGAGAAGCCCCCTCCTCGCTGAATTCGTCCCGGTACAGCACCCGGTACTTCAGCGGCGGGATGATGCCGTCTGCGCTCAGGTCCAGGGCGATTTTTCGGGAGGAATCCCCCGACGCCGCCTGCCGGAAGATGCGCTCCACCACCGGGGCGGTGGCCTCATCCGGAGCCAGACGGTGCCGGTTTTCTTGGTCCTTGCGGTAGCCGTAGGGCGGGCAGGCGCAGTACTGGCCGTTCTCCCGCTTGTTTCTCAGCACGTCCTTGACCTTGCGGGAGCCGTCCCGGAGGTAGACCTCGTTCATGGCAAACAGGAACGGCGCCATGATGTTGTCGTGCTCCGTGTCAAAGTTGTCCGCAATAGCGATATACTGAATGCCGTGCTCGGGGAAAAACTGTTCGGCGTAGTAGCTGGCCTCCCGCATGTCGCGGCCCAGCCGGGACAGGTCCTTGGTGACGACCAGGTGAGCCTTGCCCTGCTCGAGCTGCTTCAGCATCTCCTTGAAGCCGGGGCGGTTGAAGTTGCCGCCGGTGTAGCCGTCGTCCACAAATTCCCGGACGAGGGTGATGTGGTTCTGCTTGCAGTAGTTCTGCACGATCATGCGCTGATTGGTGATACTGGACGATTCCCCGCCCCGGGCCTCCTCGTTGGACAGCCGCAGGTAGGCGAAGCCCAGTGTGAATCTGCCGGTTTTCATGCGCGCCTCCTCCGGTGAACCGGCCCACTAACTTGATTATACCCCATGGCCGCCGCCTCCGTCAACGGACTGGGCGGCTGGAATATTCTGGGCAAGCCGCTCTGCCATCAGGTCGGAGAGGGGGCGTGTGCCCTGAAAGACCCGCCGCAGCTCGTAGGTGACCTGGCCCATGATGATGGTCTGTTGTTCCATTACATCGCCTCCGGAGTTATTCTGCTCCGGAGCGGGGCGGTTTATCCCACGATTTTCCATCGGCGCCGTTCCTTGGGATGGGGAGCTCGGGTAACGTCGGGCCGCCTGTGACGCAGCAGCTGAGAGACCCGTGGGCACACCGGCAGGAGTCCCGTGCGTTCTCATATTTTCCAGCCTGAAAGCGCTGCCGCAGTCCGGTCTTGATCGACCCGCCTGTGGTAACTGTAGTGCGCCGCAGTGATTTCACTGCGGCGCACTACAGTTGTTGCTTTTGGGTAAAGGAAGACAGCCCGGCGCTCATTGCAGCAGCGGCTTGAAAATCATCTCCAGGTCCTCCTCGCTGGTGGGCAGCACCTCCAGCGTCCGCCGCCCGATGGCCTCCAGCATGGTCTGCTCCTTTTGGCGGAGCCGCCGGTACACCTCGCCCTCCATGGACCAGGGACCGTTCTCCGTCAGGTATTCCGTCTGGAGAAACGCGTACTGGGTATATTGCCCTTTGGGCAGCCCCAGGCGGTGGATGCGGTCCTTGGACTGAAGCAGGTGAACCAGATTATAACTGTACTCAAAATAGACGGCGTCGTGACAGACGCTGTGCAGGGACACGGACTCTGCCAAGGTGTGGGGATTGGACAGCAGCACCTGAAAGCGCCCCAGTTTGAAATCCTGCAGGATGCTTTGCCGCTCCTCCAGCGGCACCGCGCCGTAAATACAGCGGGTGGGGACGCCCCGGGCCTCCAGGGCCTCGGAGAGGGTGTGGATGGAGTCCAGAAAGACGCACCAGACAATTACCGGTTTTCCCTCTTTGCTCAGCTCCTCCACAAGCTGAACACAGCGGCGGAACTTTGTGGAGGGGGGACAGGTTTCGATCAGCCGCCGGACCTCCTGGTTACGGCCGTCGAAGCCGGGGTCCTCCACCGGGGCCCCGTCGTCCAGCAGATAGCGGAAATCCCGGAGGTCCAGCCGCTGAAGCAGCAGCCGGGGCGTGCTCTCCAGCTGGAGAATCCGGAGGAACAGGGCCAGCTTGTTTCTCCGGTATGTATGAACCAGCAGCTCCAGCAGCCGGTTTTCTTCCGCGCTGGCGGGGCAGGTGAGAATCTGGTCCGGCAGGGCCGGGGGGACCTCCAGCTGCTCCTTGGTGGTCCGGCAGAAGAAGGGCTGGAGCCGGTTGTTGATCGTCTCCGCCTCCGCCGGGGTGGGGCGGCGGAGAAGCGCGGCGGAGAAGCCGAAGAATTCGTCGTATTCATCGGGAAACAGGAGATGCAGCAGGTTATAGAGGTCCAGGTAGGAGTTGGGGACAGGCGTTCCAGTGAGGGCGGTGAGGTAAACGGACTGCTCCGCCAGGGCCAGGGCGGCGGCGGCATACTCCCCGTCTACCTTTTTGACTTTGTGGACCTCGTCAAAAACCAACAGGGCTTCGGACCGGACCAGGGGGAGCAGGTCCTCCAGAACGCCGCCCACCGATTCATAGTTTACCAGAATCAGATTGACGTTTCCCGTGTCATACCGCAGCGCGGTCCGCCGGGCCGCCGCCGAGGACAATCCGGGGGCGTGGAGGTTCAGGACGCGCAGGGGCTCTTTCCCGGTGAAGCACAGAAAAAACTCGTCCATCCAGGAACCGAAGGCGTTTTTAGGGCAGACCACAACCAGCCGCTTGATAAGTCCCCGGCTTTTCAGGCAGGCGTAAACCCCCAGCACGGAGGCGGTTTTGCCGGAGCCGGGGACGGAGAAGTTGGCGGAGCGCTTCATGGCGCAGAGGAAAAAGGAGTCCCACATCTGCCGCTCCCGGAGGGGCCGGGCCATGGCGGCGTTCACGGTGGACTGATATTCCTGGAACCGGGGGAGCAGCTTCTCCCCGCGGTTTTTGATCTCCACGCCCAGACGGAACCGCTGCTCCAGGTAGTTCCCCCGGCTCTGGATATAATCCGCCAGGGCGGGGGAGACCGTGAGGGTCCCGCCCCGCTGGGCGCACTCCTTTTCACACAGGCCGGCGACGCGCTGGAGGTCCAGGTGGGTCAAGGCCGGCTTGCCGGTGAACAGGCCGCCCTCCCGCTTTGCGATATAGCGGCGCAGGGAGAGCTTATAAAAGGCGCTGCGGAGCAGGGACTCCGCCTCCCCGTCCGGGACGCGGAGGGTCAGGACGGCGCCGTCATAGTCTAAGAGCCATTCGGCCATGGAGAAACCTCCTTTTTTGGAAAATCGGGCAGAGCGGAAGGCCGTACCCTATTTGCGCATACAGCGCCCGCCGGAACAACCCGGCGGCGTTCTCATGGCAGCTTCCTGCGAATTTCGTCTGCCGCCTTCTCCAGCAGGTCCAGCTGCCGCCGCAGGCGCTGAAGCTCGCTGTCGCCCAGGCGGGAGAGGATGTTCACGTCGATGCTCTCCAGAAATCCGGTGGCCTTCTCCGCCAGCAGGATGGGCCTGTTCCGGGTCTCCGTCTTCCGGGTCCGGAACAGGTATTTGTCCATGGACTGCTCCAGGGCGCCGCTCAGGTCCTCCCGGGTCCGGATCTGATCCCGGATGACCTGGGAGCTCATCTCCTGGGGGGCGGGGAGGATGTCGATGATTTCGGCGGCAATCTCCTGCTGCTCCTCCAGGAAGTCCTCCTGCTGTTCGCTGCCCATGATGTTCTTAAAGCCCCGGATGAAGCGGGTCATGTCCCCGGCGGGCCGTAGGAGGATGTTGACAAAGACGCTGTTCTTCAGGTCCTCCCGCTCGTCCCCCGTCCGGCACTTTTTCAGCAGCTTCTGGAGTTCCTCCAGGGGATAGTAGAGCTTCAGATCCCGGGCGATGTGGAACTGCCCCGGCGCGTTGATGAACTCCAGAAGCTCCAGCATCAGCTCCGCCAGCTCCATCCGCTTTTTCACGTCGGCGACGCTCTCGTTGGTGCTTCTCGCGTACTCCTCCGGGGTCAGCAGGCCGGTTTCCAGAATGTCGTGGTACACGCCCACCAGCCGGTCGATGGGGTCGTAGTCCACCTTCCCCTCCTCGCCGTGCTGAATGGAGAGCTCCAGGAGCTTGATCTGCTTGGCGCTGCTCTCGATGCTCCGGTCCAGAATGACGGCCTCGAACCAGCCGAATTTCGCGTCTTCAGCGGAGAGCTGCCGGAGGCAGGTAAAGCGCCGGTTTCCGTCGATGATCCGGCCGTCGTTCAGTACCACGCCCGGCTCCCGCTGCTCCACGAGCTTGATGTTGGCCGTGGTTTTGCGGATGGCGTCGGGATTGCTCTCCACAATGAAGCCCTCGATGATCTGGTTGTACGCCTCCCGGTCCGCCGGTTCCGGGGCCTGCCCGCCGTGCTGGGACCGGTACTGGCTGATCCATGTGGCGATGCGGTCGTTCTGGTCGTTGTAGTAGAGCTGGTCCAGCTTGATCCGGTACACCGGGTAGGCCTCGGTCGCGCCGTCCACGGTAAGCTTCCGGGTCAGAGAGGTCTTTTGCGCCGCGTGTTGGGACAGGCCGTCCCGCAGTAAATCCGTCATGGTTAAATTTCCTCCAAATATGTGTCGTAGTCGATGTATGCCGCTTTCATAATCGGGTCGTAGTACATCTCGGAATTCTGAATGACATCGGTCAGCTTGTGAAGCGGCATGGATATTCCATATTGCCGCTCCAGCGTCTCCTGGAGCTCGTAAATGTCGATGCGCCCGCTGGGCTCCGCCTCCACCAGGTAGCGGAGAAAGTCCGACAGCTGAATCGCCTCCCGGACCCGGCAGAACAGCCGGGTCCCGCCCATGCGGCGGTAAGTGAAGCGATCCGGGTCCTCCGCCAGCAGGGAGCTGTAGAACCACTCGTCAAAGCCTAGGTCGTCCAGGGGATGGGCAAAGCCCTCCCGCCGGAGGGAGGCGACGGTAAAGTACTGGCCGGACCGGGTAAAGGCGCACACGGCGGCGCAATAATCCTCCAGGTCCCCGGCGTCCACACCGGCGGACTGGAGCCGCCGGAGGGAGATGTACTGAAGGGGCAGAAACTCTACAATTTCCCGCCGTGCTTTGAGGTCGGCCAGCTCGGAGTAATAGGCGCTGATGCCCTTGTAGCGGTGATTCTCCTGGGTCATATCGGAGATGTCCCGCTCTGTCAGCAGGCGGCGGAAGTAATCGGCGGCGTTGGAGTAGCGCGCGGACACCACATAGTCCGTATAAGTTCGAAAGCCCAGGCCCTTCAATGTAAAGGGATTGATGTTCCCGGGGCTGCCGTTTGGAAATTCCTGCCGGTAGATGCGCCGGATCTCCGCCGTCAGATAGAAGTCCTCCGTCAGGAGCGCCGCCATGCGGCGCTCCTCCTCCTCCGGCAAAGCCGGCTGGTCGATCCGGTAAACGCCGTCATGCAAATAGGGGTCAATGCAGACGAAATAGCTTCCCAAAACAGTGGCGCTCTTGGCTCCATAGGCCTCCTCATAGCGCTGGGCCAGATCCGTATTGCTGATGGGCGCGTATTGCTGCAGCAGATCCAGCACCTGCCGGTCCCGGTCTGGCTCGCCGATGACGATGGTGGGCATCTTCTTGAACCGGACACGGCTGTCCTGGGGCAGGATTTTTTTCAGAAGATTGTACAGCTCGTACTCGTTCCGGATGTCGTATTCCTCCATCAGCTCCGGATGGTCCCGGAAGAGCTTCAGGGAGGTGATTTCCAAATCCTCATACTGCTCCAGATCCAAGGTCTCCAGCAGCGGGGCGAAGTCCCGTTCGGCAATCGGGTAGTAGCGAAAGCGCTTGCGCAGATTCCACAGCACGTAGCTGCTGGCAAGGAGCTTGTTTTCATATGAGCGGGAGTTGATGGCAAAGGACGGCTCCTCTCCCAGTCCTAAAGAATCCAGTACGTCTTGGTACTGCTGGAGGAATTCCTCCATGCTGACGGTGTTCTGGCAGCGGGTCCGCACCGTGTAGTGGACCAGGCCCGAGCGGTTCTTGCGAACCCGGACGCCGTCTATGGTCACATACTGCCTGTAAACCGCCCGCTCCGCCTTGCGCCGGAGGGAAACCGGGACATTTTCGTCCGCCAGGAGATCCTGAATCGGCTTCTGGTCCATCCTGGGCCGCTCTATTTCCAGATAGTGATAGGTTTCCTCCGGCTCGTCAAAGGCCAGCTGGAACTCCTCCATGGAAAAATTATAGCGATTGAACAGGTACTGGTATCGGTCCTCGTAGAGCCGGGGGCGGACGGCCAGGGCCTTCCGCATGATCTGCCGGACCCGCTCCCGGCCCACGCCGTGACGCTGGCCGATCTCCTCCAGGGTTTCTCCCCGGAGACGAGAGAGCAGCACATCCCGGTGCCGCTGGTCGGAAATGCGCTCCGCGAACTCCAGGGCGGTGGGCCAGCGGCGGCAGACGCGGTTATACCGCAGGGTAATCTGTTCCCGGCGAAGCAAGTCCCCTAAAAGGAGCTTCAGCGTTTGGGTGGAGGTTCCGGCGGGCATATGCCGCAGCAGCTCCTCCGGGCTGACGCCCTCCTCGTATGCTTCCAGCTGCCGGAGGATGGCCCGGCGGGCCTCCCGGCGGATCGCTCCCTGCTGAAAGGCTGCGTCCAAAAGCTCCGCCTCTCCCGCGCCGGGGGAGGCCTCCCGGCAGGGGGCCAGCAGCCGGAGCAGGTCCCCCTGGGACAGGCTGGTGAACGCGGCCAGGCTCTTTGCCACCGCGTACAGCGGCTCGCCGGTCTCCCCGGACGGTGCCGCTTTCTCCGGGCCCGGGAAGGCGGATTCTCTGCGCAGCGCGTCCAGCTTCTCCATGATCTGCGCGGCGGTCTTCCTGCCCATGTTCTCGACCGCCAACAGGGACTCCAGGGTGGCGCCGGACAAATCCGCCGCAGTGCGTGCGCCCATGCTCTCCAGGCAGTTGATCGCCCGGACGGACAGCCCCAGCTCCTGGACCGGGATGTCCGGCAGGAGGGGCGGCGGGGGTTGTGTCGATTCGGGTACCGGTTTGGGCTTGGAGGCCGCCAGCGCAACCCCGTCCCCGGCGCGGATGCGGGCGGTAAGCGCCAATATCTCGTCCACACTCTTCGCGCCCATGTTCCGAATGTCCGGCCACGCGTCCGGCGGATAGTCCAGCAGCTGGCCCACGGTGGCAATGTTCGCCCTCCGCAGGCAGTTGTAGACACGGATGGAGAGAGGGAGGAGTTCTATGGAGTCCTCCCGCGTCAAATACAGCATAGCAATGTTCCTTCTCCCCTGATTTTATGATGTTGCGGCTTGAGAAACTCGTCAAGCTGTCTGCACGGAGTTTTTCAAATATAGGATACCATACGGAACCGGCATTTACCATATGCAAACTGCATAGGGCCGAAAAAAATTTAAAACCCTATGCAGCCGGCATATGGTTTTCCCTGTTTAAAATTGGTAGAATAACGTTAGAAAACAGCGCTATGGAGCGGAGGAAGGAGGACCGTATGGAACGAGACACGGAGGCTTTGCGGAAGGAACTGCTGGAGGAGGCCTGCGCCGGAGCGTTTTCCGGCCTGGGGGCCATGATTCTGGACGCGGACGAGATTCAAAACGCGGACGGGGCGAAGCTGGAAGAAATTGCGCGGCGGTACGGGAAGTAACAAATTTGCGCATGAGCTTTCGGTAAACCTCTCCGCTGCCAAGGAAGCGGTGAAAAACGAGAGGCCGCCCCGTCTTTTTGTGCCGGAGGAGAAACACGCCGCCCCGCGAATCCTCCTTCAGGGGGCGGACCTCTTCAAATTCCTGCGCAATGACGCTGGAGAGCCAAGCGTAAATAAAAGATCGCCTCCTAAAAAAACGCAGACCCTATGCAGCCTGCATATGGTTTTTTCCGCCTCCGTCTGGTATGGTAAGAGAGATACCGGCCGCATTTCCAAGCCAGGCAATATAAAGAAAGGATGGCAGAACCATGCAAGTGAACGGAGTACCCCCCAAAGGCAAAGAACTGGAGCTGTTTCCCGGACTGACGCTGCACCTGCCCTTCGGCGTCGCCTACGCCAGGGACGAGGACGGCAGCATGAATCTCCTCAAGCCCCGGACCTCCCCGAAGCTCTACCGGGACGGCCCCTTCGAGCTGGACGACGGGGCGGAGACGACGTGGAAGATCAATAGCCTCCGCAGCCTCTTCAGCGGAACTATTGAGGCCCCCCGGGCCGAAGCCGCCAAGGCGGTGGAGGAGAGCCTGGAGGACGCTGCCCGAAGCCTCACGGAGGACCAGGACCAGAGCGAGAGCGACGAGGACCGCTACACCTTCGGCACGGAGGAGGGGGAGGGCGGCCTGACCTTTCAGGCCAATTTCTCCACCGCCAAAGCCGGCGGGTCCTATGAAAAGCCTGTCACCAAGGGAAATGTGACCTTGTGCGTGGTCCACCAGAGGATGCGGGTCATGGGCTTCCACATCACGGTCAGCCACCTGCTCATCGGCGTGGTGGACTATCCCCAAATGCGCTACTACCTGGCGAGCCTGGGCATCCCGGACGAGGACAGGCGCGGGGACATCCTGAAAGAGGAGATCTTCCCCCTGCTCTATACGCTGCAATTCACCGCCCCGCCCAGTCTTGGGGAGATTCTGGGCAAAGAGCCCGAGGAGTTGTTTCCCGCTGCCGTCCGGGGCCTGGACTTCACCGCCGGGGAGCAGGTGGAGGCGGGGGAGTTCACCGTCACCATCCCTAAGGGTCTCCATTACACCCGTACTGAGAATCCCGAGACCCGGCTTTTCACCGCCATTCCCCAGGAGATTCCCTTTGACGCCGAGGATTTCTGGGACTACTCCGCCATAGCCCTGACCCTCCAGACCGGGGCCCCCATCGTGAACATCCACGCGCCCCTGGATACCGCCGATGGGGAAAAGGAGGTGGAGCTGATTTTACAGGCGATGAGTATAAGCGACTCCAGCAGCGCCGGGCAGACGACAGTGGGAAAAACCACCCGGGCCGCCCGGAGTCCGGACCACTACATCTGCTATGAGCTCCTGGACGACAGCGACGTGGATATGAATTTCCGCTACTATGTCTTTACAAAGAACTTCCTCTACGTCGGCCAGTATGTGGGCAAAAAGGGGGTCTGGGCCCGGACTGCAGCAAGACCCACACCGGGATTCTGGAGACCTATCTCAAGGGCTTCCGGTACGCCGGCGGCAGTGAAAAACTGCTGGAGGACGCTAGCCGCAGGGCCCTGGGGCGCTTCGCCGGATCCGACGGGCGCATGGACGCGCTGAAGGCCGTGCAGCTTTTCAACCAGGATGTGCTGTTCTTCCCCGACGGGGTTTTTTCCTGGGACGGGACGCACCATGTGTTCACTGGGATTCACCTCAACGCCGAAAAGGAGGAGGGATACCCGGACGTCAAGGACCATCTGGAGGAGATCGGAAAGGCTGTGCTCGCCCTCATCAACGAATGCGAGCAGGACGAGCGCCTCCGGGTTCCGGCGGCGAAGCTGGGAGAGGGCCTGCGGAACTTCCTGAACGGCGCGGACCTCACCGGCGCGGCGCTGTTCCACCTGGCGGCCTATCACCTGTTCTGGTTCAAGGCGGATGAGGAAACGCCGGGGCAGTTCTCCCTTCTGATCGACACCCGGCTCAAGGCCAGCGTTCCCGACGCGGAGAACTATTTCAAGCGACTTCTGGAAATCCTCCGGGCCTACAACGGCGACCCCGCCCCGGTGGTTTCCGGGCCCGCCCTGATTTTCCGGGCTGTGGACATCCCGGACATCTTCGAGGATGGAGGACCCTGCCTGGCTGGCCTGGAGAATGAAAATCCCGGCGGGGAAGAGGGGGCCGATGAAGAGTACCAGGCGAAACTGGCTAAAGTGCCCTTTGACCGCGTGTCCTCCGTCACAGTCTCCGGCAGCGCCTTCGTCCTCACCGGCGACTTTGAGAAAAGCCCAGAGGACCGGGACGCGGTGAAGCGCCTGATCGAGGCCAAGGGAGGACGCTGCACCGGCTCCGTCAGCGGAAAGACCAACTATCTGGTCATTGGCGCGCTTGGAGGTTTTGGAGAGCGGAAGATCGAGCGGGTCCAGGAACAGCGGGCCAAGGGGAAGGACATCAAGATCATCCGGGAGGCGGACCTGATGGCCGCCCTGGAGGGCCGCACGCCGCCAGCCCCGAAGCCTGCGCCCAAGCCCGCCCCGAAGTCCGCGCCCAAGCCCGCACCCAAACCCGCACCTAAGCCTGCATCAAAACCCGCACCTAAGCCTGCATCAAAACCCGCGCCCCAGCCCGCGCCCACCGTACAGAAGGCCAGCGAAGAAACGGCCGCCCGCGCCAGGATCATTGAGCCGGTCCTGTCGGCTGTACCCATGACCGCTGCGGAGATCAACGCCGCCCTGGGCACAGACTATACCGCCCTCCAGGTCGCTGTCGCCGTGAAACTGATTTCGGGCGCCGGCACAACCACCGTGAAACGGCGGATCTCCACAGGCGGTGTGAACACGGAAAAGGACTATACCGCTTATTACCTGAACGCCAAGAACGCCAAACCCTCCGGGCCGAAAGCCCCTGCGTCCAGGACCCTCGCCAGTGAGCCGGGCTTCCGCATGGAGGAGATCGAACCCAAGGCGGGGGAGGAGGCCCGTTTCCGCGTCAGCATTGACCTGTCCGATCTGTTGGGCGGCGGGGACGGCAGCGCTGCGCCCTCGCCGAAGGCCTCACCCGCATCCACCGCCAAACCCACCGCCAGCTCTGCCGTGGATGCGGAAAAACAGAGGCAGAAGGAGCAGGAGGCCGCCTATCGAAAAGCGGTGGACGTCATGAAGGCAGATGTTCAGAAATCCATTGAAGCGGGAAAAGAGACGATTGCCAAGCAGAAGGCCGAGGTCCAGCGCATTGCGCAGGAGAAAAGCCTCGCGGAGCAGAGACTGAGGCAGCTGGGACTCTTCAGCTTTTCCGAGAAAAGGGCGGTGAGGGAGCAGATTGCCCAGTTTACAAGAGAGAGCAGAGAGGCCGAACAGAAGCTGGAAGGCCTGAAACGAGAGGCTCGAAAGAAGGCGGAGGAAACCCTGGAAAAGCACCGCCTTCCCCTGCCCCCTGCACTGCTTGGAGGCAGCAAGAGCGCCAGCAAGAGTGCCAGCAGGAGTGCCAGCGGGGATGTAGCCGCGAAAGCGCAAAAGATCGAAGGGGTACTGAGCATTCTTCCCATGACGGCAAAAGAGATCAACGCCGCTCTGGGGACAGACTACACGGCGCTGCAGATCGCCAACGCTGTAAAATTCATCCCGTCGGCCTGTACAGCAAAGGCTTTCCGGATTGAGACAGACAAGGATGGAAACCCGACGCTGCGGGAGTTCACCGCCTATTATAGCAAATAGCCGGCGCTGTGAAATTCACCTTATAAGGGCAGCATACACGCAATAAAATACTGCGCCTGCCCCGGTACGGCGAGTTGTTCCGGGGGCAGGCGCAGTTCTTCTTTAGATAAGAGAAACCCGCATAAGCTATTGAGTTCGCGGTGATAAGGAAGTATTCAAAGCAGCACTTTTGACATTTTTGATAATATTTGCACTCGCAAAAATATCGACTTTCAAGGAGCTTTTCGTCAACTCCACGAATGGTCCCTTTACCGGATACCGCTCCGAGCCACAGAGGACAGAATGCTCTAAAATGTGAAAGATGCCTGAAGATCTGTAAGCAGCTTTCCACGAATATCTTCGAACTGCTGAGAAATGACCATAAGCTGGATCTGAGATTGTCCCAACAGCATCACCTGATTCAACACCAGGGATTCCACCGCGAGCATAATGATCTCGTAAAGTATTTGTTCTGTATTGGAAAAGGGGCCCTATATGCACAACACGAGTATATCTGTTACCCAGACGGCAATAGATACAGGCCAATGAAGACACTTGTGCATCACCAAGTTGACCACATCCATCCCCCGGTAGAGGATCCAACCCGCATAACCATTCCTAATGCGGCGCCCAGCAGTCCTCCACCTAAAAGAGCGGCCAACAGCGGGCCCGTTGTAAGGCAGGTAATTCCTGGCATACGCTGCATGACGGCAAGAAAAAGCGGATAAAGCAGGGAACTCACTACCGTTGTGAAAAAGAATTTTTCCCCAACACAAGCAGGCCAAGAAGCAGCATGAACATATTCAAAATCAATACTGCCGTTGCCGTATCAACGGGAAAGAACCGGCTTATCGCCAGACCGATCCCTGTTGTTCCTGCCATGATAATGCCATGGGGCTTGATAAATGCAGTCACCCCAAAAAGCAACAAGAGCATTTCCTATCAGGATCACTGCCCAAGTCCGCAAAATATCAAATATTCGTTTACGGAAGATTTTCATGATAGCCCCTCCTTCCATATGAAGCAGAGAATAAGTACGGCGGGGGAGCGGCTGCTCCCCCGCCGGTCTATACTTGCTTATTCGCCGTACATCACCTTTGAAATGATCTCTTCCAGCACCTCACGGGGTTGTGCGCCGAAGAGCGTCTCTTTGATCTCGCCATCCAGCATAAAGTATAAGGTCGGCGTCCCGGAAATCTCAAACCGCTCTGTATAGGCCGGACTCTTCTCAATGTCGCACTTGGCCAGGTTGATCTCCGGGTTGTCAAACAGGATCTCGCTGATCACCATATCCAACATCTTGCAGGGACCGCAGTGGTCGGTATAAAAGTCCGCGATCCAGAAGCCCTCTTTGGTTACGGCGTCAAATTCTTCCGCAGGTACAAACTTAGTCATTCCTCGTTCCTCCTTGCCAGTTCGGCTTTGATTTTATGATACATCATTTCGGTCAGCTCTGAAAGAACTTCATAATGATCCAGTGGATCCGTTTTCCCCTCGCAGGGCAGACCCAGCAGATTCAGGCAAATCAGGCACTGATGAATCTTTGTTTTGTACCACTCATGGCGCATGGAGATGAAATCATCAAAGGAATCGCATTGCCACATCTCCTGCATCTCTTCCTTCGACATCTGATAGAGGTCGATCCCCTTTTCGTCCAGAAACAGCTGATGAAACATCTTACGTTCCAAATCGCCCAGGATCCGGATGTCATCCTCACTGTACTCCGCTATAGGATGATCTTTTAACAGGGCCTCCATGATATAGTAATTGATATTGGCAAGCGCCTCCATGGTTTTCCCTTCACAGATGAATGCCTCGTATTCGGCATAGGTGTGGAGAATATTTCCTTTGTAATCCTTCTCCTGAAGGGCTTCCACCATCTCATCCGTAGGCTCCGGCGCGGTTTTGCGCTTGATTTCCAGAACCGTCGCAGAAACGGACTTCTCTTTTACGGTGACCTCGCAGCTTTCACCAACTCGTTTGCCTGCCAGCGCCGTCTCCAATCCCTTGTCATAGAGTCCCCGGCCAATCGAAACTATCACCCGCTCTTTATTGAATTTGGGGAGCTCGCTGACGGTGCGCAGTGTCAGCGTGTCGCCCAATTCGGCGCGGACATCCTCCGGTAAAGAGGTCAGTACCAGCTGATCCTTCACCACGCTCTTCCTGGCCAGTTCTCTCAACTCTGTCGGGCTGGGAATGCGCCGGATCGCATCCTCCCGCTGGAGGTAACGGTCCAGATATGCGCCAAAATCGATCTGTTCCCGGTAGGGAAATACAGTCTTCATATGTTCAGCCGCCTTGTTCTGCAAGATATTCGATCATGCTGTGAGCGGCGGTGTTGCCCTCTCCAACGGCTTTTGCGATTTGGTAAGGTCTTCCTGTGCAGTCTCCGGCAGCATAGCAGCCAGGAAGATTGGTCCGCATACCTCGGTCAACAACGATATGTGGACCATCCATGGACAGTCCCGGCAGCAGCGTGGCGGGAGCCACCGCGCTGCGCAGGCAGAAGAAGCCGTCCACGGGTACAATGCTGCCGTCCGTCAGAGTGAGTCCGCTGACACGCCCCTCGCCCTCCACCTGCTTGATAGGCCTGGGCAGGCGCTCCACGTTGGGCATGGAAATCCCACTGTCCTGGTAGGGCGTATACAGCCAGACCTTTGCCGCCAACTCTGCCAGATACGCAACCTCGTGCTCATACCGTTTTGCGCCGCAGTAGACCGCAATGGTCTTGCCCTTATAGAGGAACCCATCGCAGGTCGCGCAATAGCTCACGCCCTTGCCCAACAGAGCTTCCTCGCCTGGAAAACCTTTGGCCGCCACAGAACCAACGCACAGCAGCAGGGCCTTCGCCTCATAAATGTCATTCTCGGCCAAAACCATGTAGCGGTCCCGCATAGCGGTGATATTCGTCACCATCTTGTCCAACGGCGTAATGTCCATCTCCTGCGCGTGGCTAGCAAACCGCCGGTTCAGTTCTTCCCCCGTTACCAACCCCATGCCGGGATAATTGGCGATCTTCTCCGATTTTTCTACCTTCTCGCTGAAACCGCAAGAACCAAACCAGATAAAGGATTTATTGTGGAGTTTCAGATTGATTGCTGCTGAAAGCCCTGCGGGTCCAGTGCCGATCACTGCTGCATCATACATTCCTTTTCCTCCTTATGCCATTTCCGGGCGCTTGCGGCCCATGACCTTTGCAAGATAATTGCCGCTGGCTTCCATGATCTGTTTCGGGGAACCGCTGGCCTCCACTTCACCGTCCCGCAGGACGATCACATGGTCTGCCTTGCGGATGGCGCTCAGGGAGTGAGCAATGATCACCGTGGTGCGGTCCCGCATCAGCTCATCCAGCGCCTCCATCACCGCCCGTTCGCTGCGGGCATCCAGATTGCTGGTGGCTTCATCCAGCAGCAGATAGTCCGGCGCACACATCGCGCGGGCGATAGCGATACACTGCCGCTGTCCGCCGGAAAAGTTCTGCCCGCCAGAGGTGACCATGGTGTCAAAACCATCGGGAAGTCTGGATACAAAATCATACACACGGGACTGTTTGGCGATCTTCTCCAATTCTTCCTGGGACACCGGGCGTTCGCAGCCATAGCAGATATTTTCCCGGATCGTCCCTTCCATCAGGGGACTGCCCTGGGCTACTACGCCGAAGGCTTTGCGCCATGCGGTCAGGCTGTACTCTCCCGCGTCTGTGCTGCCGAAACGGACTGTACCCTTCTGAGGATCGTACAGCCGCTCGATCAGCTTGAACATGGTAGACTTACCAGAGCCGTTGGAGCCGATGACGGCTGTCACTTTGTGCTTCGGGATCTGGCAGGAGACCCTCTGCAGGACCGGCTTTTCACCATAACTGAACTCCACGTCTGCAAAGGTGATGTCCGCGTCAGGTTCATCCAGAGTGCGGCCCTGATCGACCTGCTCATCGGGCAGCTTCATGGCATTGATGACCCGGGCCAGAGCCCCGTTGGCCTGACGGATGGTACCAACCATGTTGATGACATTGGTAAAAAATGTACCGACAGAACCGGAGATCGCATAAAAAGCAACCACTTCGCCGGCGGACATGACCCCGGCGGACACGAGCCCCGCGCCTGCGGTGAACGGGATCAGAATACTGATAATGTTGTAGACTGTCTGCAAAGCGGTGTAGAACGCAGACATCAGGCCGGTCTTGATCTGCATTTTATACTGTTCCTGGAACTTCTCATGCCCCTGCTGGATCTCCAATTCCTGGGCATTGGAGGTCTTGACCAGCGGCAGGTTGCTGGTGCGTTCCGCCAGATAAGTGGTGGACTGAGACAGCATCGCCTGGGTTTTCTGGGCAATGAGGAACCGAAGCTTGGCATAACCCCATCCAACTAAAATGCTGAACGGGATCAGCAGCATCATGTAGTTGGCGATGGTCCCATTCAGTGCGTACATGGTGCCGATCATCATGACCGAAGACAGAGAGCCGGAGAGGAAGCTGACGATACTGGTGACCAGTTGGCTGGCGAAGTCGCAGTCTGTGGTGACACGGCTGACCAGGGTCTCGCCGCCGTCTGCATCATAGCAGCTCTGCTTTGTGTAGATGACCTTCCTCCAGAGCTCTTTGCGCAGTCCCAAATTGATCCGCTCACTGGCGATCCCCCCAAAAATAGAACTTCCAGCAATGCAGACGCCCATGATGCTGTAGCTCACGGCAAAGCTGACGAGCTGGGCGGTGGGAACGTTGCCCTGCGCGTCCACCATATCTCCGGTAAAAACGCTGATGCTCATAGCGGCCAACGCCATGACAACAGACATTGCGAATACAAGGACAATGAAGAGCCAAGGCATCCTGATGCCCTTAAAAATGCCAATGTAATCCTTAAAGGACGCCTTTTCTGATTGGTAGCTGACGCTGTTTTTCATTACGCAAACACCTCCTGATAGGACTGCTCCTCCACAAGTTCACGGTAGATGGGACAGTTCTGCATCAGTTCCCTGTGGGAACCCTGGCCCTCGATCCTGCCCTGGTTCATCACAATGATCTGGTCGGCTCCGGCTATAAAATTCAGTTCATGGGTCTGTCAACGCCAATTTGAAATTGTAAGAAAACGCCGAAGAAATTTTGTAGTTTTT
>ERZ779631.105-NODE-105-length-31993-cov-6.106707_pt1 | contig 31993 bp, 24 predicted proteins | sample MGYA00514193_ERZ779631 | MGnify/ENA primary metagenome ERZ779631 (study PRJEB29562, sample SAMEA4376710) | mouse gut metagenome | isolation source: Cecum | study: EMG produced TPA metagenomics assembly of the A DSS colitis mouse model was used to assess the...
GCGCCGCATCATAAAATCGATATCCGCACCTTCCGTTCGCTTTAGCCGTATAAACAGCCTTATCCGCCTTATTAAACAATTCCTCGTAATCATTACCGTGATATGGGAAAATTGCCACGCCGACACTGCAGGTCAGATGAATTGGTTTTTCTTCATGCTCAAAGGTATAATTAACGCTGCGTACCACCTTGCCTGCCAAGATATCTGCGTTGGAGATCGCATTCAGATTTTTCATAAAAACTACAAACTCATCTCCGCCGATACGCCCCACGATATCGCCGCCTTTAAAGATATCGTTCAGTGCATCCGCCGTATCAATAAGCACTTTATCTCCCTGCGCATGTCCCAGAAGATCATTCACTTCTTTAAAATTATCCAAATCAATGATCATCAACGCATTTAAGGCGCCGTTCTTGCTGTTAATGATTGCATTTTCAATCAGCTGCATAGCAGCGCCCTTATTATAAAGTCCTGTCAGAGCGTCTTTTTCTGCACGCAGAAGCAGTTCTAACTCTTTTAACTTCTTCTCATGAATATTAATCATACGTCCTACGACTCTCGTCACGTACCCTTCCGAACCTAGCAATGAAGTCAAATTCGCCTGATACCATACAAAATCGTCGTCAAAACGTTTGGTTCTATATTCTATCGTCTCATGCTTCGGAGACGTCAAAAGTCCTCTGAATACCGATTTATAGTAAGCCACATCCTCCTCATGAATCATGGACTCATCAAACTGCTCCATCCATTTATTGGCAATATGTTCCCCTGATATATCGTATTCATTGGAAGATTTAATAATCATAACGTCCGTCTTGGCGTTATAATCTATAATTTTCTCGCCTTCCGCCTCAGAAAGAATATGCAGTCTCTCCGCCTGTTTATGCAATTCTTCTTCTATACTCTTCCGTTCCGTGATATCATGAACAACCGTCACGATAATGTATTTATCCTCTTTGCGTGAATACAGATTTCCTCTGACATGCAGCCAGCGCAATCCACCGCTGCCCGTCACCGTGCGGAATTCCACATCAATAGCTCCATCATCCTTGAGCACGTCTTCAATAGCCTGTCTGTAAATCGGCAGATCTTCCGGAATAATATTCATCTCAATTTTTTTCAGGAATTTCATGCCTTGTGTTCTTGAATACCGAAGCATACGAAACAGTCCCTCGTTGACAAAAAACGGCGTCATCGCTCCACCTGTTTTGTCATATTCAAAGAAACATATCCCCGCAATCACATTGTCGATCATAGAACCGAAATTTTCCATATTTAATTCCATACTCTTTATCCCCAAACACACTTAAAATTTGCTGTACTTAATATTTGCCTGCCACTTCACCCTGTTTCTTATAGATGCTGTTCGCAGGTATAAATCCTCTTACCATCGAAGTCGGATATACATTCGTCTCTCTGCCGATAACGGTTCCGGGGTTTAACACCGAATTACATCCCACTTCAACATTGTCTCCCAGCATGGCTCCGAATTTCTTGAGTCCGGTCTCAAATCGTTCATCGCCTGCTTTAACTACCACCAGAGTCTTATCACTCTTGACATTGGATGTAATGGATCCGGCACCCATATGCGCCTTGTAACCGAGAATGCTGTCTCCGACATAATTGTAATGAGGCACTTGCACCTTGTTAAATAATATCACATTCTTAAGCTCAGTGGAATTCCCAACAACAGCTCCTTTACCAACTATGGCATTTCCTCTAATGAAAGCACAGTGCCGTATTTCCGCTTCTTCATCAATAATCGCCGGTCCGTTGATACAGGCACTCGGATAGACTTTTGCATTTCTGGCTATCCAGACATTGTCGCCCTTCTTCTCAAATATCTCTTCCGGAAGCGTATTGCCTAAAGCAACAATGAAATCACTAATCTTTTTGAGTACTTCCCACGGATATGTGACACCTTCAAAAATATCTTTTGCTATCGTCTCTTCCAGTGTATAAAGCGCACTAACCTCAGTATCCTTCAAACATGCCATTTCATTTTACCTGCCTTTTCATTTATTAAAAACTCTCGCATATAAAAAATTTAATTTATATACGATATTACTTCTTATAAAACTGTGCCACATACCGAAATCTGTTATAGAGCACGGATTGATTATTCATCTGTTTCACCGTGTTCGTCCTTCTTGTAACAAAATCATCCAGTTTCACCATATACTCATCTTCCGAAATCTCACCGTCCGCCACGAGCGTCAGCCCCTTCTCCCAGCTTGCCGTCAGCCTCGGATCAAGTAACGGTTTAATGGAACCTGCCACCACTTCGTAAATCATTTCACCGAGCAGTGTCGGCGTAATAATCTGAGTTTTCTTATTTAATGCCAGATACTTAATGTTCACCAGTTTCTTAAGAATCTCAGCCCGCGTAGCGGAAGTGCCGATTCCGCTTCCTTTAATCTGCGCCCGCAGTTCTTCATCTTCTATAAACTGTCCGGCATTTTCCATCGTCAGAATCATCGTTCCCGAATTATATCGTTTCGGCGGCGACGTCTCTCCTTCTTTCTTATCCAGAGAAAGGAGATTTAACTGTTTACCCTTTCTCAGCGTTTTCAGGACTTCCATGAAAGACTCGTCACATGCAGTTTCCTGCTCATCCTTCTTATCTTCCCCCTCTTCGCCGTCAGATTTCTTTTTGACAAAAGAATTCTGCGTTACAGGGAGATATCCCGCTTCAGCCAACACCTTGAAACCGGTGGAAAACAATTCGCCTTTGATTACAGCGCTTAAGTTAATCTTCTGATATACTGCCGCCGGATAGAAGATGCTTAAAAAACGCCTCACGATAATCTCATATACCTTAGCTGATGTAGGATGCAGCCCATCAAGCGCACTAAATCCCTGTCCGGTTGGAATAATCGCATAATGGTCAGTAATCTGTTTATCATTGACATACCGGGTCTTAGCAATTGTCTTATAACTTCCCGTACTCAATACTTCTGCCGCAAAAGATGCTGCGACAGCGTAATTTTTAAGGCCGCCGATATTTTTATGTATTTCCTTAGCCACCGCACTCGACAGCACTCTTGCGTCCGTACGAGGATAAGTCGTCAGTTTCTTCTCATACAATTCCTGCGCGATCCGAAGCGTCTCGTCAGGACTTATTTTAAAAAGCTTGGAACAGTCATTCTGCAGCTCTGCAAGATTATATAAAAGTGGCGGATTCTTGACTTCTTTCTTCTTCTCAAGCTTCTCGACAACCGGTGGTCCTGTCGGTTCTTCCTTAAGGTATTGTATGAAAGCGTCCGCGTCTTTTTCCTGTAAAAACCCGGTATCCTTATAGAGCAGCGGCGATCCTTCATAATGAGAACCCTTTACCGCTTTCCACTCACAGACGCATTCCCGACCTTCTATGTCAATCCGGGCAAGAATCCTGTAAAAAGGTATCTTGACAAATTCCCGAATCTCCCTCTCTCTATTAACTACTATTCCGAGTACGCAAGTCATGACGCGTCCTACGGACACTACCGCCCGGTCAGCCTTCAGATAAGATTTGATCGGGTTACTGTATTTGAGCGTCAATACACGTGAAAAATTAATCCCCATCAGATAATCTTCTTTGGCTCGCAGATACGCCGCACATGACAGATTATCATATGCCGACAAGTCTTTGGCTTCCCTGATACCGCGCAGAATCTCCTCTTCTGTCTGCGAATCAATCCATACTCTCTTTCTTGTCTTACCGTGCACATGTGCCTGCTGTTCCACAAGACGATAAATATATTCTCCTTCACGCCCGGAATCGGTGCAGACATATATTGTCTCTATATCTTCTCTGTTGAGCAGACCGCTTACAATCTGAAACTGTTTCCTGACCGCTCCGATTACTTCATATTTAAATTCTTCCGGAATAAAAGGAATCGTATCAAGCGACCATCTTTTATATTTCTCATCGTATACTTCCGGATAACTCATCGTCACAAGATGACCTACGCACCATGTCACAACGGCCTCATCAGATTCAAGATAACCGTCTTTGTTCTTCATATTATATTTTAAAGCTTTGGCAAATTCCTTTGCAACGCTGGGTTTCTCTGCTATATAAATACTCTTTCCCATAGTATATGTCTTTCCTTCCAATCAAAAAATGCGTGATTGTCAGAAATCCGAAATCTGTACCAGTTTCAAATTCGGTCTGATCTTAGCTTCCAGATTCAACCTTTCATCAAATCGAAACGCTGTGTACATATATACATAATCAGCGTTGATTTTTGCTTTCTTCGCATGGCTTAATAAATTCTCATAGTCTTCATAGGAGGTCGGCTTCTCCCAATTGCACAGTCCGATTAGCGTCTGCCCCTGTTCATCCTGCGCTATAATATCCAGTTCGCCCGCTTTACCAATCCATTCTCCGACCGTATCCAACGAGATGGGAAGTCGGTTTCTGTTGTTTAATTTGGTAAGATGCTGCCTGCATACCTTCTTAAAACACCCCGACACATATTTTCTGAAATCCGGCATAATATAGCGATTATAAAATTCTCCCACAGACCATGTCTGAAGGCTGCTCAGATACGGATACATATAAGTATAATAGAAATCCACAAACGGATGGCTGATGCGATATATTCCCTTTTGAACGTTCTCTTTGCCGGCTGTATCATAGGAGAAAACTTTCTCCACCAACTCCAGTTCTATCAAGTTCTTTAAATAGACACTGATTTTTGCACGGGAAAATTCAGTGTGAAGATACAGATTATTCAACTTATGGCTTCCCGCCGCAATGGACGCCATAATCGTATTGTATACTCCCGGCTCACGCAGTTGATCCGTCAACATACGTTCACCCTCTTCAAAAAGAAAACAATTAACATCCAATATATTTCTGCAGATATTTTGCTGTATTGTCAGTCTGTCATCAAATTGATTCCAAAGCCCGGGAAATCCCCCCAATATTGCGTACGCTTCCACGCATTCTTCTATCCGAAAATTCGGAAATCTCTGTACAATGTCTTCAAAAGTAAGTTCGCGTATTTTAAGAAATCCTGACAATTCATAAGCTGCTTCTCCGATACGTGTAATCATACTGTTTTCAATCCAGCCAATAGAGGAACTGCACAAAATCACCATAATTTCATCCCTGTTCCACTGACTATGCACAAATGAAATCAAATCTTTCATAAATTGCTCGCTTGCTTTAACGATATTTTGAAATTCGTCAATCACAAGCACTTTTTTTCCTTTTGACTGGCGGCTGATTTTTGCAAAAATATCATGAAAAGTCGGAAAAGGTTCTAATTCATAGCCTTCCTGAACAAGCTGCCTTCCCCACTGGTAAGTCTGTTCTCTCTCGGAACAAGCTCTGGCAAGATAATAACAGTGAGGTTTGTCCTCGATAAATTCTCTGACGAGCGCTGTCTTTCCAATATGCTTCTGTCCATATACTACCAGTATCTGACTGCCTTCTCTGTCATAATAGTTATTCAAATACTTTAATTCAGACGTTCTGCCAAGTAACATAGACTCCCTCACACATTATGCAGTCATATCAGCCAGCAAATTTTCTATTTTCTCTGATGGCATCGGTTTTCCCAGAAAATATCCCTGAATATTATCACAATCAATCTCATTCAGATAGCGGAACTGCTCTTCTGTCTCAACACCCTCTGCAATTGTTTCAAATCCTAACTTCTTTACCATATAGATAATCGATTCTGTGATAATGCGCGTATTCTCATCTGTAATCACAGTATCAATAAATGACTTATCAATTTTCAGTGTATCAATAGGCAATCCTTTTAAATATGACAGTGAAGAATAACCTGTTCCGAAATCATCCAATGAAATTTTGACGCCAATATCTCTGAGTAAAACTAATTTTTCCGTGATTTCGGTAAAATCGTCAATCAGGATAGACTCTGTAATCTCCAATTCAATCTCGGAAGGCGAAATATCATACTTATCCATCAGTTTTAGCACTTTATCTATGAAATCCGGCTGTCTGTACTGAATTGCCGAAATGTTAAGGGACAAAACCATCGGATAATGATATTTTCGCTTCCAATCCGCAAATGCACGCAGGCTTTCCTCGATTACCCATGTACCGATCGGCACAATCGCGCCGCTCTTCTCCGCTATCGGAATAAATAAAGCGGGACTGATCATTTTGCCGTTATCGTCCTTCCAGCGTATAAGCGCTTCCACCCCTCTGAGCGCTCTGTCATTCGTTCGAAACTGCGGCTGATAATACATTGTAAAATTCTGCTGGAATACGGCATCTTTTAATTTATTTTCAATTGTCACATTTTTAAGAAAATCATCGAGAATTTCACCGTTATAATACAGCACCTTATCTTTGCCCATGCTCTTTGCCTTGAACATCACTATTTCAGCACAGTTAATCAGTTCAAGCGTCTTGGACGCCGCTTCAGGATATTCAGCCACGCCAACACTGACCGTAATAAATATCTCCTGCCCGTCAGACAGTTTAAAAGGGTTCTTAAGCCGTTCCCGAATCGTCTTGTAAATCGTCTCAACGCTTCTCGCACCGCAAGGACTGTAAATCGCTATACAGAAAATATCACTGTTAAAATGAGAAATGATAATATTATCTCCTATCAGGTCTGACAGAAACTGTCCGAATAACTGCACCAGTTCATCTCCGACAATAATGCCCATCCCATCGTTAATCCTGCGGAAATCATCAAAATCCAAAAACATGACTGCAACCGTCTCGTTCTCATCTTCCGCCCGTCTGATATACTCGCCGAGGTGTCTGACGAAATAGTTACGATTATATAATCCTGTCAAAACATCATAATATGCCAAATATGTTAATTCATCATTCTGAGAATTAAATTTCGTCACATCTTTGAAACGGACAATCTTATCCGTCGGGTTGCCGAGCGCATTGTAAACAACGTTTACTTCCACTTCTATACAAAGACGTTTATCCCTGAGTTTCACTTCTATGGACTGATTTTTCAAGCCCTGTTTCTCAATGAACAGAATCTCTTTGAGCGGAATCATGTACTTCTCTTCGACACACTCATATAATTTTCCAAGGTCGCGTATATCTGCAATCGTAAAATCAAAATAGTAATCCCAATTTGCAATCGTTTCTACTCTTTCTTCCTCGTAATTATAATAGAGAAATGCACTGTTAGAAGTTTCACAAATCATTCTGAGCATCTTCTCATCTTTACTCAGTTTCTGATTCATTGCATTTAATAAATCAACCTGATATTTTAATTCTTCCATATAAACTATACCCTTATATACTCCTCAATCCCCATTACGAGGAGTAACTCCCAATCGTATTTTTTGATACAGCATCTTCCGTATTGTGTAAATGTCCCCTATTTCTTGCTGATATATCCTTTTGCTTTCAACGTCTCAGCACAAAGTACCGCCCCTCCTGCCGCACCGCGCACCGTGTTATGTGAAAGACCGACAAACTTCCAGTCATATACATGGTCTTCTCTAATCCGTCCTACACTGATACCCATACCGTTCTCATAGTCCACATCCAGCGTTACCTGCGGACGGTTATCCTCCTCCATCACCCTGATAAACTGCTTCGGAGCGCTGGGTAGTTCAAGTTCCTGCGGAAGTCCTTTGAAATTCACCAATTTCTCAACAAGCTGCTCTTTCGTCGGCTTCTTCCTGAATTTAACAAAGACGGCGGCGGTATGACCGTTCAAAACGGGCACACGGATACACTGACAGGTAATCACCGGGCCCTTCGCCGGAACAATCTCTCCGTTCTCAATCGTCCCCCATATTCTGAGCGGTTCTTTCTCGCTCTTTTCTTCCTCTCCACCAATATAGGGAATCACATTTTCTACCATCTCAGGCCAGTCTTTGAAAGTCTTACCCGCACCGGAAATTGCCTGATAAGTCGTGGCAACGACCTCATACGGTTCAAACTCTTTCCATGCAGTAAGCACGGGTGCATAACTCTGAATAGAACAGTTCGGTTTTACCGCAATAAATCCTCTGGTCGTCCCGAGACGTTTTCTTTGCGCTTCTATTACCTCAAAGTGCTCCGGGTTAATCTCCGGAACAACCATAGGTACATCCGGCGTCCACCGATGCGCACTGTTATTAGATACAACCGGCGTTTCCGTCTTGGCATATTCTTCTTCAATCTTCTTGATTTCTTCTTTGGTCATATCAACAGCCGAAAATACAAAATCAACTTCCGCCGCTACATTCTCCACTTCATTAACATTCTTAACAACAATATTCTTAACGGCCTCCGGCATGGGCGTCGTCATCTTCCATCTATCGCCTACCGCTTCCACGTATGTCTTACCGGCCGAACGGGGACTTGCCGCAATCGTCGTCACTTCAAACCACGGATGATTCTCAAGCAGAGCAATAAATCTCTGCCCAACCATACCGGTTCCTCCTAAAATTCCCACCCTTAATTTGTCACTCATAATTTTTCTCCATTTCTGCGCTGCTTTTTGCGCATAAACGAGTTTGTGGCAAGCAGCGCGCAGACACAAATCTCGCGATTGAAAATTTTAATTTTCAATCTTTTCTCCTCCTGTCTTATGTCGGAATTTCAATGTGGTCTTCTTCATGCCAGTTCTTTGCAAGATACTCTTTCTCCATGGCAATCACTTCCCTCATCGCCTCCATACCCGGCGCGCCTACCGTAAGCCTCTTTTCTACGCAAGTTTTTAAACTAATTGCCTCGTAAACGTCTTCCTCAAAAACCGGACTGATCTCTTTCAACTCTTCTATCGTCAAATCCTCTATGCTGCATTTCTTATCGATACAGTATAATACCAGCCTGCCGATAATACCGTGCGCATCTCTGAAAGGAACACCGCGTCCCACCAGATAATCCGCCGCATCGGTCGCATTGGTAAATCCTTTCATCGCACTCTTTTCCATGACTTCTTTACGGAACTTCATAGTGCGAACCATTCCCTCAAACAAAGCAAGACAGCCCTTAACCGTGTCAATAGCGTCAAAGGTCAGTTCTTTATCCTCCTGCATATCTTTATTATATGCCAGCGGGATACCCTTCATCGTTGTCAATATCGATACAAGTGAGCCGTAAACGCGTCCCGTCTTACCTCTGATAAGTTCTGCAATATCAGGATTCTTCTTCTGTGGCATAATGCTACTGCCTGTAGAATAGGCATCGTCGATTTCCACAAAACGGTATTCATCTGAATTCCAAATAATGATTTCCTCACAGAAACGACTTAAATGCATCATAATTGTGGAAAGCGCTGACAAAAATTCAATCACGTAGTCCCTGTCTGAAACCGAATCCATACTGTTGAGCGTCGGACCTTCAAATCCAAGAACAGAAGCCGTATAATTCCGGTCAAGCGGATAGGTCGTCCCAGCCAGCGCACCCGCGCCGAGCGGACAATAATTCATGCGATGATAAATATCTTTTAATCGGCTCCTGTCTCTCTTAAACATCTCAAAATACGCTCCGACATGATGTGCCAGCGTAACCGGCTGCGCTTTCTGCAGATGCGTAAATCCCGGCATAAATGTATCTGTATTCTCCTCCATGATATGAAGAAGCGTACTGAGTAATTCCTTCACAAGTTCATCCACATGGAGCACTTCAAGTCTGACATAAAGCCGCATATCGAGCGCCACCTGATCATTGCGGCTCCTGCCCGTATGTAATTTCTTGCCTGCGTCGCCTATCCTCTCAATCAGATTTGCTTCCACAAAACTGTGAATGTCTTCATATTCTTCCGTAATCTGCAGGCGTCCTTCCTCAACGTCCTTGCGGATTCCAGTAAGTCCCTTTAAAATAGCATCCTTCTCTTCCTTCGTCAGAATACCTTGTTTCGCCAGCATAATCACGTGTGCGATGCTGCCTTCAATATCCTGCCCGAAAAATTTCCGGTCGAACGAAATCGATGCATTAAAGTTATATACCAGTTTGTCCGTTTCTTTTGTAAAGCGACCGCCCCACAATTGTGCCATGCCAATAATCCTCCACTTTATTAAATCCAAATTTGATGATACCATAAAAAATTGTCCATTTCAATCATAATACTTTTCTTTTATGAGTAAAACACATATTTTTTTATTATTCATAGAATATCGTATAACCATAAGGAGTTGTTGTTCTATGAATTCATTATTATCATTACAAGATATCTCCTATTCTTATCATAGCTTAAAAGAGGAAACTCCTGCTCTCTCAAATATATCTTTTGAAGTATCCGAAGGAGAATTTCTTGCTATCGTAGGTCCCAGCGGATGCGGCAAATCTACACTTTTATCCATCATAGCCGGACTTCTTACGCCTGAACAGGGAAACCTGTTCTATAAAGGAAAGTCTCTCGCATGCTGCGGTCCTGAAAATACTGTCAAAATCGGCTATATGCTACAGCACGATCATTTATTTGAATGGCGTACCATCTATCAGAACGTCATTCTTGGTCTGGAACTCAATCACACACTTACCGGCGAAAATCGTGATTATGTCATGAAGCTTCTACAAGATTATGAACTTTACTCGTTTAAGGATAAGAAGCCTTCCGAACTGTCGGGCGGCATGCGTCAGCGGGCGGCGCTCATACGCACGATGGCGATCCACCCGAATCTGCTTCTGCTTGACGAGCCATTCTCCGCACTGGATTCACAGACAAGGTTAAACGTATCCGCAGATATTGCCCAGATTATCCGTCAGACAAATATGACTGCGATTTTAATCACACACGACCTTGCCGAAGCAGTCACCTTAGCAGACCGCGTTCTCGTCCTGTCCAAAAGACCTGCCTGTATCAAATGTGAAATGCCGATTCATTTCGACCTTGACCGTCATGATCCTATGATGATCAGGAATACTCCAGAATATCAACTCTATTTCAATCAACTGTGGGAGGTGTTGACAAATGAACAGTCCGTTTTCCAATCCACCTGATCATTTACCAAAAAACATGTCCGAAAATCAATATCTCTTCTTAAAAGCGCACTGGCGGCACCATCATATGGTCAGCCTATCTCGTTTCCTTCTGATTGCCATTTTCTTAGGACTTTGGGAAACTGCCGCCAGAAGAGAATGGATAGATGTTTTCTTTTTCAGTAGTCCGTACGGCATTGTCTCCTACCTGTATCAAATGCTGCTGGATCACTCTTTCTTCACACATACGGGTATCACACTGCTAGAAACAATTGTCAGTTTCTTATTGGTCACGCTGCTCAGCCTTCTCGCTGCAACGCTTCTATGGTATATCAACGGGCTCGCCGAAGTCTTGGAACCGTATCTCGTTATTTTAAACTCCCTGCCGAAATCAGCACTGGCACCACTTTTAATCGTCTGGCTCGGCACAGGAACTAATACGATTATTGTCGCCGGTATCTCTGTCGCCATCTTTGGCTCCATTATTAATCTGTATACCGGATTTTGTCAGGCGGATGCGGAAATGCTGAAGCTGATTTATACGCTTGGCGGAAATCGCAAAGATGCATTTCTGAAAGTAATACTGCCCAGTAGTATTCCTCTCATTCTCAGCAACATGAAAGTCAATATCGGACTCTCGTTAGTGGGTGTAATCATCGGTGAATTTCTTGCAGCCAGACACGGTCTCGGATATCTGATCATCTACGGTTCCCAAGTATTCCAGTTAAATATGGTAATCACATCTATCATCATCTTATGCGCCATCGCCATGGCTTTCTATAAGATCATCCAGAGTCTGGAACACTACTACCGTAAGAAACGCTGATAATTCATAGTTGAAGCGTATGTATTATCTTGACTAATTCAGTCAATATGTTATCAAAAAAAGTGTCACATTCCAGCCGCAGTCCGGTTGTTATGTGACACTCTGCATCCCTTAACCCTGCTCGCTCCACAGCACGATATCTCTGTTTCGCAGTGATTCCTGAACCATAATGATACGCTGATTCCGTGAACCACGAAACTGCAGACTGATATCTTTCTCCTGCATGACAAATTCGCCATCCACAAGCACGTCAATATATGACAAAAACTCTCGCATATCCTTCCACTGTACACAGAACTTATCAACAATATCTTCATCAAAACGATATCCGCTGTAGCACCAGATATTTTTCTTCGGATAACGTTCTTTCACTTTTCTGACAAAGGGCAGCAACGCCTGCCAGTTCGCGTACTCAAGCGGCTCGCCGCCAAGAAGTGTAAGCCCTGAAATATACTCCGGTTCCAGATAAGTCAAAAGCTTCTTCTCCGCGCTCTCATCAAAGAGATTTCCATAATTAAAATCCCATGTTTCCTCATTAAAACATCCCACACAGTGATGCGTGCAGCCGCTCACAAAAAGAGTTACCCTAACACCGGGACCGTTCGCGATATCACAATTTTTAATCTCCGAATAATTCATATGCCGCCTCGCCTATAGGTGCAGAACCCTTTCCTTGATTTCCTGCGTACGCCCCTGATTCCAGAACTGCGTACCGATATATCCGCATGTCCGTCTTGCCACATTCATTTTATCCTGATCCGTGTTTCCACAGTTAGGACATTTCCACACCAGCTTGCCGTCCGCATCCGCGACAATCTGAATTTCTCCGTGATAATCACATTTCTGGCAATAGTCGCTCTTGGTGTTCAACTCCGCATACATGATATTTTCATAGATATACTGCATCACGGACAGTACAGCGTCTATATTATTCTCCATATTCGGCACTTCCACATAGCTGATCGCGCCGCCCGGTGATAATTCCTGAAATTGCGATTCAAATTTCAACTTGTCGAATGCATTGATATCCTCTGTCACATGCACATGATAACTGTTGGTAATATACTTTTTATCAGTCACTCCCTCAATCACACCGAAACCCTTCTGTAAACCTTTCTCAAACTTATATGTGTGTGACTCAAGCGGCGTACCATACAGACTGAAATCTATATTCGTCTCTTCACGCCATTCTTTACATGCATTGTTGAGATACTGCATCACTTTTAAGGCAAAAGGCGTCCCTTCCCGATCCGTATGGCTCTTGCCCGTCATATATTTGGTGCATTCGCACAATCCGGCATATCCGAGCGAAATCGTCGAATAACCACCATAGAGAAGTTTATCAATCTTCTCTCCCTTCTTCAGTCTCGCGAGCGCGCCGTTCTGCCATAACACGGGCGCAACATCCGACGGCGTTCCTTTTAATCTGTTGTGGCGGCACATGAGCGCGCGCCTGCACATATCGAGCCGTTCGTCCATGATTTCCCAGAATTTCTTCATATCTCGGCCGGAAGAACATGCCACATCTACCAGATTCAAAGTGACAACGCCCTGATTAAACCGTCCGTAAAATTTCGGTTTGTCTTCCTCGTCATGATAAACCGTGAGGAAAGAGCGGCATCCCATACAGGTATAGCAATTTCCGTCTTTCAGTTTCTTCATGATTTTCTCGGAGATATAATCCGGCACCATACGCTTAGCCGTACACCTTGCCGCCAGCTTCGTCAAATACCAATATTTGCTGTCCTCGTGAATATTATCTTCCTCAAGCACATATATAAGCTTCGGAAATGCCGGCGTGATATAGACGCCCTTCTCGTTCTTAACTCCTACGATGCGCTGGTTAAGCATTTCTTCGATAATCATGGCAAGGTCGTCACGAAGCTGTCCCTCCGGCACTTCATCAATATACATAAACACCGTAATAAATGGCGCTTGTCCGTTGGTGGTCATCAGTGTGATCACCTGATATTGAATCATTTGCACGCCGCGCTTAATTTCATCCCTGACCCTGCTCTCTGCGATCTGGTTCATCTGTTCTTCGCTCGCCTGAAGTCCGCTCTCCGCCAGTTCTTTCCTGATTTCTCTGCGAAATTTCTCTCTGCTCACCTGTACAAAAGGCGCTAAGTGTGACAACGAAATACTCTGTCCGCCATACTGGCAGCTTGCGATCTGTGCGATACACTGCGTCGCCACATTACATGCCGTCGAAAAACTCTTAGGCGTGTCAATCATCGTCTCACTGACTACCGTTCCGTTCTGCAGCATATCTTCCAAATTTACAAGACAGCAATTGTGCATATGCTGCGCAAAATAATCCGCATCATGAAAATGCAGAATCCCCTGCTCATGCGCATCCACGATATCCGGCGGCAGTAAGAAGCGTTTCGTAATATCCTTGCTGACCTCCCCGGCCATATAGTCGCGCTGTACGCTGTTGACCGTAGGATTCTTGTTTGAATTCTCCTGTTTTACTTCCTCGTTATTACATTCAAGCAGACTTAGGATCTGCTCATCCGTCGAATTGGATTTCCTGACTAACGCTCTTTTATAACGATATGTGATGTAGTTTCTTGCCATCGTATATGCGCGGTACTTCATCAGTTGGTTCTCTACCATATCCTGAATTTCCTCCACGCTTGGAGAGCGTCTCATCTCTTCACAATTTCTCGCTACAACTTCCGCAATCTCATCAATTTCTTCATCCGTTAATTTGTCTTCCTCTTTGACACTGTTGTTTGCCTTACAGATTGCTGCCACGATCTTCTCCAAGTCAAAGGTCACTTCCGCACCGCTTCTCTTGATAATCTTCATTCTACAACACCCATTATCCCTTCTCTGAAACACCATATATAATATAGTATACCCAATTCGCGTATACTATATATTGTATCACCGAAAATTTTACTGTCAAGGTATTGTATATTATTATTTTAATCTCTATTTTGACTGACCAAGACGGTCAAATCCAACCACAATATGACTGTATCCATTTTCAAGGCGCTTCAGCGTTTCTCTGGCATATTCTTCGCGTTCCATCCGGAGCTTATGCATAATGCCGCTCTTTGTCTCAAGCATCAGATAATATTCCTTTAACAGAAACTCTCCGCTTTCTCCACTCTCTTCCCGAAGATATGCTTTCGTAATTTCTTCATATGCGGCATATCTGATTTTGATAAAATAGCGGTAGAAAAAATGTGTCTCACCCATTCTCACTTCACCCAGACGTCTAGCCGATTTAAACTCTACCGACAATGCTTCCTTTATCTTTGCGGTATCTGCAGTCTCTTTTGCATTATTCAAACCTTTGTTCTTCTTATCCGTATCTGTCATACTGACAAACTTCATATGAATCCCCCACATCCTAAAACCTCAACCACCCATTACATTATAACAAGCGCAGGGCTGATTGCTTATCACATAAAATAAAAACAGCACACATGCATATACACGGTGCTGTCTTGTCAGATAAGCTGGAAAAGGGACTCGAACCCTCGACCTACTGATTACGAATCAGTTGCGCTACCGACTGCGCTATTCCAGCATATTCCTGCAACAATGGTTATTATACTTGCTTACCGACGATTTTGCAAGTATAAATTAAAGATAAATTTTGAAATCGCCGGATAAATTTCGAAATGCCGGCAGATAAGTATTTTCATTCCTATCAAATCTGCTCATTCTGCCTGTGCAGCGCCGGTTCCTCGTACTTGTCCATAAAGTCTTCGCCGAGAAACACAATCTCCTCAGCAAACCGTATAGCATTCGGCACGGTAAATACCGAGATGACTCTCTTAAAACGCAATCCCGGAATAAAATTCATAATTTCCATCGGAAACATCCCGTACAGAACAACGTGCTGCGGAAAAATCCGGCAATAGTCCAACACATCTCTCGGATGAGGTTTGATCAGTACCTGAGCGCTCTTTCCGTCAATCTTTCCGTATTCTTCTATAATATCGGTAAAAATCCGCTTTCTTGTCTCCAGATCGCATAATGGTTCGGAAAGCACCAGAATTTTATTCTCCGCGCCCATATCCAGCGACTGCTGCAATTCATCCATATTCTCAATAAAAAGGTGAATCAGCACATTTTTATCATCTTCCGTCAAATGCTCTGTCAGTTCTTCCCGGGATTGCTCGATGTGTTTATCAATCGGATACGGGATAATACTCTTATCATTAATCTCCATGTCAAGACAATATTTTGCATAACCGTTCTGGATAAAAATCAGATTATGCGCCGCCATCCATGCCTTTAATGCAAAATGTCCTCTGTTATCATAGCGCGCCGTATCATATGTCTCGATACAATTTAAACCGTCCTCTACCGCATGATAATAGATTTTCTTGTAGCTTAAATAGTACCCGATGGGGTCCGAATCACAGAATACATAGATATCCCGATATTCCTTAAAATCGACCGGAACATAAGGCTCCTGCAATCTGCCGAGCATCTTCGTATACTTGATGCGCGCCAGCATATTGACGACGATATTCCCTCTGTCCGTATGATATTTCTGAAGCTTCGGGAAAAATTCTTCCGACTTTTCCTCAAACATAAAGACTTCTTCAAATATCCCGCTTTTCTGCGCGCGTTCTTTCAGATTCCCGAAATCGTTTGACATGGTGCTGAGCACCAAAGACGCTTGTCCCTGCTTGTCCTTCGGCAGAAAAAACTCCTTCAGACAGGCTACATATACATGATAATATGTGTGGCACACATAGATTCGTTCCTTCATGTAAAACTTCCTCACTGTTTACTTTTCTTCTGTCCTTTGTTAAATTTACTTTCTTTTCTTCTTGAAATTCCGATACGCCCACAAAAGCTTGTAATACATGATAAACCATAACGTAGAGCGCTGCTGCATCCCAACCAGTCTCTTTTCCTCCTCATGTATCCGCTCACGATAATACGGATTGTCCTGAAAATCCGGGAACACCTGCCGCATCTCGTCGCCAAGCTTTTGCACAAACTTAAGCCTGACCGGTTTCACTCCCTGCATATAAGTGAAAAGTGTATTCACATAGAAAAGCACGGCAAAACTGAACTCCAGCTCCGCCCGGTACTTCTCCAGATATCCGTATTGCTTCGCTTCCTTAAGCATGATTCTACCCGCTTCCATACGGTCAAGACACCTTTTTTCATTGATGGTATGAACTGTCGATACATCATGCTGGTAATAATAATACAATGGTTCTTCGATGTATTCAAAATGCTTTGCACGCAGCATCCATGAATTACCGATTGCATTATCCTCATAGAAAATCCCTTCCGGAAATCGACTAGGGTGGTCAATTACAATTTCCCTACGATATACTTTCACCACCAGACTTCCGCTGTCAAGCAGGAGCGATTTATATTTTTCCTCATTTAAAATCCCGGTCTGTTCCCGTTTATTGTTGTGTACCACCTGCCCGATTTCCATATTATGCTTATCCGTCAGATGATAATCGCAGCCAACCATATCCGCGCCGGTCTCTTCTCCTTTGCGAATCAGTCTCTCATAGAAATCATGCGTGATCCAGTCGTCACTGTCTATAAAGCCAATCCATTCACCCTTAGCGCGCTCCATCCCTATATTCTTCGCACCACCCTGTTTCCTATTGATCTCAGAATGAATCGCATGGAATTTATCCGGATATTTTCGTTCATAAGCGCGCAAGATCTCCATCGAAGAATCCGTCGAACAGTCATCCACTGCAATAATCTCGTAATCTTCTATCGTCTGATGCACGAGCGATTCCAGACAGTATTCCAGCTTTCCGTCCGCCGCCATATTATAAACCGGAACAATAATCGATAATTTCATATAACTTTTATCCTCTACATCCTATCAGATATAATATCCACCATTTGATGAAAGAAAAAACTCTGATACGGAAGAATCCGCAGTCCATCGTCATACGCCCTGCCCATAAATAGTACAAAATACAGTATTGCCGCCGCAATCATGCCATACCGCAAAAGTCTCCGCAATTTAATATTTTCGGTTTCCTGTATCAACGCGGGTAAAAAGAAAATATGGCTGACCGTCAGATAGTACCCGATACGGGAAATTACCGGCAGGAATGAACACAGCGTATAGAGTATAAGCGCACCCAGATTCAGATAGAAATAGAACTGCATCTTTCTGTTCCCTCGTATCGATTTACGGTAATAGAACAGAGATAAGCCAAATACCGCCGCACAGCGAAGTATATTGATATAGCTGGTCCCGCCTTCAAGGTATTCCGTGTCCTCATAACTTGGATAGAGAAATACCGCAACCTTTAAATAAAAGTCCTGCATAAACAAAAATGTCGTGCAAACCAGCGCAACAATCGCAAGCTGCCACTTTTTCCATGCAACGGACGCCAGCACATAAAGAGGCAGCACCACAATCAGCGACTTGTGGAAAAACGAGCCGAGAACCACAAGCAGAACAAATCGTAACCACTGTTTTCGTATTACAAACTTCATGGAATACAAGGCCGCCGCCAACGCAAGATAATAGCGTACGGTACTGAACGTCTGAAAATAATAGCCCAGCGCCATAAACAGAAAATAGGTCAGCGGAAACTCGTCACTCTGCTCATAAATAGCCAATAAAAACAGCAAAATCGTTGCAAACGCATAGATTGCGAACACGAGCAGGTAATTTTCAAAACCGGATAGTCCGTATATCACCCTGACTGACAGATTGAATCCCGCTTCCGTCGGCACATATGCATCGCAGTTTATCAAATGCATAAACTCCACATATTTGGCATAATCGTTCCCAACATTCAACCGACAGGCCGACAATGCAAATAAGATGAGAAAAACAGCCACCAGACAGAGGCGGTTGCACATCTGCTGTCTTGTAGTCTTATAAGATTGTATATTCGGGTGGTTATCCACCATACCGGCAAGCAGAACGGTTCCCACTGCCACCGAAAGATACAAAATCATGAACGAATCCCCGCTCTTTCTGTCATATGTTATCTTCTGAAGTTTTGGTACTTAGTCAACATTCCGTTCAATATGAACATCCATCTGCGGATACGGAATCGATATGCCGGCATCATCAAGCGCATACTTAATCTGTTCCGTAATGCGCCATTTACATTCCCAATACTGCTCATTAGAAGCCCAGCAGCGCACATTCAGATTCACGCCGCTGTCCGCCAATTCCTGTACGAACACAAGTCGATCTTTTTCTTTGAGCACTGCTTCATCTGCTTCAAGTACTTTTAATATTACTTCTCTTGCCGTGCGGATATCTGCATCATATGATATTCCGACGGTAATATCCATTCTGCGCTCTCCCAGTGTACTCATATTCAGTATACTGGAATTGGCCAAGGAGCCGTTCGGAATGATTACGACATGGTTATCCGGCGTCGCAAGCTTCGTATAGAACAATTGAATCTCTTTTACGGTTCCCTCATGTCCGTCGTTATCCATTTTGATATAATCATCTACCCGGAAAGGTTTTAACAAAAGGATCAGAACTCCACCAGCAAAATTGGACAAACTTCCCTGCACTGCCAGACCAATCGCTACACCTGCGGATCCGAGCAGCGCCACTACACTCGTTGCATCCAAACCGAATCCGGAAGCGATCATAAACAAGAGCACAACATACATGACCGCTTTGATAAAAGAATCCAGAAACTGCATAACGCCCACATCCGCATTTCCTTTTTTCAGGGAACGGCGGACAATTTTTCTGATCAGTTTAATGATCTGCACGCCAATCAGAAAAACAAGTAACGCCAGCAGTACTCTCACGCCAAACCTCAGCGCCTTATCCGGCAATTGCTGTAAATACGCCTGTATCAGCCCGACATCCACTTCTTCATATACAATATGTTCCGCTTCCATCATTTACCTCGTTTCTGTGCTGTTTTTTCTCTGCTATCCTTACTTTTCTTATTTTCTTTCGCGGCTGTATTTTCTTTCATCTCTATACTTTCTTTACTTCGGCGCATCTCCTGCTCTTCGGTAATCTTCTGCAGTTTATCGGCGGCCTCCTGTGCCATCTTGAGCTTCTTCTCAGCTTCCTTTGCCCTTTCTCTCGCTTCTGCTGCGGCAATCTTAGCCAGTCTCTTAGCCTCGGCCGCTTCCTTGGCGATCGCTTCCGCCTCTTCTTTCGCTGCCTTGCGCTGCGCCTCTTCCTGTTCCTTACGCAGCTTCTCGGCACGCACTTTCTCAATCTCCGCCTTCTCCTGTTCCGTGTACGGCATATAAGAGAAAATGCTTATAGACAGCGGAGCGCTCACCATATCGATTGCGTATGGTTTACCGTCCCATTCCGTATCAATCGTATCGCAGACTTTCTTATTTACGATGCCGCTGCCTCCGTAAATTTTTGCATCGGTATTCATGATTTCTTTATATTTGCCTTCATAGGGCACGCCTACGCGGAATTCCTGCTTCACATTGGCAAAATTAGCCACTACGATAAGCGATTCCTCCGGTTTATCCGCCTTGCGCAGATATGACAGCATACATGCGTTGGGCGTAATACAATTAATCCATTCAAATCCTTCCCATGAAGTGTCCTTGACATACAGCGCGGGCCTCGATATATAAAGTTTATTCATATCTGCAATCAGACGGTTTAACTTCGCGTGTTCTTCATTCTGCAGCAGTTCCCACTCCACCGCTCTTTCTTCATTAAACTCATCATATTCGCCGATATCCTGTCCCATAAAAATCAATTTCTTGCCCGGATGAGTCATATGATATGCATACGTCAGACGCATATTCGCAAACTGTTCCTTGCGCGTACCCGGCATTTTACCGAGCAGCGTCGCCTTACCGTGCACCACTTCATCATGGGAAAATACGAGCATAAATTTCTCGCTGTAAGCATAAATCATACTAAAAGTAAGGTCATTGTGCCTTCCTGAGCGGAAATAGGGATCCGTCTTAATATAACTCAAATAATCATTCATGAAGCCCATATTCCACTTCAAATCAAATCCAAGCCCATCGTCCTCCAGTTCTCCCGTAATCTTGGGCCATGCCGTTGATTCTTCCGCAATCATCAGGACACCCTTATTTCGTTTCTTCATCACGGAATTTAAGTGTTTCATAAACTCAACTGCTTCCAAATTCTCATTGCCTCCATAAATGTTGGCAACCCATTCCCCATCGTTCTTACCGTAATCCAGATACAGCATAGAAGCAACCGCATCAATACGGATACCGTCGACATGATACTGCTCCACCCAGTAAAGCGCATTGGCAATCAGATAATTGCGCACTTCCGGTCTGCCATAATTATAGATCAGCGTTCCCCAGTGAGGATGAAATCCCTGTCTCGGATCCTGATGCTCATACAGACATGTGCCGTCAAATCCTGATAAACCGTAAGTATCACGCGGGAAGTGTGCCGGAACCCAATCGAGAATCACGCCAATTCCAGCCTTATGCATCTCGTTCATAAAGTACATGAAATCTTCCGCCGTTCCGTATCTTGAGGTCGGCGCATAGTAACCGATCACCTGATACCCCCATGAAGCGTCGAACGGATGCTCCATCACCGGCATCAATTCCACGTGCGTATATCCCATCTTCTTGACATATTCTATCAACTTTGGCGCCAATTCTCGATAATTATAGTATTCTCTGCCATCGTCAGGCTTTGCGAATGAACCAAGATAAACTTCATAAACATTGATCGGTTCATCCTGCGACTGTACCTTGGCACGATTCTTCATCCACTTGTTATCTTCCCAGCGAAAACCGTCCAGATTCCTGACAATGGAGGCACTCTCCGGCCGAAGCTGTTGGCCGAAAGCGTATGGATCCGCTTTCATAAAGGTCAGACCGCCTTTCGCCTTAATCTCAAATTTGTAGCATTCTCCCTCTTTGATATCCGGTACAAACAACTCGAAAACACCGGAATCCCATAACCTTCTCATCTGGTTTGTCCTGCCATCCCAGTCGTTGAAATCTCCTACAACGCTGACGCGCAGCGCATTCGGCGCCCATACTGCGAACAGAACACCATCCGTACCGTCTATCTTCATAGGATGCGCACCCAATTTCTCATAAACCATATAATGGATGCCGACATTAAATTTCTCCGTATCTTCCCGTGTTATCTGCACCGGAAAATTGTAGGCATCTTTCACCTTCTTTAACGTGCCATCCTGCGCTTCCACGATATATTCATACGCCGGAATCTTTTTGCCCGGAAGACTCACCGCAAAGAATCCCTCTTCATCAGCCATCTCCATCTTATAACTCTTATCCCCATCCACAAGCTGAAGACGCACGCTCTTCGCTCCCGGCTGGAACGTCTGTACCAGCACGGAACTTCCGGTCACATGCGCACCCATAATTTCATGCGGGTTGTCCGACTCCGAGTATACAATTTCCTCAATTTTGGGCCAGTTCATCAATTTGTATAATCTCTTATTCATAACTTCTCCTCATTTCTGCGCTGCTTTTTGCGCATGACGAGTTTGTGGCAAGCAACGCGCAGACACAAATCTCGTGATTGAAAATTTATAATTTTCAATCTTCTCCCTCCTGACAATTATTATGGTTCTATCTTGTGAATCAAAAGCCCGCTTCGAAGCTTGGGTTCAAACCATGTCGATTTGGGCGGCATCAGTTTGCCGGCATCGGAAACGGCAAACAATTCATGAATGTCTGTCGGATACATGGCAAACGCCACCTTCGCATCCGTATGTACGCGGTATTCCAATTCATCAAGTCCCCTGATACCGCCGACAAAATCTATCCGTTCATCCACCTTCGGATCCGATATTCCAAGCACCGGTTCCAAGAGGTCTTCCTGTAAAATTGCCACATCAAGATCCGACAACGCATCGCCCGTATATCGACCTTCTTCGATGCGCAGACTGTACCACTTATCATACAGGTACATACCGATCTCGCCTTTCTGCCGCGGTTTATAAGGTTCTTTACCTATTTCCGTCACGTCAAAAATCTGCCCGGTCCTTTGTAGAAATTCATCCTTAGAATATCCGTTCAACGATTTGACTACCCGATTATAGTCCATAATCATGAGTTCTTCATCCGGAAACAGCACAGAAAGGAAATAGTTAAACTGTTCCTGACCAGAGTATTCCGGATGCGCATTTCTTCTCATCTTTGAAACTCTCACCGCTGAAGCGCATCTATGGTGCCCGTCGGCAATGTAGATTGCATCAACTTCTTCAAACTCTCGTCTGATCTGTTCCACATCATCTGCATCGTCAATCACCCAGATTCTGTGCGTAATCCCATCGTCCGCCATAAAATTATAGACCGGTTCCCTATCCATCGCCTTATGAACCTGCGCCTCTATTCCCTCTCTTTTCCTGTACGCCAGAAAGATCGGTCCGGTCTGTGCGCTGCATATATCCACATGACGTATACGGTCAGCTTCTTTCTCCGCCCTCGTATTCTCATGCTTCCTGATAACGGATTTCTCATAATCCTCCACCGATGCACAGGCGCCGATACCTATCTGGGACCGCCCGTTCATCACCAGTTCATATACATAGTACGCTTCCTTCTCCTCCTCAATAAAAAAACCTTGACTCAACATATCATAAAGCATCTGCCTTGCCTTCTCGTAAACTTCCGGCGCATACATATCATAATCCGGCGCAAACTGCGTCTCCGGTCTGTCTATTCTCAAAAAGGTATAGGAGTCTCCTTTAACTTTCTCATATGCCTCCTGTCTGCTGTACACATCATAGGGAAGCGCGGCGATACGATCCACCAAATCCTCTCTGGGGCGCACAGCGCGAAACGGAATTACTTTAGCCATCTTATCTCCTGTCCTGCTGCAGATTACAAACCGGCACAAATACCTTTTTTGCAAAACACAGCATTTATAAATATACAGATATATTTTATCAAATAAGCCTATACAGCACAAGCATGAAGTGCTATATTTATTCCTATAGGACGGATACCCGCCATTCATATACAGACGCGGCAGATTATGAACGACAAGACGATTCCGCCCGGACAGACTCAAACAAATAACTAAAAAGGAAGTGTATCATATGACCCCTGAAAACAAAGAAATACTGGACCGCATCAACGAATATGCCGAGAAAGCCCTTGCGGATATCGACCCGCAGAAGACCCGGATATCATTTCAGCTAGAGACGCTCAAGCCTGTTATGCAGGAAATTGCCGATGAAAAAGGTATGTCACTCGAAGACGTGTTCATTCTCTATATGGATCTTGCCAGCGAGGCTTCCGTCGAGGCACAAAACCAGCTTCAGGCGACTCTGGATGAAGACGAAAATGCCAATTTCTCCAAGATTGCCAACCGTTTAAACTGATAACAGCCGCCCATGTATGATATTGTCAACCTTGGTTGGCATTTTGCTTACAGCATGTACAAGCAGCAATACAACAAAACTCCTGTAGGGTAAATACCTCGTACAGGAGTTTTTCTTATCCGCGTCGCATCAGAAAAAGCTGCTTATCTTTATCAATATTTATTTCACGACTCTCACTCTGAACACACCCGCTATAGACTGTAATTTCTCAATAATTTCCTTGGAAGCCGGCGTCTCAATATCAAGCATGGTATAAGCGACCTCTCCCTTGGATTTGTTCGTCATATCGGTAATATTAATACCGTTCTCACCAAAACATGCCGTGAATTTGGTGATCATATTGGCAATATTCTTATGGAAAATTGCCACACGCCCTGCCTGATCGCAGATTCCCATATCACATTTCGGATAGTTAACACTGTTGATGATATTACCGTTCTCCAAATAATTCTTGAGTTCCTTCACTGCCATTACCGCACAGTTATCCTCGGACTCTTCCGTGGACGCTCCAAGATGTGGAATCACGATACAGCCTTCCTGCCCTGCCGTTGTGGCATTCGGGAAATCAGAAACATACTTGCGAACCTTTCCATCCTTAATTCCGTCCAGCACAGCCTTCTCATCCACCAGAAGGTCGCGTGCGAAATTAAGCAGAATCACGCCGTCTTTCATCATATCAATAGCTTCTTTATTGATCATGCCCTTTGTCGCATCCATAAGCGGTACATGAATCGTAATCAAGTCGCACTCTGCATAGATCTCTTCCACATGCAGCACATGCTTAACGTCACGGCTCAAATTCCACGCCGCATCAACGGACACATACGGGTCGTAACCATACACTTCCATCCCCATATGTTTCGCCACATTGGCAACTCTGACACCGATGGCTCCCAAACCGATAATTCCTAACTTCTTGCCCTCAAGTTCTGTACCCGCAAAATTTTTCTTTGCTTTCTCGGCAGACTTTCCTACATTTTCATCACTCTGATTATCTTTCACCCATTCGATGCCACCGACAACATCACGGGCTGCGAGCAGCATTCCTGCAATCACAAGTTCCTTCACACCGTTAGCATTCGCGCCGGGCGTATTGAACACGACAATACCCTTCTCCGCACATTTATCCAAAGGAATATTGTTGACGCCTGCCCCCGCTCTAGCAATGGCGAGCAGATTCTCAGAAAACTCCATGTCATGCATGGCGGCACTTCTCACCAAGATGCCGTCAGCCTCTTCCACCTGTTCCGTCTTCGTATAGCGGTCGCTGAATTTCTCAAGACCGACTCCCGCAATGGGATTTAAACAATGATACTTAAACATCCGTATATCCTCTTTTCTATTTGTTATTCTTCTCAAACTCTTTCATAAAGGCAACTAATTTCTCTACGCCTTCCGTCGGCATGGCGTTGTAAATACTTGCTCTCATGCCGCCTACGGTGCGATGGCCTTTCAGATTGACAAACCCGGCCGCTGTCGCTTCCTTAATAAACTTAGCATCCAACTCCTCATTGCCTGTCACAAACGGTACATTCATTAAGGAACGATCCTCCTTGCGCACCGTCCCCTTAAAGAGTTCGCTCTCATCTAAGAAATCATACAAGATCTCAGCCTTCTTCTCATTGGTCTTCTTCATCGCTTCAAGACCGCCGTTCTTTAATAGCCACTTAAATACTTTGCCGCAAATATAAATGCCATAGCAAGGCGGCGTATTGTACAATGAATCGTTATCCGCATGAATCTTATATTTCATCATGGTAGGAGTGCCCGGAAGCACGTCATCCGAAATCAGGTCTTCTCTGATGATGACAACCTGCGTACCTGCGGGACCGACATTTTTCTGTACACCGGCGTATACCATTCCATATTTGGAGATATCCATCGGCTCAGACAGGAAACAGGAAGAAACATCCGATACAAGAATCTTGCCCTTTGTATCGGGAAGCGTATGGAATTTGGTTCCGTAGATTGTGTTATTCTCACATATGTAAACATAATCCATATCATCTGTTATCGGTAAGTCAGAGCAGTCGGGTATATAAGAGAAAGTCTCATCTGCTGATGAGGCCAGCTCTACGGCTTCACCGTAAATCTTCGCTTCTGCAAATGCTTTCTTCGCCCACTGACCTGTCAAAATATAACCGGCTTTACGATTTTTCATCAGGTTCATCGGCACGGAAGCAAAAATAAGACTCGCTCCGCCTTGTAAAAATAATACTTTATAATTATCCGGAATCTTAAGCAATCTCCGAAGATCCGCCTCAGCCTCCTTGATAATGGTATCGTAGGCTTTGGATCGATGGCTCATCTCCATAACCGACATTCCGCTTCCTTTATAATCTAACATCTCCTCCGCCGCTTCCTTTAATACTTCTTCCGGCAGCACAGCGGGTCCTGCTGAAAAATTGTACACTCTAGCCACTTTTCTCTCCTCCAATTGAACACAAAAATTTATAAACTAAAAACCATTTTACCTTTTTCATCCACTTTAGTCAATTACTACGTCAAATTTTTCAATAGAACATTACCACAGGTGTCCCCACTTCCACGCTTTCATATAGCTGAACCATAATATCTCTCGGCGTATTGATGCAGCCGTGAGAACCATTAGTCTGATAAATAACGCCTCCGTATTTACTGCGCCATGACGCGTCATGAATACCGATATTTCCCTTGACCGGCATCCAGAAATCAACATGCGATGCATAGCCCGGTCCTCTTAAGATTCGATTCGTCTGCTTCAAATACACATAATTGACTCCGGAAGGAGTCCCCATTCTGCGGGACGTATTCCCGGTCACAATCGGCGTCGCAATCTTCTGCACACCGTCTGCATAATAGTACATCATCTGTTGTCCCATATCCACTTCCACATATGTGGCGCCGATATCGTTCCTTCCCTGTACCCATGCTTTCTGTGTATATTCCGGTTCCCGAACTTCCTGTCTGCCGCTTAAAAATGCCTCCGTCAGATAGACCGTCTCAGCTTCACGGTCAATCTTATTACCGTATATCCCGCCTTCGACTGTAACCAGATCTCCTCTGGTCGCTTTAAACTGTCTTTGCGCTCCGACCGTATCATATTCCTGTGCAAGCGCATCTACAAACTCTCCAATAGCGCCTTCCCGCAGCTTTATGTTCCCGTTCTCATCCAGCACAAAGCTGCCGTCTTCCGCAACCTCTATCCAGTCACATACCACCGCAGCATCAAGCGGAACCTGTTCGTCTCCCATTTGATACACAATTCCGCATTGTTGAAAACGTTCAACCTTCTCCCACATCTTAAGGGTATCCTGCATCTGTTCTGTCAGCTTCAAGTCACGATAACATCCTTCCTCCGCCAACGAAATCTCTGTTCTGGATTCCTCGATTGCAGTTGTAATGGCGTTCTTGGCTTCTTCAACCTGAAGCACACCGATTCTCTCATTTATCAGTTCATACCCTTGATTCGTCCTGACAATTGCTATCTTGCGGTCTTCTTCGGAATGTCTGCCCTCCTCTGCTATAAAAGGTATCTGCGTCATAATTTCTTCCAAAACCTGACGATCATAAGATACCACCGGGGTAAGTTTTGTATTATCACCGTGAAGCAGACTTTCAATCCACATCCATGAATTCTGTTGTTTCCTATATATTTCCAAAGCTTTCAGGAAATCAAACTGATACCCGATCTGTTCCGCAGAAATCATATATGTATTACCGTCTTTATCAGAAACCTCAATCCCCTCGTATGTGAAATCTTTCACAAGTTCCTCATTCACTTCTTCAATGCTCTTTCCCGTACAGTAAACATCATTAATCCATGTGCCGTAAGCAAATGCATTATGATAATAAACAGCCAGCCCGACGTAAGTTCCCATCAGACTGACCAGAATAATACAAAATATGAGTATCAAATGTTTCACTAATCTTTTCATAAAACGCTTCCAGTCGCTTTAAATTCAAATCTTCTTCTGTAAACCATATAATAACAAGCGTAATTAATTATTCGTTTACTTTCGCCAAGTCCGCCGCATCAAACGCTTCGCTAATTGGCGCACCTGCCGGAACCATCGGAAATACCTTGTCGTCCTCCGGAATGATACAATCTAACAGCACCGGTTTCTTCATCGCGATTGCCTTCTCGATAGCCGGAGCCACTTCCTCTTTCTTCGTTACCCTGATCGCTTCGCATCCTAATCCTTCGGCAACTTTACAGAAGTCAACACCGTCGTTTAGCACCGTCTGGGAATAACGTTTGCCGTAGAAAAGAGTCTGCCACTGCCGTACCATACCGAGCACATGATTGTTGATAACAACTTGAATAATCGGAATATTATAACGACTCGCTGTTGCAAGTTCATTCATATTCATTCTGAAACAGCCGTCCCCTGCAATGTTGATACAGATTTTGTCCGGTCTTCCCATCTTTGCACCGATACATGCTCCCAAGCCGTACCCCATAGTTCCAAGTCCACCCGATGTAAGCAGAGTTCTTGGCATGGAATATTTATAGAACTGTGCCGCCCACATCTGATGCTGTCCTACGTCCGTAGTGATCACTGCGTCGCCACAGGTTATCCGGTCTATCTCTTCCATAATATACGGGCAGGACAATAACGGTTCATCATAGCTTAAAGGATATTTTCCCTTTAATTGCACAACATGCTGCATCCACTCTTTATGTTCCTGCTTTTCCAACTGCTCGTTAATTCTGCCAAGTACGTCTTTCAAATCTCCTACCAATGAAACGTCGGTCTTAATATTCTTGTTAATCTCCGCCGCATCAATATCTATATGCAGTACTTTAGCATTCTCCGCAAACCGCTTCGGGTTACCCACCACGCGATCGGAAAATCTTGCCCCCATAGCAATTAGCAGATCACATTCACTGACGCCGAAATTAGACGCCTTCGTACCATGCATACCGATCATGCCAGTATAACGTATATCATGTCCGTCACAGACACCCTTACCCATAAGCGTATCGCAAACCGGAGCATCCATTTTCTCTGCAAACTCTCTCACTTCCTTATAAGCACCAGATATGACTGCTCCGCCTCCGACATAGATAAAAGGTCTTTTGGCGTTTCTCAAAAGTTTCAATGCCGCCTGCAGCTCTTCATCCGTATAAGATGATACTCTATCGGGTATTTTCGGTTCTTCTCTTTCAAATTCACATGTGTTAGAAGTCACATCTTTTGTGATATCTACCAGAACCGGACCCGGTCTTCCGCTTCCGGCTATGGAAAATGCCTTTCTGAGCGTCTCGGCAAGTATACTGATATCTTTTACAATATAATTATGTTTCGTAATCGGCATTGTGACCCCCGCAATGTCCACTTCCTGAAAAGAGTCCTTGCCGAGAGACGGTAACACGACGTTGCAGGTAATCGCTACCATCGGAACGGAATCCATATATGCCGTAGCAATTCCGGTCACCAAGTTCGTTGCACCCGGTCCGCTTGTCGCAAGACATACGCCTACTTTCCCGGTTGCTCTGGCATAACCGTCTGCCGCGTGCGCCGCACCTTGCTCATGAGACGTTAAAATATGGTTTATTTCATTACTATGTTGATATAAAGCATCATATACATTAAGGATTGTTCCTCCCGGATAACCAAATACGGTATCCACTCCCTGCTCTTTCAGGCATTCCACAACAATCTCAGCACCCGTTAATAACATAATTTATTCCTCCTGCCCCTCTGACTAGTTTCTCGGTATTTCTAAGACGGCTCCTCTGTTGCCGCTTGTGACCATCTCTCTGTATCTTGCCAGATAACCGCTCGTAACTTTCGGCTCCCTCGGCTGCCACTTAGCTTTTCTTGCTGCCATCTCTTCATCCGAAACCTTAACATCCAGTTTCATATTGGGAATATCGATACTAATGAGATCGCCTTCCTCCACCAGTGCAATCGGTCCGCCCACTGCCGCCTCAGGAGATACATGTCCGATGGACGCCCCGCGAGAAGCACCAGAAAATCTTCCGTCTGTGATAAGCGCTACGCTGGAACCCAGCCCCATACCCGCAATCGCGGAAGTAGGATTGAGCATTTCTCTCATACCCGGACCGCCCTTAGGTCCTTCATAGCGGATAACGACTACATCCCCTTCTACAATACGACCGCCTTTGATTGCTTCAATAGCATCTTCCTCACACTCAAATACTCTTGCCGGTCCCTCGTGAACCATCATCTCTTCCACTACCGCGGAACGTTTTACCACACTGCCGTCCGGTGCAAGGTTGCCCTTTAATACGGCAAGTCCGCCCGTAGCGCTATACGGATTGTCCACAGTCCTGATCACTTCCGGATTCTTATTTATCGCATCCTTTATGTTCTCGCCAATCGTAACACCCGTTACAGTCATGCATTCCGTATGCAGAAGTCCGATATCAGCCAACTCCTTCATGACCGCATAAACACCGCCCGCCTCATTCAAATCTTCCATATAAGTAGGTCCTGCCGGTGCTAAGTGACACAAATTCGGTGTTTTCTCACTAATCTCATTCGCATAAGCAATATCGAAGTCAAAGCCAATTTCATGAGCAATCGCCGGAAGATGCAGCATGGAATTGGTAGAACATCCCAGAGCCATATCCACAGTTAGGGCATTCAATATCGCATCTTTGGTCATAATATCTCTCGGACGGATATTTTGTTCAAACAATTTCATTACCGCCATACCGGCATGTTTCGCCAACTTAATTCTCTCGGAATACACTGCGGGAATCGTTCCGTTGCCGCGAAGCCCCATACCGAGCACCTCTGTCAGGCAGTTCATGGAATTCGCCGTGTACATACCGGAACATGAACCGCAGGTCGGACATGTTTTTGCCTCGAACTCTTTCAACTCTTCGTCGCTCATCATCCCTGCCGCATGAGAACCGACCGCTTCAAACATGGAAGATAAACTTCTCTTCTGTCCATGTACATGACCGGCAAGCATAGGTCCGCCGGAAACAAATACTGTGGGGACATTGATACGCGCCGCCGCCATAAGGAGTCCCGGCACATTCTTATCACAGTTAGGAACCATCACTAACGCATCAAACTGATGTGCCAGCGCCATACATTCCGTAGAATCCGCAATTAGGTCTCTTGTCACCAATGAATATTTCATTCCGATATGTCCCATAGCAATGCCGTCACATACCGCAATCGCCGGGAACACCACCGGTACACCGCCTGCCTCGGCAACACCCAGCTTAACGGCTTCTACAATCTTATCGAGGTTCATATGTCCCGGTACAATCTCATTGTAAGAACTGACAATACCTACCATCGGCTTGCCCATCTCTTCCTCTGTAAATCCTAATGCGTTAAATAAACTCCTGTGCGGCGCCTGCTGTACGCCCGCTTTTACGTTATCACTTCTCATAAACATTCTCCTTATCCCCTGTTTTGTCTTCCATTTTTATTAAAAAAACATTTAAATATCGTCTGTTATTTATTTGCATATACAACAAATCTTTCATTCTCATAGACTGCTTCCATATTGTGCGTCACGTCTGATGCTTCAAACTGTTCCGGCGTCAAATATAGTTTCCAGTCATCACCACTCCAATCGGTAATATCCGTATTGTATTGAAGCAGCAGATATTTGTCCGCTAAAACAATCTCTGCCTCTTCCGGCTGTCTGGTAATTCTCTCCTCACCGATATCATATATAAATAACAACAGATATTCCTGATCGCAGTCTGTCACCGCAATCTTGTCAGCTCCCATTACATCCACATGCCTATATGCATCCTCTATTGCCGCTTCCCTATCACTATACTGCATCCGATAAGCCGGTGTAAACAACAATACTACGCATAATACACCTGTAGCAAAAATCACCACTGATCCTGCATAAGTCATAACGTCGTCTGAAAGTTTAAAACGCCTCTGCAATAACCTCTGTATCATCTGCCACAGCCATGCTAATGCTAATGCTGCAGTGATGCCTGCAAATGAAAATGCACACTGTAGGACCTGGAATATGGTGAGAAACCTGAAAATCACGGAAAATGAGAAATACACACTTTAGGACGTGAAATAT
>ERZ779631.107-NODE-107-length-31844-cov-9.510931_pt1 | contig 31844 bp, 26 predicted proteins | sample MGYA00514193_ERZ779631 | MGnify/ENA primary metagenome ERZ779631 (study PRJEB29562, sample SAMEA4376710) | mouse gut metagenome | isolation source: Cecum | study: EMG produced TPA metagenomics assembly of the A DSS colitis mouse model was used to assess the...
TTTTCCTAATTTCCCCCAATGGTACTTAATAATCATGAAACCGATACATCCTGCCAGTGCCGCATACAGTTTCGCATAGTGGAACCAGCTGTTCATATGTACATAAGTCTGGTTCGTAAGCGCCCACTCCGCACCTTTTGCAGCGCCCACATAAATAGAAATAAAATACACGGTCAATCCCGCCGGAATCGCAAAGAAGCAGATTCCTCCGCCGATTTTCGTACGGCGTGCAATTTCGTTCATAATGACCAATCCGGCAAAAACAAGCACCCAGCCTAAAATCTGCCAGCCAATCATACCTCCGCTTAAATGAAACATATCAATCCCTCTCTTTCTCTTTTCAACCTCAAATCCGTGCGGAGAATGCCGCATTTTTGGCATTCTCCAGTGTGAGAACGATTGCTTGGCAAATCGTAGAACTTCTTAGCGAAACAGCCTTTGCTGTGAGCTCTAGAAGTTCTTCTCACACTAATACACTTCTATCTCTTTGATATTAAATTCACTTCCCTGTAAGAGCCATGTGTCCGGGCTATGGCAATAGGGACATATCTTTCCGTACTCCACTGTAGAATAAGTCTTTTCACAGCTCTCGCAATAAGTAACTGCAGGGAGCATTTCCACAACCAGCTCGGCCTCCGCAAAAAGCTCCCGCTTCTTCGCCGCCCATTTCCAGCAATTCTGCAGATAGGACTCAATCACTGTAGATACCTCACCCAGTTCCAGAACCACCTTAGAGATACCCTCCACTTCATTCTCCGCGGCGACCTTTTCCAGACTATCCATAATATGAAATACAACGCCTAATTCATGCATCTGTCTATCTCTCCATCCAAACTATCGGCAAACGGAGAATTCACGCTTCTTGCATTCTCCCAGACATGACTTAGATATACTAAGGCTGTGTTCTATACAGCCTTAGTATATCTTCATGTCTTCTTCATCTCTGATTACGTCTTGTCTTTACGCGCAAACTTAATCTTTAATGGCTGTTTAATCATATTCGGCAAAATATACTTCAGCTTATCTTCTGAAGGTATCATCGTAGAGCAGCCCGGCAGTTCTCTGTGAAGAGATATCGCATCAAATACACATTTCGTCGTACAGATTCCGCATCCGATGCATTTATTCGGATCAACCACCGAAGCGCCGCAGCTAAGGCAGCGGGAAGTCTCCGCTTTCACCTGTTCCTCCGTCAGCGTATGTGATAAATCGCGGAACGAACGCGCCTGCGCTTCCTCCGCCTTCTCCGGTCTTTGCCTGTCAGTATTGTCATAGCTTGCAATGAAAATATTTTCTTTATCCAGTTCTATGAAATCCCTTCTGTTTCTTCCAATGGTCAACGTACAGTGTTCATGTACGAAGCGGTGCAGAGAAATCGCTCCCTCGCGTCCGGCAGCAATCGCGTCAATCGCAAACTTCGGTCCGGTGTAAACGTCACCGCCCACAAAGATATCCGGTTCTGCCGTCTGATACGTCAATTTGTCGGCAATCGCACCGCCGTTTGGCCGAAGCTCGACCTTGGTGTCTTTCAGCAGGTCTCCCCATACAATTCCCTGCCCTACGCTGAAGATGACGCTTGCGCAGGGAACGGTCATCGTATCATTCTCATCATACACTGGTGCAAACCGATGATTCTCGTCATATACACGAGTACATTTCTTGAAGACCACACCCACTGCCTTACCGTTCTCAGTCAGAATCTCTTTCGGACCCCAACCGTTATGGATAGTAATCTTCTCTTCCGTTGCTTCCAGAATCTCTTCACGGCTGGCAGGCATCTCATCGCGGCTCTCCAGACAGAACATGGACACTTTACCATCGCCGCAGCGCGTACTCACTCTCGCCGCGTCGATAGCAACATTTCCGCCACCCACAACAATCACATCGCCGCCCAAGTCAAATTTCTCTTTTTGTCCGGCTTCTTTCAGGAACTCTACCGCCGTATAAACACCCTTTGCATCCTCGCCGGGCACATTCGGTTTCCTGCCGCCCTGACAGCCGATGGCAATATAGAATCCTTTATACCCCTGTTCACGAAGCTGTGCAATGGTAACGTCTTTACCAACCTCGACACCGCATCTAATCTCTACACCCATTGCCTTTATGACGTCGATTTCCGCCTCAATCAGGTTCTTTTCCAGCTTATAGGAAGGAATACCGTAAGTCAGCATTCCGCCGGGTTTGTCACTCTTCTCGAAAATCGTAGGCTTATAACCTTTATCTGCCAAGAAATATGCGCAGGATAGTCCCGCCGGTCCCGCACCGATGATGGCTATCTTCTCGTCAAAGCTTCCTTTTAATGACGGTACTGTCGGTTTTGGTATGTAACGCGTCTCGGCATTCAAGTCTCTCTCCGCCACAAACCGCTTCACCGCATCAATGGCAACCGCTTCATCCAGTGTGGCGCGGGTACAAGCGTCTTCACAGCGTCGGTTGCAGATACGTCCGCAGATTGCCGGCAGCGGATTGTCTTTCTTGATCAGCGCCAGCGCTTCCTCATAGCGTCCTTCCTTGGCAAGTTTCAGATATCCCTGCACCGCAATGTGAGCGGGGCAAGCCGTCTTACAAGGAGCCGTTCCGCTATCGTAACAGTTGATTCTGTTCACGTCACGATAATTATGGGTCCACATATGTTCTCCCCACTTTTGTTCCTGCGGCAGCGGCATTTTCGGATAAGTCACTTCACTGCCGTCCTTCTTACACAGCTTCTGCCCTAGTTTTACGGCGCCCGCAGGACATGCCTCCACGCATTTACCACAGGCAACACATTTATCCTTATCCACTTTCGCTACATAAGCGGAGCGTGACATATTAGGTGTATTAAACAACTGTGATGTGCGAAGCGCATAACACACATTCACGTTACAATTACAGATTGCAAAAATCTTATTCGCACCGTCGATATTCGTAATCTGATGAACGAATCCGTTCTCCTCCGCCTGCTTAAAGATATTGAGTGCTTCTTCCTTAGTGATATAGCGTCCGTCCTTCTGTGTCTCCACCACGTAATCCGCCATATCGCCCACTGCAACGCACCAGCCTTCGGGATCGTCCGCACATCCTTCATCATGTACCAGACGGGAACGACGGCAGGAACACGGGCTTGCCGCATACTTACCCTCATATTTCGACAGCCAATAGGAAATATGCTCCAAATCGATGGATTCGCTTTCCATTTCAATCGCCTTTTCCACCGGAATAACATGCATACCGATACCGTTGCCGCCCTCTCCCACAAAAGGCGTTACCATTTCAAGCGGCAGTCTTGACATATGCTCGAAGAACAGCGTAACTTCCGGATGCTCTGCTACCACCTTACTGTTCATATTGAAAAACTCCGCCGAACCGGGTACATACATCGGAAGAATATACTGCTTCTCATGCTTTGGATTCTCCCAGTTGTACTCCAGTATGCCCTTAACGGACATCTCCTGTAATTTCGTCTCCAATTCTTCCTCGGAAATACTTGTCAGCTTCGCAATCTCCTGCAGTGTTTTCGGTTTTCTGACACCGAGTTTTAAGGCGATTTCTGCTTCCTCGTCCGTCACAACGCCCGCCAGACCCCAATACTCCGGGTCGTCCTGCGTAATTTTCTTAATTCCCAACTTCTGCGGTATTCTGTCCGTGATCATCTTGCCCAGTTTGACAATACTCTCACGGGTTGGTTCGCTGTGGTCCGATTTGTGTTCCGGATAAACATAATCCGGATATAGCTCTTTGTCTAATTTCCTCTCCATACCTTCCTCCCTTCTATGCTTCGCGCCACTTCTTTACTTCTTCCGCAATCCAGTCAGCCCATTCCCGTATACCTTCTCCTGTCTTAGCACAGATAGGAATGACCTTGGCCTGCGGATTGCGCATGCGTATGTATTCTTTACACTTCTCCATGTCAAAGTCAAAATAGGGCAATACATCAATTTTATTGATTAAGACCACATCGCAGATAGAAAACATAAGCGGATATTTAAGCGGTTTGTCGTCGCCCTCCGGCACCGACAAAATCATGGCGTTCTTTGACGCTCCTGTATCGAATTCCGCAGGGCAGACCAGATTTCCCACATTTTCAAGAATTGCCAGTTCAATACCCTCTGTTTCCAGTCCGTCGAGTCCCTGTCTGGTCATCCCCGCATCCAGATGACACATACCGCCCGTGTGAAGCTGGATCACCTTCGCTCCGGACTGTGAAATCGTTCTGGCGTCCACGTCCGAATCAATATCCGCCTCCATTACACCGATTTTCAACTGATCTCTCAATGCCTCGATTGTTTTCATCAAAGTAGTTGTCTTACCCGAACCGGGCGACGACATGAGATTCAAAAGGAAGACTCCCTTATCCTTTAACTCTTTACGAAGCTCTTCCGCCTGTTTATCATTGTCGGCATATACGCTCTGTTTAATTTCCAGAATCCGCACTTCCTTCATAGCAATACCTGACCTTTCTTGTCACATAATGTCCCTTACTATACTATTATCTCTATTTTACACAAATATCAAGGTACATTCAATCTGTTTTGTCAATCTATAGATAACTCTTCCCTCTTTGGAAAATATAGTGTAAAATATTTCGGTAAGGAACAATAATTGTGCACGCCATATGGGGGAAATACAATGGACAGACAGAACTTAACCCTGCTCACCGATTTATATGAACTGACTATGATGCAGGGATATTTCAAAAACAAAGACCAGAATGAAACCGTAATCTTCGACGCCTTCTACCGCAGTAATCCCTGCGACGGCGGTTTTGCCATCGCCGCAGGATTGGAGCAGGTTATCCAATATGTCAAAAATCTTCGTTTTGATGATGCGGACATCAGCTACCTTGCAAGTCTCGGAATTTTCGACAAAGATTTCCTTAACTATCTGAAAGACTTTAAATTTACCGGAGACATTTACTCGGTTCCGGAAGGCACCGTAGTTTTCCCGCGTGAACCGCTTGTGAAAGTCATTGCGCCGATTATGCAGGCGCAGCTTGTAGAGACTGCCATCTTAAATATCATCAACCATCAGAGCCTGATTGCAACGAAAGCGGCAAGGGTCTGCTATGCCGCGCACGGAGACGGTATTATGGAATTCGGTCTTCGTCGTGCACAAGGACCGGACGCCGGAACCTACGGCGCAAGAGCAGCGATGATAGGCGGATGTGTCGGCACCTCCAACGTCCTTTGCGGACAGCTCTTTGACGTGCCGGTCAAAGGAACTCACGCTCATAGCTGGATTATGAGTTTTCCGGATGAATATACAGCCTTTAAAACCTATGCGGACATGTACCCTTCCGCATGTATTCTTCTGGTTGATACTTATGATACATTGAAGTCCGGCGTGCCCAACGCCATCCGTGTCTTTACCGAAATGCGGCAGGCTGGCGTTCCTCTCACGTTTTACGGCATCCGCTTAGACAGCGGCGACCTAGCCTACCTATCCAAAAAAGCCCGCAAGATGCTTGATGACGCCGGATTCCCCGACGCAGTCATCTCCGCCTCCAACGACTTGGATGAATTCCTGATCCAGAGTTTAAAAGCGCAAGGCGCAGCCATCACTTCATGGGGCGTTGGAACACACATGATCACATCCAAAGACTGTCCTTCCTTCGGCGGTGTATATAAGCTGGCTGCAGTGATGGGCAAAGACGGCAAGTTTATTCCGAAGATTAAATTATCGGAAAATACAGAGAAAGTTACGAATCCGGGCAATAAGACGATTTACCGCATCTACGAGAAAGAATCGGGTAAAATCAAGGCCGATCTGATCTGTCTGGTAGACGAGAAATTTGACGCAAACGAACCGATGTTATTGTTTGACCCTAATGAGCCGTGGAAAAAGACGAAGCTGGCAGGCGGAAGCTATACGTTAAGAGAACTGATGATTCCGGTTTTCCAAAGCGGCAAATGCTGCTATACTTCACCGAAGGTCATGGATATCCGCGCATACTGTCAGGAAGAACTCGGCACCCTCTGGGAAGAAACCAGACGACTTGTGAATCCGCACAAAGTATATGTAGACTTATCCAGTAAATTGTACGATATTAAGATTCAGCTGCTGGATCAGATGAATCAGATGTAATCATTTCCGGTATGTTTCACAGACAGCCGCCGACTGATTTCTCTTGAAAAGTCATTTTTATTCCAGTATGATATGTGTTAGGGGGAATACACTTTAGGAGGGAATGCTATATGCTTCGTATCATTACTGATTCCGCAAGCGACCTGCCGAAAGACTATATCAGGCAGCATAACTTACATGTAATCCCGACACCTGTTGTCATTGACGATGTCGATTATTTTGACGGAGAGACTATACAAACAGAAGAATTCTACCATATATTGGATGATATTAAGAGAGACGTTAAAACTTATCATATTAATCCCGCCATGTTTACAGAAGCTTTTCTTCCGTATGCCAAAGCCGGGGACAGTATTATATACTTATGTTTTTCTACAGGTATTGCGGGAACTTACAACGCCGCAAACATTGCCAAAAGTAATATACTGGAAAATTATCCGGATTTCGACCTGACCATCATTGACTCCAAATGTGCTTCCGCAGGCTTTGGTCTGTTGGTGGGCAAATTGGTCACGATGCTGGAAAAAGGCGCTTCCAAGGAAGAAATCATAGAGGCGGCCGGCTATTTTATCTCTCACATCAGACATGTATTTACGGTTCAGACTCTCGCCTACCTGATCAAGGGTGGCAGACTCACCAAATTCAAGGGGACTCTGGCGGAGACACTGGATATGAAACCGGTTTTGATCGTAAATGAGGAAGGCGCACTGGCAGTCATTAAAACCGTTCGCGGCAGAAAGAAATCACTGCGTTATCTTATTGATTATGCTAAAGAAAACGCTTATCACCTTGAAAATCAGATCATTGCACTCTGCCACGGAGAGGATCCGGAATCTCTCACTTTTGTAAACGATCTTGTGCAGGAGACATTTCATCCGAAAGATACCATCATTTCTGTGGTAGGCTGCGCAATTGGTGCTCACACCGGAAGAGGACTTGTCGGCTTCTGTTTCTTCGACGCTGACGATGGAAAATATACTGAATATTTCCGTTAAGATCGCTATGTTTCCTATATAATCCGCCGCCATGATACTGTTCTTGCAAACTGCACATTGGCTGACACAGTAATTTACTTACCTGAATACTATAATACATTAAATGAGGCTTTCCATGGAAGAACATCATCAGACGTATACTTATTTAGAAACTGACGGAGAATTTAAGATGCGCGAACTGGACCGCGGCGATCTGGAGCAGTTCAACGCTCTGTTACAATACGCTTTTCAGGTCACTTCTTACGATTTATTTCAGACCGGATGGGAGCAGGATGAAATCAAGTATGCCAAGCGCCCTATTCTGGAAGAAGCATATGTGCTGGGCTGGTTTTACCATGATAAGCTCGCTTCTATGATTGTTGTCTACTCCATGAAGGTAAATGTCCATGATACGATTATGGACATGGGCGGCATCACCGGCGTCGCCACTTATCCGGAATATACCGGCCGCGGGCTGATTCATTCATTAATGCGGCGCGCGCTGAATTATATCCACGATCAGGAAATGTTGATTTCTTTTCTCTATCCTTACTCCATCCCTTTTTACCGCAAGATGGGATGGGAAATCGTATCTGACAAACTTTCCTTTACTGTCAAAGACACGCAGCTTCCGAAAGCCATTCCCGTAGACGGCATGGTAGAGCGCGTCAGTCTGGATTCCGAGGATTATCACAATGTACATTCCTATTTCGCCCTGCAAAGGCACGGCGCACTCATCCGCGACGCCCTTTCATGGGAAGAATACTGGCGCTGGGACAATGAGGATATCATCGCTGCCGTTTATTACAGCAAAGAACACAAACCGCTAGGCTATGTCGTGTATTATATCGCAAACGAAATTTTTCATATCAAAGAGATGGTATACTTAAATATCGAGGCGAATCACGGACTCTGGAATTATATCAGCGCACATTTTTCCATGATCACGCAGGTACAGGGCGACAACTACTCCGGCGAGACAATGGCATATCTGTTTGAAGACAGCGAAATTACGGAGACAATCTCGCCTTATATTATGGCACGCATCATAGACGTTAAAGAATTCCTTGCAGAATATCCTTTCCAGCTTCAACCCGAAGATTTCAAGCTGCATTTCAGAGTGCATGATGAAATGGCACCATGGAACGAAGGAGATTATCTTGTCTCATGGCACGACGGCAAGACCATCTGCGAACGCGTTGACAACAATCAGTCCATCAATGTGGTGGAACTGTCCGTCAACACGCTGACTACGATGTTGATGGGTTATAAAAGGCCCTCTTATCTTTACGAACACGAAAAAATACAGACCGAATACTATATGCTCACCTGGCTGGAACGTATCATACCCGTAGAGAAGGCATATTTCTCGGATTATTTCTAAAAGTTATGCCTTAATGCTCTTTCTGATCGCCTCACATGTCCTGTCAATCAGTTCATCCGAATGGGCGTCCGACACAAACATTGCCTCAAACTGAGACGGAGCCACATAGATTCCCTGCGCCAGCATTTTGTGAAAATAATCTGCAAAAGCCTGCCTGTCGCATCGACATGCATCCTCGTAATTTTCCACGTTCCGTTCTTCTGCCCGCCGTTCCTGCTCTTTTGCCTCAGGAACAGTTTCCTTTCGTTCGGGAACATTCCACCCGGGGACAAAAAACGCCGAGAGCAGCGAACCGGCACGGTTTACGCTCAGGCCGGTCTCTCGGAAAGCTTCTTCCAGTTTTGCAGCCCTGCGGTCGATTCTCTCATAGATTCCCGTATCTTCCATCAGAATTTTCAATGTCGTGATGCCTGCCGTCACTGCCACCGGATTGCCCGACAGCGTTCCCGCCTGATAAACCGGTCCCAGAGGCGCAACACATGACATGATATCACGCCTGCCTCCATAGGCCGCCAGAGGCATTCCTCCCCCGACAATCTTTCCAAATGTATGCAAATCCGCATGAACTCCCGTATATTCCGTGGCGCCGCCAAGGGACAGCCGGAACCCGGTAATAACTTCATCAAAGATTAAAAGCGCATCGTTCTCTTCCGTAATGTTCCTCAGAAATTTCAGGAATCCATCCTTCGGCGGCACCACGCCCATATTGGCTGCCACCGGCTCCACCACGATTGCCGCTATCTGACCATTGTTTTCTTCCATCAACTTCCGTACGGATTCCTCATCATTATAAACCGCGGTCAAAGTATTTGCCGCATAGTCTTCCGGCACACCCGCGCTGTCAGGCACCGACTGGGTCATCAGCCCGGACCCTGCCTTCACAAGCAGTCCGTCCGAATGTCCGTGATAATTGCCCGCAAATTTGATAATCTTATCTCTGCCCGTATACCCCCTCGCCACACGCACAGCGCTCATCACTGCCTCAGTCCCGGAGCTGACTAACCGTACCATCTCCATATCCGGAACACATGTCCTGATCATTTCCGAAAGCTCCACTTCCCCGGCTGTCGGCGCACCGAATGTAAGCCCATTTTCACAGACTTTTTTCACCGCCTCAATCACCCTCGGGTGCGCGTGCCCAAGGATACCCGGTCCCCACGAACAGACATAGTCCACATAACGATTTCCGTCCACGTCCACAATCCACGGTCCTTGCGCATATTCTACGAAAAACGGCTGTCCGCCAACCGCCCCAAATGCTCTTACGGGAGAATTCACTCCACCGGGAATCAATTCCTTCGCCTTATGAAAAAGCTGTTGTGACTTTGTTGTGTTCATACCTACACCCTTTCCTACATCCATCCCGCCGCGTCCACCGCATGATAAGTAATGATAATCTTTGCCCCCGCGCGCTTCATGGCAGTCAGGTTCTCCATTACGATGCGCTGCTCGTCAATCCAGCCATTCGCAGCAGCAGCCTTCACCATGGCATACTCGCCGCTGACATTGTACACTGCGAGGGGCGCATCAAACGTAAGCGATGCCTCTTTTAACACATCCAGATAGGCAAGCGCAGGTTTCACCATCACAATGTCCGCTCCCTCTTCTATGTCAGCCGCGATCTCCCGCAGCGCTTCCTGACCGTTTGCACAATCCATCTGATAGCTCTTGCGGTCGCCGAATCCCGGCACAGAATGCGCCGCCTCACGAAACGGTCCATAGTAGGCAGATGCAAACTTGGCGCTGTACGCCATAATGGGGATCTGCGCAAATCCCGCCTTGTCTAATCCTTCCCGTATCGCCTCCACCCTGCCGTCCATCATGTCAGACGGCGCAACCATATCCGCTCCCGCTTCTGCAAGGCTGACTGCCATACGCGTAAGATATGGCAATGTTTTGTCATTTAAGATTTCATTGCCGCACACCATACCGCAATGTCCATGAGACGTATACTCGCATAGACAGATATCGACAACAATATAGATTTCCGGATAATTTTCTTTGATAAAGCGAACTGCCCGCTGGGTAATCCCGTCCTCCGCATAAGCCTGACTCCCTTCCGGGTCTTTATACGCAGGTAGACCAAACAGCATGATGCCGCCAATTCCGGTCTCCCTGATCTGCACAAGAATCTCATCCAGCTTGTCAACGGAATACTGATAGACTCCCGGCATGGATGCAACCGGATTCTTGATATTATCCCCTTCTGTCACAAAAATAGGATAAATAAAATCTTTCGGATGCAGTCTTGTCTCCTGCATTATCGAACGGATTCTCTCATCTTTTCTAAGTCTTCTAAAGCGATACATGACTTTCTTCTCCTTCTTTGTCCCATATATACTGCAATATTGCAGCTTCATCCGCTGTGAATTTGTCTGTTGTATTTAAGATTTATTGTTTCTCTGCCTCTCTATTTCTTGTCTACCGCATCTTCACAGATACATGCCGCAACTGCCTCTACAGAAGACTCCTTGGCAGTCAGGTACTCTCTCCTCGTGTGTTTTCGCAGTTCTTCTCCACATTGTTCTCCAATACAGACATAACGGCTCACATCATTCCGAACCCCCGACTGTTCCATGCCCTCAAAATAAGCACGCACACCCATCGCCGACCCGAACACCATATAATCCGGCTTCTTTGTAAGCACCGTATCACGCTTTTCTTCACACACGACTAATTCATAAAGCGGATATTCACAATATGCAAGATCGTTTTCTGCAAATATCTGCGGAAGCATCTCACTCCCCTGCCTTGCCCGCAGGAAAATCGTTGCAGTTTTCTTTTTGTTTATCCTCTGCGCCAGTCCTTTCGCCAAATGCGCGGTATTGTATATCTTTGGTGTATAATCCGCATAAATTCCATTGTCCTCAAGGACTCTTGCCGTCCCCGGTCCGATTACCGCGATTCGTTTTCCGCACAGCATACGCAGATCCTTCCGCTCCTGCCGCATCTTGTCTAAGAAAACCCTGACCCCGCTAGGGCTGGTAAAAACAAGCCATTCATAATCTCCCAAATCCGGCAGCGGACTTATATTCGGACAAACTTCCATAAATCCCATGTCCCACACTTCAAAGTTTCCTCTTGGTATTTCACACACCATCTCGTTTACTTTATGGTTTATCCGGTGCTTCTCTTCCTCCGTCTCCCTGAAAGCTGTCCTCACTTTCTCTACAAAATGAGGCGTCCCTGTCACTCCCACCGTAATCTTCCTCTCAGACCGCGCTTTCTCATCCGTCACTTCTTCACTCTGCGCCGTCAGATTAAGCGCCGCTGCCGCTCCAATCACGATAACTGCCGGAGAGGTAAAGCCCTGTCCGGAAGCTTCCTCATACAGCTTGGACAACACCGTCCTTAGACATCTCTGACGTCCGGTCGTTCCCTCCATGATCACTGCGCAGGGTGTGTCGGCATTCTTCCCGGCGGCAAGCAGTCCATCCGCAATCTCTTTCAGGTGATGCATTCCCATCAAAATAACAAGTGTACCTTCCAGTCGGGCAAGCGTATCAAAATCCATTTGCAAACGGGCATGTCCTCTCTCTTCTGCCGTTGTTCCGGTCACCACCGTAAAGCCGGACGAAACCTCTCTGTGCGTAACCGGAATGCCTGCTGCCGCCGGAACCGCAATCGCGGAAGAGATACCGGGTATCTCCTCGCAAGATATTCCCGCTTCCTGCATCGCGAGATATTCCTCGCCGCCTCTGCCAAACACATAAGGATCGCCGCCCTTCAGGCGCACAACATTTCTTCCTTCCCGTGCTTTCTCTATCAATAAATTATTGATTTCAGACTGTTTCATGGAATGACTGCCGTAACGCTTTCCCACATATATTTTTTCACAGCCGCCCTTTGCATAGCTAAGCAGCTCTTCGGGAACCAGACTGTCATAAACCACCGCGTCACAGCTGCTTAAAACCTCCAACGCCTTCAATGTCAAAAGTCCCGCATCACCGCATCCGCCGCCCGTCAGATATACTTTTCCTTTTCCCACAATCTGTCCTGCTCCTTCACAAGTTTCGCGGCTTTTCGTGCCATTTCTAAACCCGCTTCTTCCCTTTTCTCCCCCACGGCAGAGGATGCCTCACAAGTAAGCCCTACTCTGTTATCTGCATACATGACGTCCAGCCTAAGTCTCTCCTGTTCCCGTCTGCACCACGCGGCGGCGGCTTCGCTGCAGTCCGCCGCAAGCTGCGCCAATACTTCCCGTTCCACCAGAAAGCAAAGTTCCGTCTCCGCATCTGTCATCTTTCTGCATAGCGCTGCCGCCGGAGAATCCTGCACTGCTTCTATTGCAATGATTCCCTGACACGCCGCCGGCAGAAAATATTCCGGAGAAAGAGGATAGAAATCAAATTCATCCGCATATCGGGACATGATCTCCATACGGTCTAAGCCTGCTTTCGCCAGTATAATTGCGTCATATATCGCTTTGCCGCCTTCCGCTTCACTACATTTTTGTCCGTTTCGGTCTGCTCTACTGCCGCTTCCATCCCACAGCTTTTGCAGACGCGTATCCACATTACCGCGTATGTTCTTGCAAATAATATTCGCCCAAAGCCGCTTAGCCTGCTCCTGCCGCCGTCTGCTGCCGGTTCCGATCACGAATGCGTCTCTGACTTCCCGCTGCTTTTCCGCCACGATATCACATAAACCGGAATCTCTTTGATTCTGACATTCTTTTGCAGGCTTTGGACACTTCCCGCCTTTCGGAACCGCCAGTACATCTCTTACATCGCCTCTCGGGAGCACTGCCGCGATGACTAACCCCTGCGCCAAGTTCATGGGCAGATCCTTAGCGGAATGCACGGCTATCTCTATCTTACCTTCCAGCAAGGTCTGCTCAAATTCTGAAACAAAAACACCCTTGTCGCCAATCTCAGCCAAGGGTTTATCTAATATTTTATCGCCTTGCGTATGCAGAACCACAATCTCTGTCTCTATCCCGCCCTGCACCTGCTGCAACGCTTCCTGTACCATCACTGCCTGTTTCAGTGCCAGTTTACTGCCTCTCGTTCCGATTCGGATTTTGTTCATAACAGATTCTCCAATTTAAACGCATTATAATGTTTCGCTTCCCTTTCCTAATCAAAAACTTACAAATATACGTTTTTGATCATATCATTTCCTTCAATTCGGAAAACGTCACCTTGCCTTCCCTTTCCATACAGTATAGGAACATTTTTTCCATAATCTCTTTCCTGACTGTTTCCGGCACATCTGATTCCGTTATCAGCGGTCGAATTTGACCCATTAAGTCAATCGTTTTGTCCAAGCCCCATGGAAGCATTTGCGATATTTCTTTTCTCATCCACGATGCCGCCACCGGGCTTTTGCCATCCGTAGAAATCCCAATCGTCATACTCCCCTCCCGCACAAGCGCCGGGAAGTAGAACGAACATTTCTCCTTGTCATCCACCACATTGACGGGAATATGCGCTTCCTTACAGTATTCCGAAATACGACCGTTCAGCGCCTCGTCGTCCGTCGCCGCAATCACGAAATCCGCATCCTCCAAATCCTCCATGCAAAAAGCACGTTCTTTCAGCAAAAGCAAAACCTCTCCCGCTTCTCTCTGCTGCCTTTCCTGATTCCGTATGCATTCATCTATCTGCGGCGCAATCACCATGAGATTCGGTCCAAACGGAAGCAGTTTCTCTACCTTCCTTGCCGCTACCTTACCGCCTCCCACGATGACGCCTTTTTTATCTGCTATCTCCATAAAAAAAGGAAAATATCCCATTGTGACTCCTTCTGACTGTTTTCCGGATAAAATTAAATTGCCGTTCACCGCTAAACCGCTCCGGACTCTCCTGCCTCCAAAACGTACATCACTTCTCTCAGTTCTTTGCCTTCATAAGTGTCTGTCTGGACTATGTCGCCCTGCACAAACCCGAATCGTTCATAGAATCTGCGGGCATTCTTGTTTTCCTCCAAAACCCATAAATATGCTTTCTGATATCCCATATGGCTAAGTTCAGAAAACACAGCCTGCATCAGCTGTCTGCCATACCCCTTATGCATCTCCTCCGGCAAAAGATAGATGGAAACAATCTCACCGTAACCCTGCATCTCCTTCATCCTTGCATGACAATAAGAGGAACTGCCACAGATCTTCCCATTGTCAACCAGCACCAAAGAGAAACGCCCCGGCTGCTTAAGTCCATTCGCCCACTGTCCTGTCGGAATACTGTCTAAAAATGCGTCCGGTATAATGCCGCGGTACGCATGTTTCCAACTTCTCTCATATACATTACTTACCGCCAGCATATCGTCCGTTTCCTGAATAGGTCTGATCTCTATCTTATGCCCCAAAGAATGTTCTTTCATATATTCTTCCGCCTGTCCGGCAAAAATCGGTGCAACATGCGGATATGTAAGATTGTGCGGAAGTTTCTCAAATAATCCCGTTTTCTCCATCTCGCTTTCAGGCAGACTGCCCAGCTTGCGGATCACTGCAAGAAACACAGCTCCATTCGCCGAGCTTTGCGAATCATATCCTTCATAATCACAGATATAATAAAGATCCGCCTCACGAACGCCGCTCTCCTCATACAACTCTCTTTTCGCTGTGTCATGCGGCGTCTCTCCCTCCTCTATATGTCCGCCCTGCATTTCCCATGTATCGCGCTTTTTATGTTTGCTGAGCAGCCATTTATCCTGATAATAAGAGCAGATTACAACGTACTTGTAATTATCTAAACTATTCTCCGGGTGAATATTACACCGTAACTCTTCACGCATGATCCACCTCATTTCTAGGCTGCATATAACCTGCGTCAGCCAACACCTGCAATGCTTTGTCATAATTGTCACATTTTGTCAGAATGTAATCTGTATTATAAGTTGAGACAGCAAAAATCCCGATTCGGCTCTCCGCCAGTAAAGTGGATATTTCAGCCAGAATACCTATGAGAGAAAAGTCCAGCACGCCTTGTATACGAAATGCTTTCCAACCGTCGTCACGTACAGCAACATTATTTGGGACATCCTCTGTCAGACAGACCAACGAATTTTCTTCATCCGTCTTTCCCAAGAAACAATATTGCGCATCCAGATTCACCTGCGAATAATCTGTCACCTTGCACACGGAAAAATCACCGTCTATTTGTTTGATTTGTATGTTCATGCCATCTTCCCTTATCACTTCATAGTCTGCCAAATAAAGTCTTCTTTAAAAGCAAACCGAAGGTAACAGAAGTTATAAAATCTGTTCCTCCGGATAACGATACTTTCCATCTATACAAGAAATCTTTTGGGCTTTCACATAATTCTCCACTCATATTTCAAGCGTTTTTCTTCCGATTTCTCTGTATTACCGAACACTTAAATGCCTTATACATTGCAGACGATAATTCGGGCGAATCCTCATCAAAAGCAATCGGCTGTTTTATTCTTTTGCAACATTGTAACATACAACTGCAAATCTTTCTATACGCATTTAAAACAATCAACTCTGATGTTGATCACTTAACTTATGACTCTCGCATGGGCATTAGAACATGGATACCTCATATAGATTGAAAGAAACTCATTTATTTTTTATAAATTCTTTAAGTTACTATTTTATAAATCCATTTTCCTCATACCATTTTCTTAGTACTTTATTTTCTTCCACAATTCCGCTCATTTTTTAATTGGTATAACAATCTGTCCTGCGTTGTAGCAAATGCCGTAAGGCGTGGAGCATTATCTATTGTGAAGCCTAATTCCTCCGCAACGGTATAGAAACTTCTTCTTATAACATCAACACATTCTGCAATATCATTTCCATCTATCTCTCTTATCATGATTTTCTCACTCCAATTCTGTTTTATCATCTTCTGCCTTACCCGTTCTTTCTGCCCAGCACTGATTGCTTTCGGCTTGCGGTAATGGATATATTTGTCTATGGCGCTGTAATAATCCACTTTATGACGTCTAAGGTTTTCTTGCAAGCTGCAGATCAATGGTATCATATAATGTAATCTGCCCGCCGAAACGATTGATGGCGTCCTCAATTTCTGAGAAAAATACTTTCCTTTTCTCTTCTTCGATAATCATATGGTCTGAATACGTTCCCAGAAGTGCAATGTACTGTTTCGCACTAAACGTTCTCGTCCTGCGATAAAGATGATAGCAGATATCGATAAACCCATATTTCTGCGCTATCTCTGCCCTCTCTTTTGCCTCCTGCTCACCATACTCGTTTCCCTCTTTTGCATTCGGCATATGCACTGCATAAATTCGGTCTATCGTCTGCGAGAGTTCTTTTCTGCCCTTATCTTCGTAAGGATGATTCGCAAATCTTGCAAATGCACCGCCGCTCTTTAACATATCAAATACCTTCGGGTATCCTATTTCTTCCGGCACCCAGTGAAATGCAGACGCAGAATATACAAGATCATATGAGTTGCTCTCATACGCAAAATCTTCAAATTTGGTATGCACCACTGAAAATTCGGAGAATTCGCGGAATTTATCTCGACATAGTTCTGAGAAATTCTTTCCGTATTCTACGGCAGTCACCTTGCATCCGGTCTTCAGAATGGGAAGCGTCGCCTGTCCCCCTCCAATCCCTACTTCGACGGCATGACTTGTCTTGTCAAGCTGCCGGTACTTGAAAATATCCTCATACATTTCCTCAACATATCCGGGACGCAATTTTTCATATTGCTCCGCAACTGTATCAAACGTCCATTCCAGTCCTTTAATAATTGCCATAATTCCTCTCCTAGCCGCAAATACTATATTCCATCATCTCATAGACAAGTCTCGAGCCTTCCATGATTTCTGCCGGAAGCAGTGCGCGTGCAACACACTTTGGCTCCTCCTGCCCGTCGCCCTCCTTCTTCAGATACGCATAGTCACCGTCAAGGCTTTCAACGGTATAATAGATTTTGTCTAATAACATCTTTCTTCCTCCTCACTTACCGCCAATCTTTTTCATCGTTTTCCATACACCATATCATAACAGCCTGCTGGACCGCCAGCAAACTCTTCTTAAATTCATAACCTACGAAATACCCGGAATCAATCACGTCATCAGACACCTCTTCCCCGCGGTAAAACGGCGGGCACGGATTCAGGACGGCTTTTGGGTTCGCCATGCCCATAGCTTCCTTCGTAACCTGACAACTTCTGAAATCCTCCAGCACATCTGCCGGCAAAGAGTCCGTACATATAATATCCTTGCCGATCACTGCTTCTCTAATATCATGACACGCCTTGATCCCTTCTATCTCGTAGCCCTCACCACAACACTGCGATAGATCAAGTCCCATGACTTCCGACGCCTCTTTCCATGCCAGACCAATATTGCCGGATTTCCCGCAGAATAAATATTTATCACATATAAAGTCTTCTCTCATCTTGGATAACGCATACAAATCTGCCAGAATCTCACAAGGGTGATTGACGTCAGTCATGGCATTAATGACCGGAACCTTTGTATACTTGGATATCTTTTCAAGAATCTGTATATCCTTATGACGTGCGACTATGATATCAGCCCAATGATTCAAATAACCGCAGACATCTCTTAAGTCTTCTTTTTTGTTAAGCGCATCCGTCGGAAACAGTATGGACTGACCACCCAGCAGATATATCCCCTTTTCAAAAGTTACCCGCGTCCTGATACTCGACGCCGGAAAGAACAAAACCGCACTTTTCCCTTTCAGAAAACCTCTGTATTTTCCTTTCGCAACTTCGTCAGCAATATGAAAAATATGATATACATCATTTGGCTGTAAATCCGTTAATCGAATGAAGTCCCTCATTTTAAACCGCCTTTTTTATTCTTCTATTCCCTGCAAAATCAAATTCCCCGAAGCGCTCCCAAAACCTCGTCGAAAGCCCCGGTACTTAATTCATCCCTCAGTAAATAGACCAGTTTTTCCGCAGTACAGCCGGCATATTTATCCTTCCAGCCGGCATTCTCCTCCGTGAATCGGTGAAATGCCAGCACCTTGCAGATTTTTTCTATATCCTCGTCAAGAATCTCCGCGGCATCTTTAAGCGCCTGCTGCTTTAACCTGTTATTTTCTTCTGCAAGCTTTTTGACGTCGTCCAAAGAAACCAGACGACAGCCTTCTATGCTCGCAATGTCTTCATCCATATCCGGCGGCATGGAAATATCCAAGAAAAGCCGTTCTTTCTTATTATTCACGGCTTTCTTTACCTGCTCTGCCGTCATTGTATAATGCGGACTGGAAGTCGCGGAAATGATTACATCCGCCTCGTTCAGATAATCATACCGCTTCTGGTAATCTACGTTCATCACCCGCAGACTGCCGCTCTGATAGATTCCGTTATGCGATCTGACTGTCGCAATCACACAAATATCCTCTCTGCCCAAAAGGTCTTTCAGAATAATACTGCCCATCTGCCCGCTGCTTCCCATCAAGAGCACGGTCTTATGCGGCATGGGCAGCCGGAACACTTCATTTGCCGCCAGCGTTGCCACGGACACCGATGTTTTAGAAATCATCGTCTCCGTCTTCACCCGCTTTGCACACGCAAGCGCCGCCTGAAAAATACTGTTCAGTTCATATCCGGTATATCCCGCCTCACGGGAATATTGATAAGCATCCCTCACCTGTCCTAGGATTTCATCTTCGCCAATGACCATGGATTCCATTCCGCAGGCTACGCGGAAAAGATGATGTACCGCTTTCTTCCCCTGATACCTTCTGACCAGTCTTCTTAACCATGCCGCATCGCTTCCGGCAGCAGCAGCCATAATATTCTCCAGTCCGGCAAACCGGTTTTCTTCGCCCTGCACATATATTTCCGTGCGATTACAAGTGGACAGGAGAACGCATTGGTCCACCCTGTCCATGTTCATAACTGCTTTCAGGAAATCAACAGACTTTTCCTTAGAAATAAAACACTTCTGTCTGTCCGCAGATCCAGCGGTCTTATGACTGATGCTGATACACTCCATATCTTCATTTTCCTCCACAGTCCGCCGAGAATGCATGATTTTCGCATTCTCACAGACATAACATAGTTAACTCCATTTCTGCGCTGCTTTTGCGCATAAACGAGTTTATGTCTTTTTAGCAGGTCGCTCCGCCCTTCATATGCATCTTCGCATTCAGGATATCATCCTTATACTTCAGAATCTCATCCGACATAAGCTGCGCCTGTACGTTCTCGAAACCGAGTCTGTTAATCGTATCTGCGAAGCGTTCTCCCGTCTTACCCTGTTCACGGAACAACAGAATCGCTTTCTCCAATACGGAAAGTACTTCTTCCTCATCTAAGAAAACCTTGTCAAGTTTCTGACCGTGTGCAACTCTCTTGCCCCAGCGTCCGCCGATATAAATCCGGTATCCGTACGCACTCTCCTCCGCAGCTTTGAACGGACATTTGCCAACACAGCGGCCGCAGTTATTACACTGATCGGGATCGATCACCAGCTTACCGTCCACTACCTGAGACGCTCCCACCGGACACGCCAGCGAAACCTGACATTTACCGCATCCGCGGCATTTCTCCAAATCAATCACCGGAACTTTCTGACCCACAATACCAAAATCGTTCAAATCCGGTTTCACGCAGTTGTTCGGACAGCCGCCCACCGCAATCTTAAACTTATGCGGCAGTTTGACGTCCGCATAACCATGGAAAAACCGTTCATGTATTTTCTCCGACAATTCATAAGAATCCAGAAGACCATACTGGCATGTTGTTCCCTTGCAGGCGACGACGGGGCGCACTTTAGATCCGGTTCCCCCGGTTTCCAGTCCTTCCTCCGCCAGAAAAGCTCGCAATTCTTCTATCCTATCAAAAGGTACGCCGACAATCTCCATCGTCAGACGCGTAGTCATGACAACGTCGCCGCTTCCGAACCTTTCAGCCGCTTCCGCAATCTTTTTATGTTCCACAGCCGTAATCTTACCGTTTCTCGTAATCACGCGAACATTGAAATTATCAGTGCCTTTATTATGCAGACAGCCGAGCGCCTTCACGCGAGTGATTTCCTCCGCCGGAATCGTCACTGTACCGGGGGCGCTCGCTATTTTCACCACGTTAAAGAAAGATGCGCCTTCCAACACTTTCGTGTTCGTATATCCATACCGTTTCAGCCTGTTCTGCAGCAAATATCCACGCTTGCCCTTCGCACAGACGAGTAACAGTTTCTCATCCTTTGCAAGACCCGGGACTTCCCCTTTGACCTTCAATAAATCTACATAAGTGGCGCCCGCAATGCTGGGACCCGCAGGATGAACGTCTATCACCCGGTATCCTTCCGCTGCGCCTGCAAGATACTCCGCAGGCGTGAAACTGTCCAAATCCCCATGTATCTTATTGAGCAGCATATGTACCGCCTGTACGAAAGGATGGATTGCCGTCGAGAAAGGCGGGGCATAGGACAGATCCAGACAAGTCATCTGCTCCAGCGTTGCCCCGAACGTCACTGCCATCACACCAACGTCCGTCACTTTATCGACTGCGCCGGGCCCTAACACCTGAACGCCCAGCAGCTTATGCGTCTCTGCATCTGCTACCAGCTTTATGGCAAACCACGCGCTGTCCGGATAATAATGCGCTTTATCGTCGGTCACTGCCAGAACACAGATTGGCTGAAAGCCCGCCGCTTTTGCCTGCTCCTCCGACAGACCGGTTCTGCCGCCCGATAATCCGGGAAGCTTCACCACACCGGTTCCGAGCACGCCCGGATAGGTCGCATCTCTGCCTCCCAAGGCAAGTGCAAGAGTACGCCCTTCCATATTGGCGGAAGACCCCATCGGAGACCACTGTCTTTCCCCGGTAAGCCGGTTCTTCACCATTGCACAGTCTCCCGCAGCATAGACGTCCGCCACATTGGTAGCCATTTTATCGTCCACAAGAATCGTACCCTTAAACATTTCAATACCTGTATCCTGCAGAAATCCGGTGTTCGGACGTATACCAATGGCAAGAATCACGACGTCCGCCGGAAGCAGTCCCTTATCTGTCTGCACTCCTTCCACTCGCTCTTCTCCCGTCGCGCCTTCCAGCTTCGTACCAGTCATCACCTTGATACCTTTTTTCTCAAGATGACGCACTGCATAATCTGCCATCTCCGCATCAAATCCCGGCATAATCTGAGGCGCCATGTCAATCAACGTCACCGACAATCCTTTTTCCAGCAGATTTTCAGCTGCTTCCAAACCAATAAATCCGCCGCCGACAACGACTGCGCGCTTCACGCCGTCTCTTGCTATATAATCTCTCGTTTCAATCGCATCGTCCGGTGTGCGCATCACGAAAACCCCCGGCAGATTCAAGCCCGGTAGCGGCGGTACGACCGGCGACGCGCCGACAGCCACGATACATTTATCATATTCATAGATTTCTTCCGTCCCCGTGCGGATATTTTTTGCCGTTGCCTTCTTTCCCACCGGATCAAGCGCCACCACTTCACGCTGCGGATATACCATAGCGCCGGTAAGCGAACTGTATTTCTCCGGCGTATTCACGATCAGCTGCTCTTTGTCCGGGATTGCACCTCCTACATAATAAGGCAGGCCGCACCCTGCGTAAGATATGTCTTTTCCTTTAGTGACAATCGTCACTTCTGCTTCAGGGTTCACACGCTTAAACTTTGCAGCCGCCTTCGTGCCGGCTGCCACACCTCCAATAACCAGTAATTTCATATGTTGCCTCCTTCATCTTGATATCATAATCTATTTTGTCGTCTGCAATATCCCCGGTTCTCTCTGCATAATATATGCTTCCAACGAGTTCTTATCAATCAGCGACGGCGCCACTCCTTGTCTTGAGATACTGAATCCGGCCGCATAGGAAGCGATTCTGACGGCCTCATACAATTCATAACCGTTAAGAAGATATGTGGCAAGCGCACTGATAAAAGCGTCCGCCGCTCCCGAAGCGTCTATCACATCAAAAGGGACCGCAGGAAAATACTGCGCCTCTTTTCTTGTTTTCACAAAGCATCCATCCGCTCCCAGCGTGACGATAACCGTATCTATACCCTGCTCAAGAAGGTACTGCGCTTGTTTGTCCATATCAACTTCAAAAGGACAGATTGCATTGATTTCTTCCGCATTTGGCACAATAATATCCACATTCTTAAGAAGCTGTTCCGGAAGAACACCGCAGGCTACCGGCTTCAAAATCGTACGCGCACCGTACTTTCGGGCAATTCGGCACGCTTCCATCACAGTCTCCATAGGAATTTCCGTTTGCACCAGACAAAACGCCGTATTCTCAAAAATACGTTCGGACTCCTGTATGTCCTGCGAAGTAAGCGCTTCATTCGCCCCTGACATAATGGATATCATAGAATCACCATCGTTTTGTACAAAAATATATGCCTGACCGGTTCGATATCCCGCGCATCGTTTCACACCGATCGCCTCAATACCATGCGCATTCAGTTCCTGAAAGACCCGATCGGAATCCACATCGTTCCCCACGCGCCCGATTACAGAGACCCGCTGCCCCAATCTGGCCGCACCTACGGCCTCATTGATTGCTTTTCCTCCTACATAAGAAGCCGAGAGAGACGAATTAACTGTCTTGCCAGTACGCGGAAGCACATTCATTTTCAAGTAATTATCTATATTGATACTTCCTATGGCCGTAATCTTCTTTGAATGATTGTTGTACGGAATACCGACGGAATCTTCGTTGTCCAATAATACCGATTTACAAAATGCCGGAAACGCCGTCTCGCCTCTCTCTATTTCGCCAATCAGTCTGTTACACAGATATTCTCCGAACTCATAATGCGGAATCGTAAACGTAGAAATTGGCCGCAGCACATCCTTTTCCCACAAATCATCCCGCAGCGAGACAAGCGAAATATCATAAGGAATCTCATAGTGCAGTTTCCTTACGGTATCAAAGAGATTTGCCGCCGCTGTATAGCCGGCGCTTACAATGCCGCTGATCGCGTGAGACGATATTTTATGCGTCAGAACGCTGTTGATCTGCCCGTAAACCAGTTCTTCTTCCAGCGGAATGTGATTTTGGAACAGACACTGCCGATATCCCTCCACAAATGTTTCCATCCCGGCTCCCTGCGTGTTGATACAGGCAATTCCCGTATGTCCCGCATCAATCAATGTCTGTGTCGCATTATATCCTAATTCCTCATAATCTATGTTGACTGCATCCTCATAGTCTGAGTGAAAAATCACAGCAGGAATCTCATATCGCGCAAGAACCTGCCGCTGCTCCGCGCTTGACCGGTCTGCAAATTCCCAGATTATCCCATCCACATGATGGGAGCAGAGAACTGAAATATTCCTCGCCTCTTTCTCAGGATCTTCATCACTTTCACGGAGCATCACCGTATATCCGGCATCCTGCGCCGCTTTCAGAATACCGTTCAATGTCATATTGACGGTAGCGGCGGAGCGAAATATAACGCCAAGGGTCAGCGTCGTCGTTCCTTTGTCGAGCAGGGAGGAGTATGACTGATAATTATACTCTTTTGCAATCTGTAATACACGTTCTCGCGTTGACGGACTGATACTGCTGTCTTTATTATTCATAATCTTGGAAACCGTAGACGCCGATACACCGGCGAGTTCCGCAAGTTCACGTATATTCATATAACCACCCCTCCTCCTGTCTGTAAATCCATTATACGTGAAAAACAGTTAAATGAAAAGACGATTCGCTTGTTTCGGGAAAATATGTAAATTGCACAAAAAGTATTGACACATTGTTTTATCAATGGTATTTTGTGTATAAGAAAATTGTTTCGGAAAACTGTTTCTTATGGAGGTTGCATGAAAGTATTAAATTTAGGTTCCCTAAACATTGACAAAACTTACACCGTAGATCATTTTGCAGAAGCAGGCGAAACCATTCAGGCCACGACTTATGCGGAATTCTGCGGCGGAAAAGGATTGAACCAATCAATCGCGCTGGCAAAAGCGGGTGCCGAGGTCTTCCATGCCGGATGCGTCGGACAGGATGGCGCCGCACTGATAGAAACGCTTGAAAGCGCAGGAGTCAAAACTGAGTTGATCCGCACGAACCATGAACCGTCAGGACACGCCGTCATTCAGGTCAACCATAGCGGGCAGAATAAAATCATGATTTTTGGCGGCGCTAACACTCATATACCCCCGGGATACATAGATCAGGTTCTGGAACATTTTCACCGGGGAGACATGCTTCTTTTGCAAAATGAAATATCCAACGTGTCATACGCCATAGAACAAGCCAAAGAGAAAGGGCTTACAGTTGTATTTAACCCCTCTCCCATAAGCAGTTCTATCACCCACTACAATCTGTCGAAAACAGATTACTTTATACTCAACGAAGTAGAAGGCAGAAAACTGGCAGGCACATATACGGAAGACGCAAGGGAGATTCTGCTGGAACTGCAAAAAAAATATCCGAATTCAGTATTTGTACTGACACTCGGAGACAAAGGTTCCTATTACGCAGACGAAACAACTGTTTTTTATCAGGAAATATTTCCGTCGGATGTAATCGACACGACTGGCGCCGGAGATACTTTTACAGGGTACTTTCTTGCCGGAATCGCCCGTGGCAGATCCGCCCGGGAGGCTATGAGGTATGCAAGTCTCGCGAGTTCCCTGTCAGTCAGCAGACCCGGCGCATCGCCAAGTATTCCGGACGAAGAGGAAGTTTGCCGGATACTGGCGCAAAAAGAAAAAGAGTTACAAATGGTGCACTAAAAATAACATAACGATTCGGAGGAAAAAGGAATGAAACACGCATGGGAATATGATTATGAAATGTTCTGCGGCGCAGTGCCCGTGAAGAACAGGACCGATCTGATTCAGTGGGACTCTCTTCTGGAAGGGAAAATGCTGGAAGAAGCCGCCCAAATGCTCGAAAGCGGAAAAGGGGCATGGCAGAAGCCTCTTCCCGAGTCAAAGGCTCCCTATTCTAAAATGTTGGGCGCCATATCAAGCATGAAAAATATGGGATACGACGTTGAGGAGGCTGAACTGCTGATCCCGCAGGCCTTGGAAGCCATAGAACAAAATGACCTGATACGTCTGCAGATCATCAATGCACATGTCTTTAAAGCTTTGGCAGAAGCAGATAAAATTGCCGGACATCCTTATTGGTCGTATACGATTTATGAGGATTTTGAACAATATGAGAAAGCCGTAGAACTTCCTGAATATCCCGACTATCATCTGCCTGATGAAAAGAAACTGTTTGAACAGATTCACGGCGGATGGCTTGGAGAGATTATCGGTTCCGCTCTCGGTACGGCGATAGAGGGCTTTAAGTCTTCCAGAATCTGGGAAGTTTTCGGTGAAATTACAGACTATGTAAAGCCGCCGGAAACATTTAACGATGATATCACCTTTGAGTTAGCATTATTAGAAGCATTCCGTCAAAAAGGCTATGAGATTACTTCGGAAGATATTGCCGACCAATGGGTCGGATATATCCCCTTTGCATATACCGCCGAAGAAGTTGCACTAAATCATCTTCGCAGCGGAATATATCCTCCGCAAAGCGGATATCTCGCTAATCCCTACCGGGAGATGATCGGCGCCGCCATGAGGGCCGCTGTCTGCGGAGCGCTGGCGCCGGGCAATCCCCGGAAAGCTGCCGAACTTGCATGGAAGGACGGAAGGATATCTCATCATAATAACGGAATTCTTGCGGAGGTCTTCAACGCAGTCCTCGTTTCCATGTCATATGTGGAAACCGACATGAAGACAATTCTTACGAAAGCCATGAAAGCAATTCCGAAAGACTGTGAATTTTACTCTGTGCTCGATTTTGCTTATCAAGCCTGCGAGCAATCAGACAATTACAGGCAGGCGTATGAATTATGTGAAGCAAAGTACAAAGAATATAACTGGGTACATACCTACCCGAATCTTGCGGCTGAAGTTGTGGCGGTCTATTTTGCCGGAAACGACTTCCAGAAAGCAATGACGATATTAATGATGGCAGGACAGGATAACGATTGCACGGGCGGTCCCATCGGACATGCGTACGGGGTTATGCTAGGCGCCGGCGCACTTGACCGTAAATTTACGGAGCCGCTGAAAGATCAGTTGGACACGTACGTCAGAACGATGGAAAGTCAGACGATCACGTCATTATCAGAGAAAACGCTCAATGCCGTCATTCAATATAATAAATCGAGTGCCTGTGCACTTGATTAAGAGAATGCTTCGCATTCCCAACAACACACCTTAATCCGAAACAATTTCTACCACAATGAAAAAGGAGGACACATTATGAAAGGTAAAAAAATCACGGCAATTTTATTAAGTACAGCGCTTACATTCGCATTGGTAACAGGATGCGGCGCAAAACCTCAGACGCCTGCAGCGCCATCCGCAGATGCCGAAACACCGTCCGCAAGTACCGAAGGTACGGACGAAGCTTCTACGGATACACAACAGGAAGCGCCGGCAGACAATACTGTCGAGTCATCAGACAAGACCATCGGGCTTCTGGTTCCCGCCACGGTGGGCGATCCCTTTATCGCCCTCTCAATCAAAGGACTGGACCGTCTGGCAGCGGAACAAGGAGCCACACTGCGAACCGTAGAAACTCTCGACAGCGCAGAATATGAAGATCAGGTTCGCGCCATGGCAGACATGGGCGCCAACCCGGTATACCTGATGTGGGGAGACTTGTCCGAAATTGCACTCAGACTTGCGCCGGAATATCCTGACACGGATTTTGTACTCTGCGACGTGGACATGCAGACAAATGAACCCAATGTAAGTTCTGTATCTGTAGACCCGACCGAGGCTGCATTTATCGCCGGCGTTGTAGCTGCAAATAACACGACGGCAAAAAAAGTCGGATTCATCGCACATGCAGACAGACCCGTAAGCCGTAAATACAGAGACGGTTATATCAACGGCGTGCACTATATCGATCCGTCTATCGAAGTAGCAGTCGCTTATGTAGGCGACGATCAGGACCCCGTCAAAGGTCAGGAAGTAGCTAAGCTGATGATTCAGAACGAAGGCGTCGATCTAATCTTCCAGTCAGCTTCCCAGAGCGGTCTGGGTGTTATCGCCGGCTGTGAGGAAATGGGTATCAAGTGTATCGGAAGCGACGATTATCAGGGTGATGTAAGCGACTGCGTTATCTGGTCCGCATTAAAGCCTATTGACGAAGCTCTGTACATGGAAGGTGACGCTTCCTTCAAAGGTACATTTGAAAGCGGAGACAAAGTATACGGTCTTTCCTATGGGCTTGCATTGTACACGGACGTCGAGTTCAACCAACTGTCCGCGGAACTTCAGGAGACGGTAGCACAGGTCGTTGCAGACATCCATTCCGGAGAAATTGATGTAACTGCAGGCATGACGGAATAAGAAACACCCAAACCTCCGGAGGCTTTTCTATACCGCCGGAGGTTACTTTAGGAGGCATTATTTATGGAAGACATCATCCTTGAAGCAAGACATATCAGTAAATACTTTGGCAGTTTAGTTGCCAACGACGATGTCAGCCTCAGCGTGAGGCGTGGTACCGTCCATTCAATCATCGGAGAAAACGGCGCCGGCAAAAGCACTCTGATGAATATCATATCGGGCATTTATAAACCAAACGGCGGCGAAATACTTGTCAATGGCAAACATGTCGTCTTCCGTAATCCCAACGATGCGACCAAATGCGGCATCGGTATGGTCCATCAGGAATTCATGCTTTTTCAGGAACTAACTGTTCTGGAAAATCTGATGATGGGATTCGAGACAAAAAAATACGGCAGTTTTCTTAATAAAAAACAGGCTGCCAGAGATATTCAGGAAATTGCCGAAAAGTACGGCTTTTCCATTCCGCTTGACAAGAAGGTTTCCGAACTTCCGGTATCACTTCTGCAGCAGGTGGAGATTGTCAAAATCTTATACAAAGGGGCCGAGATCATCATCTTGGACGAACCCACTTCCGTATTGACGCCGCAAGGAATCGAAGGACTTTTTCAGGCAATCAGATATTTGACCAAACAGGGAAAAACCGTCATCCTGATTACACACAAACTCAAGGAAGTAATGGAAATCTCCGACTATATTACCGTTCTTAAAAACGGCGTTGTGACGGGGAATCTCTCACCGCAGGAGACGGACGAACATAGACTTGCCAACCTTATGGTCGGACGGCAGGTACTCTTCAATACAACAAAACAAGAGAAAAAAATTGCCGAACCGATACTGGAAATCGATAATCTGACCGCATTCGGAAGCGACGGCACCGAGAAAGTAAAGCACGTTTCTTTATCCGTCAGAAAAGGGGAAATTGTCGGCATCGCCGGCGTGGCAGGTTCCGGGCAAAGCGAACTGATCGAGGCAATCTTCGGCTTGCGAACCCCCGAAAGCGGTACGATCACTTATAAAGGCGAGGACATCACCGCTACATCTCCCCGCAGGAAACGGGAGAAGAAAATCGGGTATGTACCGCAAGACCGTATTTCCACCGGCTGTAACGTCCATGCAAATCTGATTGAAAACTGCATTATGGGATATCACGTGGCGCACAAATTCAAAACGCCATGGCTGCTGAACAGAGAAGAGGCGTCGTCATTTACACGCTCTGTTATAGAAAACTATCAGGTGAAAGTACAGGATATTCACAACAAAATCGGTGACCTGTCCGGAGGAAACATTCAAAAGACGATTGTCGGCAGAGAATTTTCACAGAACAATGATCTGTTGATCATCGAAGACCCGACCAGAGGAATCGATGTGGGCGCCATAGAATTTATATGGCAGAAAATCATCGACATTGCACAGGAAGGTGTATCGGTACTGTTGGTCAGCCATGAACTCGGCGAAGTCATGGAATTATCCGACCGGATTCTGGTCATGTATAACGGTGAGATTGCCGCCAATCTGGACAATACTCCCGAATTGGATGAGAAAACCATCGGACTATATATGTTGGGAGGGAAAGCATGAGATGAAGAAAAGCATAAAACTTAAAATATCACAAGCTGCCAGCTTAGAAATTCTGAAATACTTCGTTTCGGCTCTTCTGGTCATGGCAATCGGAGCGATTATCATTCTTTCTCAGGGAAACAGCCCTCTGGAAGCTTTAAGGGCAATGATTATCGGTTCTGTCGGAAGTCCGAGCGCCATCGGTACGACAATCCGCTGGGCGACTCCCAGCATTATAACAGGAATCGCTGCCGTCATCGCATTCAAATCCGGAATCTGGAACTGCGGTATTGAAGGGCAGATGTATTTCGGCGCTTTTGCAGCGGCAATCGCGGGCTCTGCACTTACGCTTCCACGATTTCTGCATATCCCCGTCTGCCTTATAATCGGCGGTCTTGCAGGAATGGCTTTCGCATTCATACCGGCGATACTGAAGCTGAAGCTCAATGTCAATGAATTAATCTGTACCTTGATGCTTAACTATGCCGCAAATTTATTTACGGAGTATCTTGTCTTCAAATATATGGGTTTTGACGCCTCGGAGCTGGCCGACGCCATTGCGACACCGGACATGCATCCGTCCGCACGGCTTTCCGTGATCATTCCGAAAACCAGTGCGACAACCGCTTTTTTCATTGCCATCGGTATCGCGGTGATTATCTATCTGTTGTATCGGTATACCGTAAAAGGATATGAATTGAAACAAGTAGGAGAAAATCTTAGATTTTCTAAATACGGCGGCATCAATTATAAGAGAACCTTTATTATGATTTTCCTGTTAAGCGGATTTATCAGCGGTGTATGCGGCGGCACGGAAATGACCGGCACATTCGGTAAATTCCGCCCGGCTTTCGCAACCAACCTCGGATGGGACGGCGTTATGATTGCTTCGATTGCTAAGAACAACCCCTTGGCCGTCATCATCATCTCTATCATATGGGGCATGCTCAAAGCAGGGTCTTTCCAGATGGAGCGGACCACCTCTACCAACCGGCTTGTGGTCATGGTTCTCCAATCCGTATTTGTATTGCTCGTGGCTATAGACTATGAAGCTCTGTTTAAGCATTTTAAAGAAAAGCAGCAGATTCGCAGACTTCGCATACAGAAAGAGGAGGTGTAGCGCCGTATGCTCCAATTATTATTCAGCATTTCCACACTGTCGGCAATGGTCCGCTTATCCGCGCCTATTGCTCTGGCAGCCATCGGAAGCGCTTACGGACATAAAGCCAAAATTTTTAATATCGGTTTGGAAAGTTATGTGCTTACAAGCGCCTTCTTTGCTACTTGGGGAAGCTATCTATTCGAAAATGCTTTCATGGGATTAGTATTCGGCATTGTGTCGGGCGTTGTAATGTCAGCCGTTTTCGGCGTCTTTGTCCTGCATTTTAAATCAGACCCGATTGTAATCGGTATCGCAATGAACTTAAGCGCATGGGGTTTTACCACATTATTGATGTATAATATTTTCCACACCCGCGGCTCTGTCATGGATTCCAGAATCAAGAGCTTCGGTACGGTTCATATCCCTTTCTTGGACGGGATACCCTTTATTGGCGATATTCTGAATAACCAGAACGCTCTTGTATATCTGGCTTTTCTGGTAGTCATCATCGCACAGATTGTCATGTACAAAACACCCTTCGGACTCCGAATCCGCGGCGTTGGAAGCAATGAAGAAGCGATGCAGTCCGCAGGAGTCTCCGTTCTGAAATACAAGTGGGCCTCCCTGATTGTCACGGGCGTACTCGCAGGCGCAGCCGGCACATGCCTGCCTCTGTGCGGCATATCCATGTTTACGGAGAATATGTCTGCCGGCAAAGGTTTCCTTGCCGTATCAGCGGCAAGAATCGGCAAGGGCGATCCTTTAAAGTCATTTTTTGCCTGTCTGATCTTCGCTTTTGCTGATGCATTATCGGTAGGCCTGCAGGGATTCAGTATTCCTTCCCAGTTAGTACTGGCAGCTCCGTATGTCATCACGGTACTTGTGATGTGTCTTACCAACTTAGGAGAATTGAGAAAGGAGAGCGTATGATTATCCGTGCTGTAGAAATAAAAGAATTTGATTTTGCGGAGTACGGCATTTACTACAACATGCTTGAAGACCGGCAAAATGTTATGCACTGTCAGACAGATGTATTCGAAGACCATATGACCTGCCATCCTTTGATCGATACACCGGCGCATCTTGGATTCACAATCGGTCAGAGTGCACCGTATACCATACAATCAATGGAAAAACACGACCATACGGAAGAAGCGCTCTTTAGCATGTCCGAACCCTTCATCGTATGCTTTGCAAAATCCCGCGGCGCCCTGCCGCCACAGGCAGAAGATGTGCGGGCGGTAATCTTGCGGCAGGGAGACGTGATTGTCCTTGCACGTAACATATGGCATGACGCCGGTCATGGGATGGGTAAGGCAGCTTCCTACTACTATCTCGCTTCGCGCGGCATGGGTCCGGCAGAGTGGGTCCGCATCGATGGCAATCCCGTCAGCGTAGTGTTTTAGCTCCCTTCTTTAATATATAGTTAGGCGTTTGCGAAACGCCAGAACCCGCATAAATACGGGATTCTTTTTGTTACA
>ERZ779631.111-NODE-111-length-30825-cov-9.240136_pt1 | contig 30825 bp, 26 predicted proteins | sample MGYA00514193_ERZ779631 | MGnify/ENA primary metagenome ERZ779631 (study PRJEB29562, sample SAMEA4376710) | mouse gut metagenome | isolation source: Cecum | study: EMG produced TPA metagenomics assembly of the A DSS colitis mouse model was used to assess the...
ATGACTGCTTCTTGCTATCTGGATACCGCCCTTATTGTTCTCATCGACACCGCCGTAAATATTGCCCTTGACCGATACCGTATTCGCCGCCATCTCAATTCCTTCATCGCCAATCAGCACATAAGGGTACAGTCTGTCAATCGTACCCGCCTGCGTGAAACGGAGCTTCGGCACATCTATCGCAATATCCGTATTGATGATGGATAAATAGTCATTCGTATCATAATACTCGATGCATATATTCTGAAGCGACATGCTTCCGTAACCGTTCACGGCATTGGCAGCCCTAAATTCAGCCAACGCATTGTCCCATGGATCATTTACGATATATCCGTCCCCGTTCGGGTCGCTCTCATCCCACCATTCAGAATCCACAAATCCTGCGAGCAAATCTTTGTCATAACGGTTCGGAGCCCCTGTAGGAGTCGTTCCAAACTTACTCTCAACCGCCGCAATATACGCCGTAATGAAATAACTTTCACGGTTCGCATCCGTACCCAGTGCATCCCAGTTGCTCACCACTTCCTGATATGCCTCGTTGAGCGCCTTAGACACTTCACGTTTCACGCCTGCCTCAATCTGTTCCACGACCGTCTCCGCAGAATAGAAACTGTTCTTCACCTTCAAATCATTGATTTTAATGCGGTAATTGAGATAAGACGCCCAAAGAATCGTAGTCGCCAGTATACCGATTAACGCCATGGCAATGATCACGATGACAATCGCCGAACCCCTGTCATCCCTTTTATTCAATTTGTCTCGAAGCAGATTCCCTTCCTTGCATGGCTTTTTCATAGGCTTTTTCATTCCTTTTTACTGATTCATATTCGTAATCGTGGCAAGCCGGTGCACTTCATCACTATCTTCAAAGTTACTTTCCGTAAAATGCTTCGCTGCCCCGGTCTCATAGACTGTAATCTCTACATCATATATAATATTTGTCACTTTATTACTTGTTGTGTTGCCTGAAAAAGTGCATTGATCCACGTGATGAGCAATATTTGCATTATATGTATACATTACGCCGCCAATCGTGTCCCTCTTGCCCGTGGACGCATTCTTAATCATATTGGTGTCCGCATTAGTTCTGAAAATCAGATTGCCGTCCATCGAAGTATCCGCCCCCACATTGATAAGTGCACGGTAAGCAGTTTCTTTCGACCATAACTCTGTATCCGTCAGATCAGGCGCAATCACATTTGCATCTACATCAACAGTCGACCGTATCTGCTTCGCCAATGTTATGCTTTTCAACAACGGGTGTTCTTTATCACACAGCTTCGCAGCGTCATTAATCGTAAACTGAATGTTGTCTACCAAACCTGATTTGTAGATAGGATAGTAGAACAGATAAAAATTGCCGCTTGAAAAGGTACGGGTGACATCTACTACCTTACCGCCTTCCGAACCGTCATAACCATTGCTCGTGTAAGTATAGGTATGCCCTCCGTATGTGTAACTACAGTCATATGTAAAATTAATTGTAGCTTTACACCTCTCGTCGCCGCCGTCTTCCAACACAATCTCTATCGTTCGCTTCGTGATAATATCTTCCAGTTTCAAATCATCCCAATCATCCGGAAGCGTCCCGCCGGCTGCCGTAATATCATCTTCTATCTGCGGTTTTACGTCTTTGAGGACAGCTTCGTTCAGTTTCTTGCTCTCATGGTAGCTGCTGTCCGTCTTCATCGCTTCCTCATCACCGCCACCGCTTACTTCCGCCACGCTTCCGATCTCAGCGTAAAACTTACCGTTAAATTCATTGTCATGCCCAGTGCCAGCAATACTATCTGCTTGTTTGGAATTAGCCCCATAAGAAGAAGCGTCCAGTCTGATCAGCGCGTCGTACTCTCCGCCCTGCAGCTTAAGATTCTCGATACCGAAATAGTATATTTCATCGCCCTCTGTATGTCCTGCCATATCCTTCGTCAGTTCCCTGACGCCGCCTTGAATCATACTGCTGTTCACAATATAGAATCCATCCGACGGATAGTGAAAACTGTCCCCACTCATTCCTTCCGGCGGTTCAAACTGCGTACTCACTTCTTCCAACGTATATGCCTTAAGCCCTTCCATAATGTCCTGCGCTACCGTAGTCGCACGCAGCGTCTGTCTGGATTTCACGTTAATTCTTGTGGAAGTGACGAACATATGTAACAGAGGCACAACAATAATCGCAAGAATTGTCACCGCAATTAACAATTCCACCAATGAAAAGCCTGCGTCAGGGTTCTCTTGATACTTTCTATTCAGTTGTCCACTACGCACGTTATGCTTCATAAGCCGCTCCGTCATTTTATCGCCGTCTTATTGAACTATCTATTAAACTTCCTTATTAAACTGCCATTTTCCGCCTATTACTTTAATCTTCTTCCTCAGCTTCCTCATCGTCTTCATCAGCCTCATTGTCCGTAGCGGCGTCATTATTCTCTATGTCATCCAATCCACGCTCACCATAGAGCTCAATGGATCCGAAAATATTATCCGTACCTAACAGAACCGATGAAAAGTTCGGAACCACATATTCCTTGCCTTCCTGTCCGGGAATACAGTACATGTCAATACTGGTCGTACCTGTCAGAAGCCCCGTGGACTCGTCATATGCCACCGTCAGGTTATCGATGCTCATTCTGTTATCCTGCACGCTGATGTTTTTAATGCCTCTCTTCAGCCCTTCATAGGACACGAGATAATTAATCGTCACATTGCGCGACATCAAAACAGACGGCATATTCTCGGTGCCAACCCCATTGCCGTTCGGATCCGCATCAGAAGCCGAAACGTCGTCGCTGATTCCTTCTTGTGCCTCATACTCTTCTATCTCGTCAATTTCGTATGTATGTTCCACATCTTCTTCCTCACCCTGCAGAACAACAGGCTCACATGCGCTGATGCTGATACTGTTTATTAACATCGGAGCAATCAATTCCTGATTAATTGCCAGCAGAATGCTGTCCTCTTCTCTGACATCTACCGGAAATTCCTTGAAAATCGCATCCATTTCCCGATTCATACTCTCCGTCTCTGCAATATAGGAATCCTTATTCTGCATCTTGGAACTCAAATCATTGATCCTAGCCTGCAGTTCCATATTCTCCTGTTCCAAAGCATCTGACTTCTCCATAGTCGGCTGAAATACGAAGAAATAGGAGCAGACTGCCGCCAAAATCCCAAGGAAGCCTACAAGAAGTAATATATCTCTCTTAGAAACTTTCATGTTCTTATCCCCCTACTCTTCCGTATTCACTGTATCGTCTGCGCCGGCGTCAACAGCACCCGAATCGTCTGCACCCAGCGTCTCATCGTCCGTATCGCTCAAAGAAGGCGCATGTACGTCTCTGTAAATTGCCGCCACTGAGAAATTGACGGAAATCGTCCCTGCTTCCTCATCAATCTCCTCTACCACGGAGTTGACTGTCACACTGGTAGGAATCAGACTATCAAAAGACCTAAGCTGTTCAACAGCTGCCGCCGCCTCACTCTTACTGCTCACATCCATATTGATTGCCACACCGTCTATCGTGCTCGTAAAGGACACTACATGAACATTGCTTGGCATTTTGCTCTCAAGTTCTTCCAGAAACTCTACGAGTTCTTCATTCCTGTTTTCCGTCTGACCATACATCGTTTTAACTATATTATAAGACGCCAGAGTCGCCGTATATTCATTATAAATAGGAATAATATCTTCTAGTTCGGAATTCTGCGCTCTTAATTCCATATTCTGTTTTTCTAATCCCATGTAACGCAGAATAGAAACTGCCGCCAGTGCAATTGCAATAACAAGTCCCAAGCCCAAAATGGTATAGGCGATCGGCGCCGGGTTGATTCCGCCCTTGCCTCCTCCCGCCTTTTCTTTTCCCTTAGACTTCTCTGCATCTTTCTTAAAGCCAAGAGGCGCCGCTGCAGCGCCTACGCAGGCAACATATTCGCCGTAATACTGTGTTCTGAAGTTTTTCTCCAGATTCCATCCCTGTATCTGGCGCAATACCTCTACCGGAAGATTCAAATCTTTCGAAAGCAGTTCCGCCAAGCCTTTAATATTGGCGCCGAGACCCGTAATATAAACCACTTCAACAGATGCATCTGTGTTGTGGGATGTATAATAGTCCACTACTCTGCCGATACCTGATGTGAGCGGCGCAATCGCCTCCACCATCTCGGGCGAACCGATACAATCGTTCATCGACACGACTTCCATTGCCGCCTGAACCGAATCAGCCTCAGCCCATCTAGCGGAATCGATAACCGTTTGTATCGCTTCTTCCGCTCCGTATGCCACATTCCGGACAAATGCCAATCTGCCCTCACGAATCGCCATTACAAGCGACGAACGCTCGTCAATCTTAATCACCAGACTTGTACCCTGCGGATGTTTGTCTTTTGCCACCTGAAATACACTGTTACCGGCATAGTCGATTGCAGCAATCTCCAGCTTCAGTGCTTTCGCCAGATCATAATATCCGTTAAGAAGTGCACTCGGCGCCGCTAACACGAGCAGCTTATACTGCTGTGTGCTCTTCGGATCACCCAGAACTCCCAGAATACTGTATGCAAGCTGATACTGGCTTAAATCTACCGGAAAATAGTCGGAAGCATTGGCATTCACCACATCCGCGATACGGTTTTCCTTAACATAAGGAATCGTAACCTCACGACTCGCGATCCTTCCCGAAGTGATGGTGAACACTACCTGCTTTGCCTTAATCTTTCTCTCTGCAAGCGCGTTTGTCAGCGCCTCTATGTATTCCGGCGTCGGCATAAGCACGCCGTCGTTTATGACACCTTCCACTGTCGGTATGGTAAAAGATCTGTATACCTTATGTGTTTTAGCCTTATAATCAACCTCGCAGACCCTTGTCAACGAGTAGCCGATCTCTATACTGATCGCTTTAGCCGCCATTAATCATAGTCTCCTTTCGACTTCCCCAGTGTATTTATATTGAAAAAACAGATAGGCTTGCCCCGCACATGCTTTTCTTATTTTCTTCCGTAAAGTTTGTTTCTGTACGCATTTGCACTTTTATTAAGCCACATATGTTATTGTTGAACGCATTATATTCTTACATACAAGTCGGTCTCAGAACTGTCCCAAATACCACGTAAGCATCTGATTGCCCCACATCGCTGCAATAAAAACGCCTGCTGAAAGATATGGTCCCATTGCAAGCACATGGTCTTCATTGCTCACCTTCATGCGAATCACATGAATAAATGCACCTAAAATGCAGCCTAATAAAAATGCAATAATAATCAGTTTCCATCCAAGAAATAATCCGCAGGCTGCCATCAGCTTCACATCACCACCACCGATTGCCCGTCCTTTGGAGGCATAATATAAAATTGCAAGTACCGCACTGACGGCTAAGAAGCCGATCAGGTAGCTAAGGATATTATGATAATCCAATGCTGCCCGGATCAGCCCCAGCGCCAGTATAAACAGATTGATTCCAAATGGAATCTCATAAGTTCTAAAGTCAATCACGCTCAATACAAGAAGCGCTGATGTCAGTAAACAGTAGAGTAGGGAGTCTACGTTTACCCCATGAATGCATACGATCATCACGTATAAGATTCCGTTCACTGCCTCAATCAGAGGATACTGGACGGAGAGCTTCGCCCCGCAAAAACGACACTTTCCCCGCAAAAACAGATAGCTGAACAGTGGAAACATATCATACCACTTCAGCTTCCCACCGCACGACATACAGTGCGATCTCGTCTTTACGATATCTTCATGCTCCGGAATACGGTAAATACAGACGTTTAAAAAGCTTCCGATTACGCTTCCGAAGAGAAATATTATGATGTAAAATATAATGTCTATGAACATGATTTGTGTCCTTTGTAGGGGGAATTTAATTGAATTTTGAAAATAGCGAAACGGAAGAACATGCCGTACAGCAAGAGGAATTGCATGTAGGGGCACGCTTCCGTTTGGCTAAACCAATGATACACAAGTAGTAAATCACAGTTGTTATGTATCATTGGTTTATTAGTCACTTTCTGTAAATATCTTGCAAATCAGAGTGTGACTGGAGGTGTTTCTTTTAATCAACTTAGTTGCCCCCTGCCATTCTGGTTGCGAACGGATCTGGGGTCTGAGTCGGGGTTGAACTATATGTAAAGACTAAATTACCATCAACAATAGTCCAGCTAATAGTGTAACTTGTCCATGTTGTTCTGCTCTGACATCTAGTCTCAAGACTTCCGGCGTTCATTAATCCTGCATCCGTTAACGCAGCTCCTTCAAAAGTCGTATTGGCTATAGTCTGTGCAGCATTACCAATAGTAATGTTTCCATCCGCCGGTGCTACAGTAGCTTCCGGATCAGACGCATATATCTGCAATGCTGTTACAATCTCTGTTGCATTCTGCAAGTCTGTTGAGTTACGGGATCTCTCTACATATTTCAGATACTGAGGTGCCAGTACCACGAGTAAGATAGCCATAATCGCAATAACGATGATCAACTCAACAAGGGAAAAACCTTTGTTATTCATTTTTTTCATTTCTCTTTCTCCTTTTCCTCTTAATTTGTTATGTTTGTTCCGGATATTCCCTGATACCCGTATCTTAAACACGGCAGCTCCCCTACACACTGCCATGTTCAATTCTTATATGTCCGCCAACTTACAGATTATCCAATGCAGCATACATATTTACCATAGGCGCCATAACCGCACCAATCAGCACACCAACAATACATGCCAGTACGATGATAATCATCGGCTCCATAGCCGCCATCAGAGACTGTACTGCCATCTCCACCTCTTCTTCGTAATAATCAGCCAGCTTATTCAACATTTCTTCAGTAGAACCGGCTTCCTCACCGATACGAATCATATGGTATACCATCGGTGGAAATAATCCACTGGTCTGCAACGGTTGGGATAAAGGCACCCCAATCATGATTTGGTCTACAGATTCTTTTAATGCCTCTTTAAACCAAATATTTGTCATTGTGTCCGCCACGATATCCACTGCTTCAATCAACGGTACACCTGCTGTCAGCAAAGTACTTAATGTTCGTGCCATCTGCGCAGATGCGGATTTTACAACCAAATTCTTAACTGCCGGAATCTTAAGTGCAAGTTTACCAAGCACGTGTTTACCGGAACTGGTTTTAGACCATGTTTTAAATACAAATACGATTGCTATTATCGCCGGAACAAGAATAAACCAGTAATTCTTGACAAAGTCACTCATCGCTATTACTGCTAATGTAATACCCGGCAACTCGGTATCCAACTGCTCAAACATCTCTATGTATCGCGGAATAACAAATGTCAGCATAACAATAACAACCGCTACCGCCACGCAAGCCACAACAATTGGGTAAATCATGGCTTTCTTAATCAGTGCCTGCGTCTTCGCCGATTTCTCGAACTGGAGTGCCATACGCTCCATAGCAGTCTCTAAATTACCGGAAGCCTCGCCGGCTCTCGCCATCTGTACTAACAGTTCAGGAAACACATTGTCATGCCTTGCTAAGGAATCCGCGAAACTCTCACCCTTCTCCACGTCAGCACGCACTGCCTGCAATGCTTTCTGCATCTTCACATTTTCTGTCTGTTCCGCCAGCATGTTGAGCGTCTGTATAATCGTGACACCCGCTCTGGTGATACTGGCAAACTGCCTGCAGAACACTGCCAAATCTCTCGGTGTCGGCTTACCGCCGAAGTCAATACTGATATCCTTAGTCAAGGCGTTCTGCTCTGTGATATCCAGAACAATCATGCCTTGATTCTTCAATTCTCTTGTTACCTGTTCTTTACTGTCAGCATCCCTGCTGCCCTTGGTTTCTTTACCGCTCTTGTCAATTGCGACATAGCCCCATGTTGCCATGGCATACCCTCCGTGTACTCCCCTATCCATACCGCTATATATATTATATGTACGCCAAAGCTCATCGGCGATAGAACCATCTTATTGCTTGTCCTATTTATCATATCGGTACTTTATGACTATTATCATACCACTTTATGTCATAAAATGCAAATATCGTTGAAATTTTTGCATATTTTTTTATATTTTTGGGCAATCTATACAAAATATTGTAGTTGTATATGACCGCGATACGCCTATGATGTATATTTATATATTTTTGTACTGAATAAATAAACGACAAAAGCAGACTGCGCTCAGCAATTTTTGCGCAATCTGCCTAATATCTCTTTACTATGTCTGCCCCCTGCTTTCTACAAACCAAACTCCCGAAACAATTCTTCCTGATATTCCTTATCTTCCAGAGAACGCCTCATATCTTCCTCTCGCCCTTTCTCTATAAGAACTCGTATCAAATTGTTAAGTTTGTCTACTCCCTGCTTTATTCCCTGCTTTACTCCCTCCTGCATTCCTTCCTGCCTGCATTTCTTTGCAAAATATGTCGTATAATACTCTCCCATTATCGTCTCTCCTCCTTCATCTTGTTTCTGCTGCGCTTCTGTCAACATGTCAAGTAATTCTTCTTCTCCCGTCAAAGCGTATAGCAGCCGCAACATCGGTCCGATATGTCTTATTACCTGTCCTGTCGGCTTATACGACTCACCTTCCGCCAGATAATCCACCACAATACGCATGTCGCTCTGAAACCGCTGTCTGATTTCTTCCGGCAGGTGTGCCATCGGATAGAGATGAAGTTTGATATTATCCACATACTTCCTGACTTTCGGATTATTAAGCCCATCTGTAAATAGCCTATACATGTCCGTTTTGCATAGTCCTGCCAGAATATTTAGAAAATCCATTCGACGAAGCACGACACAAGAGAACAATTTGTGCAATATGCCTTCCTTTCAGTTATAAAAGGTACCTTTTGACACCCTACAGACCAAACTCCCGAAACAATTCTTCCTGATATTCCTTGTCTTCCAAAGAACGCCTCATGTCTTCCTCGCGCCCTTTCTCTATAAGAACTCGTATCAAGTTGTTAAGTTTGTTTACTCCTTCCTGCCTGCATTTCTTTGCAAAATATGTCGTATAATACTCCCCCATTATCGTCTCTCCTCCTTCATCTTGTTTCTGCTGCGCTTCTGTCAACATGTCAAGTAATTCTTCTTCTCCCGTCAAAGCGTATAGCAGCCGCAACATCGGTCCGATATGTCTTATTACCTGTCCTGTCGGCTTATACGACTCACCTTCCGCCAGATAATCCACCACAATACGCATGTCGCTCTGAAACCGCTGTCTGATTTCTTCCGGCAGGTGTGCCATCGGATAGAGATGAAGTTTGATATTATCCACATACTTCCTGACTTTCGGATTATTAAGCCCATCTGTAAATAGCCCGTACATATCCGTATGCGGCTTCCATTCTTTATCACCCCAATAGAGCACCAGAATCACTACCGGATAGATCTGTTCGTCTTCATATTCATTTCGGTATATAGCGCCTTCATATCCCGCTTTGCGTAAAAGCAGACGATAGTTTTCACCTGACTCGTTTTCCAAAACATACTGTATTTTTATCTTCTTTTGTTCCATCTCGTATTTACTCACATCATGATACTGATTGCGAAGCGTTCCGAAATTCTCCTTCTCTGGTCCCTTTTCACTTTCTAAATTCGCTAATTCCACATCTTTGGTCTTGCTGTCGTCTATACTTGCATACAATGTCTCCGTAGGAGCCGCCTGCAATATTCCGGATGAAACTATTTGCTCACCCTCATAAATCAGCGCATTAATAATATCCGCAAACACGTCAGGTTTACTTTCCAGTTCCTTTGCTGCTAAATCTTTCTGTCCCATATGTCCCTTTCTTCATATTTTGCGCAGGATATACGGACATTTCTCCAGACAGTCCTGCCTGCATTCGTGAATAGCGGCAGAATCTGCCAGCGAAAAATATAGCGGGCTGTGAAAGCCCGCTCGATGTTTTATGAACTTTCAAGATAATTATATAGAAAAGAATCCCAAAAGTCAATCTTTATTTTATATTAAAATAAACGGAATTTCGTTTATTCTTTAGATATCAAAGGACACTCTCATCATCTCCGGAACGGAAGTAATTCCTTCCAGCACATACTTTGTTGCACTCATACGGAGCGTATTCATTCCTTCCTCCAAAGCCTTATTTTTGATATCTTCCGCGGAACCGTTCTTGCTGATTATCGTCTTAAGCGGCTGCGAGACTTCCATAATCTCATAGACGCCGATTCGTCCCTTAAACCCTGTGCCGTCACATCTTGGGCAGCCGCAAGGTTCATAGATTGTAATATCTTCATCCGGTTCTCTCATCAGAAGTTCCAAATCGTCTGCACTGGCCTTTTTGGCTTTCTTACAGTCCGGGCACAACCGACGCACAAGACGCTGTGCAATAACGCCAATCGTCGAATCAGCAATCAGATAAGGTTCGATTCCCATATCCGCAAGACGTGTGATCGTACTCGCCGCCGAATTCGTATGCAGGGTCGATACAACCAAGTGTCCTGTGATGGACGCCTGTACTGCGATAGACGCCGTCTCCTGATCTCGAATCTCGCCGATCATAATGATATCCGGGTCCTGACGTAGGATAGAACGCAGCGCTGATGCAAATGTCAGATTTGCTTTATTATTAACCTGCACCTGATTGATACCGTCTATGTTCGCTTCCACCGGATCTTCTACTGTGATAATGTTTACGTCTTCTTTATTCAATTCACTAAGCGCAGTATACAGTGTGGTTGACTTACCGCTTCCGGTAGGTCCGGTAACTAACAAGATACCGTGCGGATTCATCAGTATATGATCGAATTTCTTAAGTTCATCCGGTCTGAGACCGAGTTGGCTCTTTTCCTTGGTAAGCGCATTCTTGGAGGTCAGACGCATAACGATTTTCTCACCGTACACCGTGGGCAGAATAGAAACACGGATATCATATTCGCGTCTGTCCACGATCTGCGTAATACGCCCGTCCTGCGGTTTTCTCTTCTCTGAGATATCCATACCGCCAATAATCTTGATACGTGCCACCATAGCAGGCAAAAGCCTCACGCTATAAGTCGCCTTCTCATACAAGGCGCCGTCGATACGGTAACGGATGCGCACCTGACGCTCCATGGGTTCTATATGAATATCGGAAGCACGCTGTCTGACAGCCTGTTCTATCATGCCTTTGACAAGCTGCACGATAGGCGAGTTATTAACGTCCTCGCTGTAGAGGTCTTCCTGCTCCATCATCTGGCTTTCTTTTTCTCTTGTATATTCTTCCAGCGCAGAATTTACTTCCGCCTGACCGTAATACCTGTCAATTGCCAGCATAACGCTTCCTGTGGTAGCCACCACCGGCTCCACCTGCATATTGGTAATGATATTGATATCATCCAATGCCGCTATGTCCATAGGGTCTGCCATCGCCACACGCAGCATCATATTGTCCTGCGAGTACTCAAAAGGCAGCACCTTGTATTTCTTGAGCACATTGGCGGGCACCAGCTTCAGAATATCTTCTTCTATTTCTACGTTCTGCAGTTCGACCATATCGTATTGAAGCTGGTTACTAAGCGCTCTTGCAATATTTTCCTCCGTGACAAGCCCTTCGTCTACCAGTACTTCACCCAGCTTGCGTCCGGTTCCTTTCTGTCTTGAAAGCCCTTTCTCCAGATCGTCAATGGAAATAACTCCGCTATTTACGAGCACGTCGCCGAGACGCAGCTTTTTTCTGTTGATATCCATACCGTGTAACATCCCCTATTCTTTCTTTGGCACAAATCCGCCTCACATATATTTCATTTTACCATAAAACACAATATGTGGCAAAAAATATTCTACATTTTGCGCACATAATAACTCCCGCCAATCTGACCGGCATATCCCATCGCACACAACTGCAGAAGTTCATGACACAACTCCGGAATCGCCAGATAACAGTTGTATGTGTCCTCATATGTCTTATGAATCACATCCATGGACTTAGGCTGATAATCCAATATCTGCATAAGCTGTCCCTTCATCCCGTCAGGCATGAAGAACATCTGCTGTTCACAAGTTTCTTTTTTTGTAAACTCAGGATCCAATTCTTTCAATAACTCCTGCGGTGAAACAACAATCTCCGCTCCCTGCCTGATCAATCTGTTGCATCCCCGGCTGAACGGATCTGTCGTCCTTCCCGGCAGCGCGTATACTTCCCTCCCCTGCTCCAATGCCATATCCACGGTAATCAGCGTACCGCTGCGCTCTTTGGCCTCAATTACAAGCACTGCGTCACACAACCCGCTGATAATACGGTTCCTTGGTGGAAAAAGCACCGCCCTCGGCTCAATTCCCGGCGGATATTCGGAACAGACGCCTCCTTGTACAAGCAGCTGCTCGTACAGCGTTCTGTGCTCGGACGGATAACAGATATCCACACCGCATCCGAGTACTCCCAGAGAATAGCCGCCCGCCCTGAGCGCCGCCGTCTGCCCAATCCCGTCAATGCCCCTTGCCATACCGCTGATCACCTGTATACCCGCTTCCGCCAGCATCTTACCAAACTCCCTCGCCATACGGTGACCATATTCCGAGCACTCTCTCGCCCCTATCACGGCAACCGACTTGCATTGGTCATCCGGCAGTTTCCCTGCATAATAGATGAGGCTCGGGGCGTCAGGTATCGTCGCAAGCTTCTTAGGAAATCCTTCCTCTTCTACCGCAGTAAACTCTATTCCCCGCTCCATCATCCGCTCATATTCGCCGATCACGTCATAACTGATTGCAGATGCCGTAATCTTCTGCACTTTCTTCTGATATCTGCCGCTCAGTTTCTCCTCCAGTAGCCCCTTTCTCGCCATCTCGTAGATTTCTTCTGCCGTTGCAAGTTGTCTCAATTCTCTGAACAATCTTCTGTTTCCCATGCCCATCGCCTGATACAGCCAATGTATATATGCTCTCTCTGAATCCTGTATCATCACTGAAACACCTCCATCTGTCTGTAACTGATCGCCTCCGCCAAATGATTTTCTTCGATTTCGCTGCATTCTTCCAAGTCAGCAATTGTCCGCGCCACTTTCAATATCCGGTGATATCCTCTTGCGGAGAGTTTCATCGCGGTAAACATCTGCTCCATAAAGCGTTTCTCCTTGTCGCCCAGACTACAGAAGCGTTCCATATCGGCCGCCTTCATATCGGAATTAAACTTAAGACCTGTACCGTCAAATCTCTTAGTCTGCCTGTCCCTTGCAGCCAGAACCCTTTCCCTGATCATGGCACTGCTTTCAACTCGTATTCTTTTCTCATGCCGTATGCCGTTCTCACCTGCTGAATATCCTGCAACATCCTCAAATTCCACCGGCTGCGCCTCGACACAGATATCTATTCTGTCCAAAACCGGTCCTGACACGCGCCGCAGATAGCGTCTTATTTCGTAAGGCGTGCACCTGCATCTTGACATATCCGGATAATAGCCGCAGGGACAAGGATTCATAGCGCCTACCAACATCAGATCGGCGGGATAAATATATGTACCGGCACTCCTTGCAATCTGCACCTGTTTATCCTCCAGCGGCTGTCTTAAGAGATCTAAAGTCTCCCGTTTAAATTCCGGCAGTTCATCTAAGAAGAGCACACCGCGATGTGCAAGGCTGACAATCCCCGGCGACGGAATGCGTCCTCCGCCCACGAGCGCGCGGCTGGTAATCGTATGATGCGGATTTAAGAAGGGACGCTCTTTCTTCAGACTGCCCGCCGACTGTAATAGTCCTGATATACTGTAGATGGAAGACACTTCCAGACTTTCTTCCAAAGATAACGGCGGTAAAATTGTGGGAATCCTCCGCGCCAGCATTGTTTTGCCCGCCCCCGGCGCACCGATGATCAACAGATGATGAAACCCTGCCGCCGCCACTTGTGCCGCTCTTTTCAGCCTTTCCTGCCCGCTGATATCCGCGAAATCTTCTCCTCCGGCAGTAGAATCCCCCCACTCCTTCGTTTCCTCCTGCTTCGTTCTCTCATATCTTATTTTCCCTGTCAGAATACCTATTGTTTCTTTCATATCCGCCACGCCGATACTCTCCACTTCCCCGACAAGCTCTCCTTCCCACAGATTCGCCCGCGGCAGAATACAGCGTTTCATCCCTTTACGCGCCGCCTCGCGCACAATGGGCAGCACCCCTTTCACCGGTTTCACTTCTCCCGACAACCCGAGTTCGCCGATTAACAGCGTATCTTTCACTGCCTCCTGCGGCAGCTTGGACAACGCGCTCATGATACCGACCGCCACAGGCAGGTCAAACGCCGTCCCGCTTTTCGGGATATCCGCGGGCGACAGATTCACATTAATGCAGACTGGCGGAAGCGCGACGCCCACATTTTTGAGCGCAACCTTGACCCGCTCTCTCGCCTCCCTCACCTCCGACCCGGGGAGTCCGACGATCTGAAAACAGGGCAGACCTTGGGAAAGATCCACCTCCACCTGAATCAGACAGCTGCGAATTCCGTAAATTGCTCCTGATGTAATTGTACTAAGCAAACTTTTTCCTCCCTTTTTCTCTCATATTGTACTAATCAATCATTTTGTACTGACCAATCATTCTGTGCTGGTAAAGTACTCTTCACATGCACTATTCTTCATGTATGTCTGTTCTCTGAAATCTGGTGGCGATACGCCGGAATCTATATATAGAATATTCTCAGAATGACAGATATCTTTTCATCCATCATAAAAGGACTTGGCATTCTTGTCAAGTCCTTTGCTGTTACACAATCTTGTTTACATAACCTTGTTCTGCATTCCATCGGGATCCTGTGCAAACTGGATCGCCATCTCTCTGTCAATCTTTCCCTCATAAAAAAGCTGTGTGATCGCATCGTCCATCGTGATCATACCCATTTTACGGTTCGTCTGCATAACAGTTGCAAGCTGATGGGATTTTCCTTCACGAATCAGATTTCTGACCGCATGATTGGCATGCATGACCTCGAATGCCGCCACCCGTCCATGACCGTCCACCGTAGGAATCAACTGCTGGGATATAACAGCCTCCAAAACGTTTGCAAACTGTACCCTGATCTGTTGCTGTTGATGCGGCGGAAATACGTCGATGACACGGTCTACCGTACTCGCCGCACCAATCGTATGTAACGTTGACAGAACCAAGTGCCCCGTCTCTGCCGCCGTAATGGCAACGCTGATCGTCTCGAAATCACGCATCTCTCCTACGAGAATCACATCGGGGTCTTCACGAAGCGCCGCCCTGAGCGCATTCGCATAATTCTGTGAATCCAGTCCGATTTCCCTCTGATTGACCATGGCCATCTTATGCTGGTGCAGATACTCGATCGGGTCTTCCAGCGTGATAACATGCGCGTCTCTGTTATTGTTAATCTTATCAATAATCGCCGCCAGCGTAGTAGATTTACCGCTTCCGGTAGGTCCTGTCACCAGAATAAGTCCTCTCTTACGCTCATACAGATTAATAACTGACTCCGGCACACCCAAAACCTCCGGTGAGGGCACCTGCGTTCCCACAAGTCTGAGCGCCATCGCTGCCGATCCTCTCTGCTTATACACGTTAACACGGTATCGTCCGAGTTCCGGTATGGAAAATGACATATCATACTCTCCTCGTTCCTCGAAACGTTCCCTTTGCACGTCGTTCATCATGGAGTATGCAATCGCCAATGTATCCGCAGGCAGCATACGCGGATATTCCATGGTAATCAGATTACCGTTTACACGCATTTTGGGCGGTATTCCTACCGTAATATGTACATCAGATGCTTTTGCATCACACGCCACTCTCATAATCTCTTCTATCGTCGGCATCTTCTTTTCCCCTTCTCATCAAGTATCACTGTGGTACAAACGGATTACCCTATCGATTCCGCGTACCGATTAAATGCAAGCTGTCTATCACTCCTCCTTCACCGCAACATACTCCGGTTCTTCCACTTTAAATCCCTGTCTTTTCAGCAGGTCAATATCCATAACATACCGATTATCCATCGTTTTCATGATGTCCTTAATCTCTAAGTCGCCGAACATCTCCCGGTCACTCAAATCCACGATACTGTTATCGCCAAACATCAATATCATCGGTTCCAGTACATTCTGTTCATTGGCATTGAGTACAAGCGCTTTCTCACCCGTATTCAGTTCCACGCTGACACCGGGCGCCAGAATGTTGATGGAACGTATCAGGGCCCTCACAACATCGCTGTCATAAACCTGAGGATTCTCCAAAAGGTGTTTGATTGCCGCCACCTCGGAATCCGGCGCTTTCTCCACCTGCATTGCCGTCATCGTATCAAAAGTCTCCGCCACCGCAAGTACTTTGGCACCTTTTACCGTCTTCATGGAAGAAATATCCTCGCCGCTTTCAAGGCTTTCAAGCGCTCTCTGTGCCTGTGCGCAGATACGTTTGACATTCGGACTGGATGAAAATACGATGTCAATCAGATTGTGTCCTTGTATCTGTGCCATGCGGACGGCTTCCTGCTCTTCCTGCGTCAGGATGTCTTTGCCTTTAATATTCTTAGGCACCGTCAGCTTGCCGATGTCATGGACGATCGCCGCCTGCACGGTATCCGCCTGTTCATCCAGTCTCATATTCATCTTGTGCGTTATCATTGCACACAAAATCGCCACATTCAGAGAATGTTTATACAGATAGTCTTCCTTACTCCGCAGATTCTGCACAAAATTAATCTTCTTATCTAAGTGACCGTAGCTTTTCACAATATTTGCAGCAATCGTAGGCATTTTATAGAGCCTCTTCGTCTGCAGAATTTTATCCAGTTCATCCTGTATAGAGAACACGTACATCGTCTGAAACCGCTCAAAATCAATATCTGCCTGCGTCATCGGCGGAACAGGTTCTGCCGGTTCCAGAATAAATATGCCTATTAAGCCGAAATTTTTGATACTTATAATTCCCTGTATGGTCAGTTTGGAGTTGCGCTCATACAAAAGTACACCATCCTTGTTGTAAATAGGACGTGCAAGCCGCATTCCCTTCTTCAGTTCATCGGTCTTTACAAAAAGCATCCCCCTTTTTCCTCCTTTGTCACTAACCGCTCATAACGCCTCGAAAGCCTCTCTGAGCTTCTCTAACGCTCTTTTCTCTATTCTGGAAACATAACTTCTGGAAATCCCCAGTTTACGTCCGATTTCCCTCTGCGTCACTTCATATTCACTTGTCAGCCCATAACGCAGAGTAATGATTTCCCGTTCCCTGTCATTCAATTTGTCATGAATCAGACCGGACAGCCTGCTCAGCTTATCCTCAGCCTCCATTCTGTCTATCACGTCAATCTGATCTTGTTCAATAATATCCAACAGGTTAATCTCATTGCCTTCTCTGTCCGTACCAATCGGCTCGTAAAGAGATACCTCTCTGGATGTTTTCTTCTTCGCACGTAAAAACATCAGCAGTTCATTGTCGATACACCGGGAAGCATACGTACTCAGTTTCCCTTTGCCGGCGTCAAAGGAATCTATCGCTTTGATCAGACCTATCGTTCCGATGGAAATCATGTCTTCCATCTCTTCATCCACGTTCTGATACTTCTTAGCGATATGAGCAACAAGACGCAGATTATGTTCTATCAGCATTTCTTTCGCGTCCGCCCGCTCTGCGCCCTCACCCGTCTGCAACAGCTTTAAGTATGCGGCCTCTTCCTTCGCAGTTAATGGTTGCTTAAATGTTTTCAAAAGAAGCCCCCAAAGTCCATTTACTCTATTCTATGACCCTGCGGCATCTTAAGTGCCTTTCCACCTGAAAAAGAGTTGACTTCAAGGATTCCATATGAATATTATACAAAGACAACTTTTAAAATACAACACAAATTATATCAAATAACCGAAAAATAAGAAAAATTTGAAATTTATTCGATTACTTTCAGTCAAATAAGAATTGTGACAGAACATAATTACTCACATCAATCCCTAAATCCGTCAGACTGACGCGGTTATTCTCTCTTACAAGAAGCCCCTGTCTGCACAAGCGCTCCAGCGGTCCGCCGTATATCTCCTCAATCTGCTGTCCGAACGTACGCCGGAAATGGCGGCAGTCCACACCTTGTATCATGCGCAGTCCGAGAAACATATACTCTTCAATCTGCTCTTTCTCCGTAAGCGCCTGTTTTTCCAGCACATTCTGTCGATTCCCTTGCCGCACCGCCACCTTCTCGACATATGCTCCATATACCGCCATGTCCTCCGGGTTCTTCCATCTGACATTCCGCACCATACTCGACGCTCCAAGCCCGAACCCGGCATAATCCCCTCTCTGCCAGTAAACTTTATTGTGCCGGCACTCGTACCCCTCCCTCGCATAGTTGGAAATCTCGTATCTGTGATAACCGTGGGAAGCAAGATACTGTTTCGTGAGACAGTACATCTCCCGGTCTTCTTCCTCCGTCGGAAAAAGATACTCGGACCGCCTCTCATACAACGGGGTTCCTTCCTCCAATATAAGACTGTACGCTGAAATATGCTCCGGAACAAGCGATGTCACGGTATGAAGCGTTCGCTCGTAAGATGAAATACTCTGTCCCGGAAGCGCCGCCATAATGTCAATATTGATATTCTCAAAGCCGGCGGCTCTCGCCAGTTCATAAGTTGTCAGAAATGTCTTATAATCATGAATCCTGCCTATACGCGCCAATTCTTTATCGTCCGCAGTTTGCAGCCCGATGCTGAGACGATTCATACCGGCTGTTATGTATTGTCTCAGCTTACCGGCGTCCGCCGTTCCGGGATTCATTTCCATTGTGATTTCCGCATCCGGTGCAAGCCGGTAATGTATCCTTACCGTGTCAAGGATACGGATCAGTTCTTCTGCCGGAAGAATGGACGGCGTACCGCCGCCGAAAAAGACAGATATCACCTGATATTCTTGATAACCCGGCGCCTCGGATATTATCTCCCGGCACAGTAAGTTTACATAACTTTCCATTTTTTGTATCTGCACTGCATCCCCAAAGACTGCTGTCCGTTTCGCACAATCCTGCCTTTGTCCGTACATCTGTCCGGCTTGTCTGATTCCCACCGGAAAAGACAGAAAATCGCAGTAGAGACATTTCCTGACACAAAAAGGGATATGAATATAAATGCTTAGTTCTTTCATCTATCTGTCATCCAGCTTGAGCACGCTCATAAACGCGCTCTGCGGAATCTCCACGTTACCTACCTGACGCATACGCTTCTTGCCTTCCTTCTGCTTCTCAAGAAGCTTCTTCTTACGGGTAATGTCACCGCCGTAACACTTGGCAAGTACGTCCTTACGCATTGCCTTCACCGTCTCTCTGGCAATAATCTTGCCGCCCACAGCCGCCTGAATCGGAATTTCGAACAGGTGTCTCGGTATCTCATCTTTCAGCTTCTCGCACATTTTTCTGCCTCGCTCGTAGGCGCTGTCAGCATGAACGATAAAGGAGAGCGCGTCCACTTCGTCATGGTTGATAAGAATATCCAGTTTCACCAGTTTGGACTCTTCATATCCTTTCAATTCATAGTCAAAAGACGCATACCCTCTTGAGCGGGACTTTAATGCGTCAAAGAAATCATAGATAATCTCATTTAAGGGCAATTCATATTTTAAAAGCGCTCTGGATGCTTCAATATACTCCGTACTGAGATAGCGCCCGCGCCTCTCTTGGCACAACTGCATAATGGAACCGATAAACTCTGTAGTCACCATAATTTCCGCACTGACCACCGGTTCCTCCATATAAGCAATCTGTGCGGGATCGGGAAGATTGGACGGATTCGTCAGTTCGATCATCTCTCCGTCTGTCTTGTGAACTCTGTAAATAACGCCCGGAGCGGTAGTCACCAAGTCCAGATTGTATTCTCGTTCCAGTCTTTCCTGTATAATTTCCAGATGCAATAGTCCCAGAAATCCACATCGAAATCCGAATCCGAGCGCAATGGAAGTCTCCGGCTCATAATTCAGCGAAGCATCGTTTAACTGTAATTTCTCCAATGCGTCCCTCAAATCCGGATATTTGGCGCCGTCTGCCGGGTACATACCGCAGTACACCATGGAATTAACCTTCTTATATCCCGGAAGCGGCTCGGCACAAGGGTTATTTACGTCTGTCACCGTATCGCCCACCGCAGTGTCTTTCACATTTTTGATAGAAGCGGTCAGATAGCCTACCATACCAGCTGACAGCTCATCACACGGAATAAACTGTCCAGCGCCGAAATATCCCACCTCTACTACTTCCGCAGTGGCTCCGGTCGCCATCATTCTGACAGCCGTCCCTTTCGAGACCCTGCCTTCCATAATACGACAGAACACAATTACACCCTTATAAGAATCGTATACCGAATCAAAAATAAGCGCCTGCAAAGGGTTGTCTGCGCTGCCTTCAGGCGCCGGGATTTTCTCCACGATCGCCTCTAAGACGTCCTCGATACCGATACCGTTCTTAGCCGAAATAAGCGGCGCGTCCTGCGCCTCAATACCGATGACGTCCTCTATCTCATTCTTCACCCGTTCCGGCTCTGCACTCGGAAGGTCAATCTTATTGATCACCGGGAAAACATCCAGATCGTGATCCAGCGCCAGATACACGTTGGCAAGCGTCTGCGCCTCGATACCCTGCGCGGCATCCACCACGAGAATCGCCCCGTCACATGCCGCCAGCGAACGGCTCACTTCATAATTGAAGTCTACATGTCCGGGAGTATCAATCAGGTTGAAAATATATTCGTTCCCGTCCTTCGCATTATAGACGATACGCACTGTCTGCGCCTTGATTGTGATTCCGCGTTCACGCTCCAGCTCCATATTGTCGAGCACCTGCGCCTGCATCTCCCTGCTGGTCAAAAGCCCCGTCTTCTCTATGATTCTATCCGCCAATGTCGATTTACCGTGATCGATATGGGCTACGATACAAAAATTTCTGATTTTACTCTGATCTATGGCTGCCATAACTTCCTCCTTGTCATACGAAGATAAGTATAGCAAATCAGGAAAAATATGTCTACTGTTACCGTTTGGGCTCCTGCCCGGAGAGAACCAGATGAAGTACATGCGCAAGCGGGTCACAGGCATTCATCGCCTCCTCCACCGTATTATTCTGAGCGCCCAGTTCTATCAACAGCGTTTTCGGACACAAATGCATATTGTAACGGTAGGCTTTCAGATAAACCCTTCTTGCCAATCCGGGATAATATTCATTACAAGCCGCCTGCATCTGAAAAGAAAACGCCAGATTATCTCCCAGATTCGGGTTCTCCAGATACTCAATCTGTCCTTTGGACGTACGGCTGAGCCCATTAAAAAACATAAACTGTGCTGTCGGTCTCCCCTGCAGATTCATGACCAGCCTTTTTTCCTCCGGCATGGCGTCTCTGTGCAAATCAATCACCACTTCAATGCTGGGATTCTCTGCCAGAAGTTGTTCTAATGCCGGCAGAGAATTGTTATATGCGTAATCTCTTGATTCTTTATCATAGCTCTCAGTATGATGCATCACATTATATCCATACTTCTCCCGCAGTATCGACGACAGATATTCTCCTACACCCACGATGCTTGTAGACTCGTCTCCGGCAACAGAATCGGCAAAGGCTTCCTGTGAGTGCGTATGATAAATCAAAATCTGGGGATTGTCCGCACTGCCCTGCATGCGCATATCTTTGGAAAGCAGACTGTCCACCTGCAGAAGTCCGTCTCCTGCCCTTGTCGTGCTGTCCACCGCATAGAACGCCTTTACTAACGACTCATAATCCCTCAGTTCGTCCCATTTGTAGCTATAATTTTTGTCCTGCACGGGTACAAATTCCACTTGTACCGCCTCCTCAGATTTTTCTTCTTTCACATCCTGTCCCGCCGCCTGATTCTCCAGATACATTCCGTTCTCGGCGAGCATCGCGTCTGCAAGGCTCTGTTCCAAGTGCATAGCGTCCTCATCATAGTCCAGCTCTTCTTCGTCGATAGATTTATGATCCTCGTCACTGCCTTCCATCATAAGCAGGCGAGCATAATCACTCTCCGCCGCTTCCTCTTCTCCTTCCCCGGCTGTCATGCCGTAAAGAAACACCGGATACTCCGCAAGTAACCACCGTTCATATATATCGCTCGTTATTTTATCCTCCGCACCCTGATGAATCATGCGGACAGCCGGAAGATAGGTCACCATGGTCATATCCTGTACCCAGCTTAAGAGCACACTTTCCCCTCTCTCCTCTTCCTTGCCGGTCTCCACCATCTCCAGCAGGATGAAGGCCACAGATATTATAACAAGCGCTATTATACTTATTTTCAACAATTTCTTTTTCATGTCCATACTAATTATATATATGCGGTACGGACATAACTTCATACCTTGGCAGTACCCGATTTAAGTTTCTTCCGGACAAGTGAGCGCTTTGTTGATTCCGTCACACAAAATATGACTGATCTGCTGTATCTGCTGATCGACATCCTTTGTCGTGACATACATATTATTCAGTTCTTTGAGCGTGACCGGCCGCTCGCCCATGGCATCTCCCACAATGGTAGCCGCATCGACTACCGTCGGAACTCCCAGCGCCAGCACCGGAACATTTAGACTTTCCTGCGTGATGGCATTGCGGTGATTACCTACCCCCGATCCGGGATGGATTCCTGTATTGGTAATCTGTATGGTACGGTTCAGCCTTTTGGTGGAACGTGCCGCCAGAGCGTCAATCACAATTACCAGATCCGGCTTCGTTTCACTTATTACGCCCTTGATAATTTCTGCAGATTCCATTCCCGTCTTAGCCATGACCCCGGGAACCAGACTGCTGACCTGATGCATTTTGGAGCGGTTATACGCAACCTTACCGTATTCACGCACGATATGTCTGTTGATAAACAGATTATCCACCACATTGGGACCAAGTGAATCCGCAGTCACTTCACGATTTCCCAGCCCAACTACCATAATGGACTGTTCTTTGTCCGGTTCCGGCAGAATCGCCCGAATCTCTCTTGCCAGAATCTCTGATATTTCCTGATGGTAATCTTCCTCCGGTTCCGTCATCGCAGGGGCTTCCAGCGTGATATATATTCCCATCGGTTTCCCCAGCATCTTGGCCCCGTTCTTTGTCTCCACGACCACTTTGGTGATATGCACATCACATTCCTCGTCATAGTCTTCCTCCACTATGACGCCGCGCAGCCCCTCCGCTTTATCCTCGATACTTTCTCTGGCTTCCAGCGCCAAGTCCGTCCTAACTGCCTGCCAGCTATCCATTCCATATTCCTCATTTCCCGCATTTTATCTTACTATATGCGTATATTTATAGGTTAGTTACTTTTTTATCTTTTCGCTGCATGCAACTTCCTTTTCTATTTTTTGCAAAAATAAACAAAATATGTATTGACATCATGATTCTCATAAACTACAATAATATGCGTGTGTTTCCATTAAAACGTCCGTGTCCGGCTTTAATGAGACACGTCCAAATAAAGACAAAATAAAACGAATCGGAGGTGTGATCATGGCTAATATTAAATCTGCAAAGAAAAGAATCTTAGTGAACAAGACAAAGGCTGACAGAAACAAATCAATCAAGTCCGGCGTCAAGACAGCAGTCAAGAAAGTATATGCTGCGATTGAAGCTAACGATAAGGAAGCTGCTAAGACAGCACTTACTGCTGCTACATCCGCGCTTGACAAAGCTACTAAGAAGGGAGTATACCACAAGAATACTTCTGCAAGAAAAGTATCTCGTCTCTCCCTTGCCGTAAACAAAATGGCATAACATTTGATATGATTAAACATGCGCTGCAAAGCGCACATTAAAAAACACTTCCTACCGTCATGGGAAGTGTTTTTTGATGTGATAAGAAATTGCGATAGTGTGAAACCTGAATCGCCGCCGGGCGATGATTTGTTATCTGCTGTGGCCGCCGCCGCCATGGCTGCCGCCACCGCCTCCTCCGCCGCCGCTGTGACCGCCTCCGCCGCCACCGCTACTCGACTCAATCTTACGCGTCACCACTGATTTACGCAGGAACCTGTCTTCTCTGACCCGAAACTGCGGTTCTAAGCCATTCACATACGTAATTGCCGTCGTAGTTTTAGCACCTCTTCTGGCCTTCCTGTTGCATAGCATAAAAATAGCCGCCGCTATGATTCCTATCACCCACGGAACAATTCCCGATACATACATATTAAACACCTGCATACCTGTCATATCATGATAGAAGTTATTGACATATGTTTTGTATGCCTTATAGGGATTATGCTCCACATAGCGGTACACATTGTCCAGAATATGGTCAATCTCGACATAACCATATGCATCCTTTACTTTACCTGTCGTACAGAACCATGTATAGATTCTCCCGTCATCTTCCCGATACCAGTTGTCAATCAGCAGTACGCCGTCACCGTTCGGTTTGTCATAACCGAAATTATGGTCCTCATAGAACTCTTCCGCATAAACTCTCACAAATTCGTCATAATCGACATACGGCTCAATCTCTCTGGCATATTCTTTCAGAGACTCGTTCAAAGTGATCAATACGATATCGCAGCCCGTCTGCTTCTCCCTCTTTGCAATCAGCTTACGCAGCTTGTCTTCTTCCTTGTCCGTCAGAACGTCCCCATAGTCGAATACGCGTTCATCAGTAGTGCATTCCTTATTCGTTCTCTGATAATTTGCCATCTTAGAGACAATCCAATGCCCACCCGTCAGCAGACCATAGATGCATATCATGGCACCTAGCGCTATGTAAAGCCATTTTAAATAATGAAAATATTCTCTCAACGTCTTATTCCCCTCTTATAAGATTTCCAATGCCCTGATTGCCAAAGAACAGATTGCTGTCACAATTGCAAATACCGATGCGCTGTATCCAATCACTTTTCCCATGGAAACGGGTGTTGTACCGATTACCTTGCCCGTCTGCCCGTTCACATGGAATTGATAGGTTTTGCCCTTGTAACGATACAGATACTGCCAGACTGGCATCAGCGCATAATTCACTTTATTCCGCTGTAAATTCAAATCCTTACGCCAAGGCTTAACCGTATTGTACCCTTGTACGGACTGCCGCATCAATTCCTCGGAAAAGTTACGCGCCTTTGCCTGCGCTCTTCCCTCTAACTCGGGCGCACCCTGATTATAGACTTCTCCGTAAAAACCCGACATATATTTCGCATCAAAATCTTTCAGCAGATCATAACCGTATGGCTCCATTAAATCCATAATGCTGTCGTCCATTGCATAGGAAGCGTCTACGGGTATCTTATCAAAGTCCACATCCATCTTACGGATTACCTCATAATAAGAAGTCTCAACATACTCCGTGTTCCCGCTGGTCCATCTTCTGACTTTGGTCCCTTCACCGGCAAAATCATAAAACGCATTATAGTCATAAAGCCAGAACGGTACATAGATCCCCACCATTTTCTCCAAGCTCTTGGCAGACATAAAATCCGCAGGCGTAAACATACGATGCTTAAACTCTGCCTCCATCGCCCCTACCGCCAAATCCTTGTTCACTTTAAACGGAAGAATCATATGCGGTTCGTAGACTCCTTCTACCCGCTCGTTAAATATGAGATAACACCCGCAATGTTCACACCTGCCCGCTGAAGCATAGTCCTGTACCTGAATCGGCGCTCCACAGTTCGCGCACTGCGTAAGCGAACCGCCCTGCAGCAGATCCTCGCTGTCTTCTCCCTCGCAATGCGGGCAATACATTTTTCTCCTACCCGGCTCATACACTACATTACCGCCGCAATTCCTGCATTTAAATAACATATCCTTCTCCCCTCACGGTCTTCATAATGTCACCGACAATTCTTTTCATATTTTATCAGAAATATCATCAAAATGACAGTCATAAGTATAATAAATGCAAATATAATTTTCACTATAGTCTTTATAATCTTTATATAATCTTCGATATAACTTTCATGAAGAATAAAAACTTCATTTTCGGCGCATTCTCTGTTATACTAATGTATTAATATATCACACATAATTTTCAATGAAACGTAAACGAGGTATCCTGTGAAAAAAATTGCTATTATAACCGGCGCAAGCACCGGGCTTGGCAGAGAATTTGTTAAACTCATCAACGCCAGAAGCGAGATAGACGAAATCTGGGCTATCGCCAGACATCAGGATAAGCTGAATTGTCTGCGCAGACAAATGGGGACCAAGATCAGACCGATTTCCATGGATGTATCGAACAGAAAGCGTATCGAAGAATTCGGTTTCATGTTATCCGAGAGCGGTGCAGAGGTTCATTATCTTATAAATAACGCCGGTTACGCTAAGTTTTGCTCTTATGGAGATTTGGGCGTCGAGGAATCACTCAACATGATCGATTTAAATATCGGCGGCGTCGTGGCAATGGGACTTGTTTGTATTCCCCATATGCCAAGCGGAAGCCATATCATCAACATAGCTTCTCAGGCCGCTTTCCAGCCTCTTCCATACCAGAATCTGTACAGTTCTACGAAAACGTTCGTGCGCAATTATACGAGGGCGCTGAATGTGGAACTTAAGGACCGCGGCATCACTGCTACCGCCGTCTGCCCGGGTTGGCTCAAGACACACCTGTATGAAAGAGCAAATATCGGCGCTGCCAAGGCAACGAGACGCTTCTGCGGCATGAAGACCCCTGATAAGGTGGCGAAAAAAGCAATGGCAGACGCCGACTGCGGCAAAGATATCTCTATCTACAGCCTCTATGTCAACTTCTGCCATATAGGAGCTAAGCTGCTGCCGCAGAAACTTATGATGAAATTCTGGCTTATGCAGCAACATATCGACCCATATTCACGAACAAGAAAATAACCCAAGTTATTCCCGTCCGTCCCAACAATATGTACACAATTTGCATTTATCAATGCCTACGGAAGCAATCATATCGTCCAGACGATGATAGCGGAGAGAAGTGAAATTCAGCTTCTCTCTTATTTTTTCCAGCATATCACTGTATTGTATGCTGTCCGGGTCAGCATAAACGGACAGATTCGGGTATTTGTTTTCCCCTTCCATCTCTTTGATCACCCGGCGCGCAATCAACTCCATCTCTGAAGTCGAACGTGAGAAATTTAAGTATTTACAGCCAAACAGAATCGGCGGACAAGCCGGACGGATATGTACTTCTCCTGCCCCGCTCTGGTAGAGAAATTCCGTCGTCTCGCGAAGCTGTGTACCGCGCACGATAGAATCGTCAATCAAAAGCAGGCTTCTATCTTTGATCAAATCATGCACCGGTATCAGCTTCATCTTCGCAATCAGATTACGCTGGCTCTGAATCGTCGGCATAAAAGAACGCGGCCATGTTGGTGTGTATTTAATAAAAGGTCTTGAAAAAGGAATTCCTGATTCGTTGGCATAACCAATCGCATGAGCCGTTCCGGAGTCCGGCACACCCGCAACAATATCGGGATGGGCATCGTCCCTCTTCGCTAACATGGCGCCGCAGTTATAGCGCATTTCCTCCACGCTGATTCCTTCGTAGGACGAAGTGGGATATCCATAATATATCCACAGGAATGTACAGATTTTCATATCTTTGCCCGGCGCCATAAGCGACTTCACTCCCTCGGGCGTCACAATCGCAATCTCACCGGGACCGAGTTCCCGCTCCGGCGCATATCCAAGATTCAGATATGCAAAACTCTCAAACGATACACAGAAGGCGTCTTCTTTTCTGCCGACAGTTACCGGTGTACGTCCGTATCTGTCTCTCGCCGCATAAATCCCTTTAGACGTCATAAGAAGCATCGTCATAGAACCGTCAATCAATTCCTGCGCATAACGAATGCCTTCAATCAGGTTGTCCCGCTGATTGATCACTGCCGCAACCAACTCCGTCGCATTGATATCGCCGCCGCTCATTTCCAGAAAATGACCATGGCCACTGCGAAATAATTCCTCTACAATCTCGTCTTTATTATTAATCCTGCCAATAGTTGTAATCGCATACGTTCCGTGATGGGAACGCACGATTAACGGCTGGGGTTCATAATCTGAAATACAGCCGATTCCGAAACTGCCATGCATGGTATTGGCGTCTTTGTCAAATTTGGTACGAAAAGGAGCATTTTCAATATTATGAATGGCTCTGTCAAACCCTTCTTTCTGACTGTAAACCGCCATACCTGCACGTCTGGTTCCCAAGTGTGAATGATAATCCGTCCCGAAAAATAAGTCAAAAACACAATCTCCCTTCGACGCTACTCCAAAAAAGCCACCCATAATATTCTCCTCCCATGTTCCCTGTTATAATTCATGCTGTCCGTTCATTATTATGATAAATCTCGCAGCCGCATCTTCCGCTCTCTTTGACCCGGTACAACATCCTGTTTGCCTTCTTCCCAAGACTGCGGCAGTCGTCTCCCGCTTCATAGAACGCCGCGCCCACACTGACGGATACGGGCGGCAGTTCCTGATCCGGATGCAAAAGCCTGTCGTTGACTCTTCCCACCTGTCTGCGCACGTATTCCGCCTTCTCATAAGAAAACTCCGGAATCCATAGCATAAAAGTGTCCCCGCCTATTCTGCTGACACATGCACATGTTGCAAAATGCGCATATAAAACACTGACCATATTGCGCATTACAGCGTCTCCTGTATCATGTCCGTAGATGTCGTTGACCTCTTTGAAGTGGTCCAAATCGCTAACTAGTATACAGCCTCTTCCATGCCCTTCACAAATCATGTCGTTGACCATTTTGTCGAAATTGTTCCGATCTGCCATGCTGTCAAACACACTGAGCAATACCGGAATATCTTTCTGCTCCGGCCGGATAACCGCATCCGTGTCAACCGGCGGCACGGCTTTTCTTTTACCTATCATATTGTGAAATATTTGTACGATCTGTTTTCTCATGTTACCTTTCAATCCGACTGCATGCACCGGAGAGCATGACATCTATAAATAGACTCCAGATTCAAACAGCTTCGCTCCGGTGCAGATTCCATACTAACACATACCGCGGTAATCTGCAATGTTATCTCACCGGAATAATCTGTATTACATTCACCGAATGCGGCGCAAGTTCCACCTGCATCCCTCTGCTGTATCTTCCCGGCTTCTTCGCCTCTATTCCGACCTCGTTTCTGTCAATGTCATTATATGAGTCGGCGCTCTTGCCGGTTATGCTGTACATAATTATCTCGGCGTCATCCGCTTCATAATCCAAAATAATGCTCTGACTTTCAACAGCATGTTTATTGACTGCCGCCAGTGACATACCCTCTCTGTCAGACCACTTCGTCGCTAGCAGATCCAGAACATCCACGGAAATTTCATCCCCCGACTTGCTTCGTACGTCCATCGACGGTATCTTGTCCTGTGCCCACAGGTCAATCACCGTATCGCCAAGATAATTCACATATAAGTCAAATACATGATAAGTGGACCTTAATACGATTCCTTTGTCATAACTGTAAATACAGCCTCTTGTATTCAGAATAGGCGCAAAATTCGCCATGCCGACGATATCGCAGTTTCTGTTCATGGCATTGAGAAAGCACGCCGCAAATACGGCATCCGCCATAGTATATGTACTGTTATCGTCATTCTTATCTCTGGGCGTCACATAATCCGCTGCGTCCACTCCCTGCCTGATGGTATGGACATTCGGATGATGCCAGCTTCTCAAATTCCATTCATCAAATGCAATCTTTATCTTATCTTCCAGCTTCATTGCCGTCAGGATGCCGCGAACGTCGTCTACAGAACGTGCAATATCCTTCGTAAACGCCATACACTCCTCATATGCCGCCGGCGCATTGACCTCCGCCATCATATCCCAGTACTGATGGATCGATATCCAGTCCAGATACCGTCCGCAATTCTTGAGCAGATTGATATTCCAGTCAATATCAGAAAGAGCCGCCGCTGAAAGCTGGGTCTCGGCATCCACATGCATCATCATCTTAGCGGATTCACGCACCAGCCTTCCCCATTCATCCGCACTCTTCGCACCAATCTCCCAGTACCCGTAGTTCTCATTGCCGATACTCCAGTATTTCACTTTATGAGGCTTCTCATAACCATTAGCAATGCGCTGCTTAGCATATTGACCTTCATGGTCAAGATTGCAGTATTCGACCCAGTCACTCATCTCTTCCGGCGTGCCTGTTCCTGCATTGGTACAGATATACGGTTCACACCCGATTTTCCTGCAAAGTTTGATATACTCGTCCGTTCCGAATGTATTTGGATCTTCCACCCTCCACGCCTTGTCAAACATCGGCTTTCTTGTAGCGCCCACTGCGTCCTTCCAGTGATAGGAAGACACAAAACATCCGCCCGGCCAGCGAAGTATGGGCACCCTGATCTTCTTCATCGCATCGATGATATCCGTTCTGAATCCATCCTCATCAGACAACGGATTGCCCGGGGCAAAGATTCCGTCGTAAATCTGCCTATGAAAATGCTCTATAAAATGCCCGTAGAGCATGATATCTCTCTTACCTTTTACTCTTCTATCATTTATACTGACTACTGTAGTCATTTTGTTCCTCCCTAACCGCAGTCCGGATCCTCTGCGTCATATAAACGTCCGCTGGCAAAAGGACTCCCCACGTCGCAGCGTCCGTGATGGTAAGCTTTCTTCACTTCTCCATCCGCTATATTTTCAGACGTTTCCACCTTAATACGGCTTACGCCGCCTTTCGCCATATTGTCCAGCATATTGATTACATCATCTATCTCACCCATGCATTTGCTCCTTTATCTATTATAATATATTATAATTCCCACCCCTTCTTTTTACAATTCAGATTTTACACTTTTCTGTCTATATTCTTATAATCTGTTTTTCACTGTTTACATTTGTTTATGTTTGGATGCTCATGTCTGGAATCTCATGTCTGGAATCTCATGTCCGGAAATAAATTTCTTGAGTTTCCGCAAAATGTAATTCCAAAATAAATACAGTTTTGCAAAGCACTAA
>ERZ779631.112-NODE-112-length-30345-cov-7.722086_pt1 | contig 30345 bp, 30 predicted proteins | sample MGYA00514193_ERZ779631 | MGnify/ENA primary metagenome ERZ779631 (study PRJEB29562, sample SAMEA4376710) | mouse gut metagenome | isolation source: Cecum | study: EMG produced TPA metagenomics assembly of the A DSS colitis mouse model was used to assess the...
TCGTCTGGTGGGAGATGTCGGCGATCAGGGTCTTGATCTTGTCCTTTTCCTCCTGAAGCTTCTGGGCGGAGACGGCGTTGGCGGCGAGATAGTGGGCAAACCGGGACTCGACGGCGGAGAGCAGGCTTTCATCGAAGTCCCGCTCCAGAAAGGCCCCCGCCATAGCCGCGTCCAGCATACGGTTCAGATTTTTCATAACGCACCTGGCGTGAAAGCGGTTCCAGACCGCCGCCGCCAGCGCGGCCGCCGCAAAAACGGCAATGATGGCAGTGATCCACGTCATGTCAATTCACCGCCCAGGTGTAGCCGATGCCATAGACCGTTCTCAGAAAACGGGGCTTGGAGGGCGTGTCCTCCAGCTTGTCCCGCAGGCGCTTGACCGTGACCGACAGGGCGTTTTCCTCCACGTACTCCCCGCCGCCCGGCCACACCCGCTCCAGCAGCGTCTCACGGGACAGAACGCGCCCCCGGTTTTCTGTCAGGACCCGCAGCAGCCGCTGCTCCGTTTTGCTCAGTTCAATGAGCTGGCCGTTTTTGCGAAACTCCATCCACTCGAAATCAAAGGAGAAACCCTCCAGCTCTACCGAGGCCGTCCGCACCGGAGTACCGCGCCGCAGCTGGGCGTTGACCCTGGCCCGCAGTACGGCCAAAGAGAAGGGTTTGGTGATATAGTCATCCGCCCCGGATTCAAGACCCAAGACGATGTCGGTTTCCAAATCGTTTGCCGTGAGCAGGATGACAGGAACACTGGAATGGCGGCGCCGCACATCCTGCAGCAAATCGAGCCCGCTCCCGTCTGGCAGGTTGACATCCAGGATGAGCAGATCAAAGTCTTTGCCGGGCAGAATGCTTTGCGCCTGGGACAGCGCAGCACACAGTTCCACTTGAACGCCGTCATTTTCCAGGGCAAACCGGATGCCCTGTCCCAGGGCGGCGTCATCCTCCAGCAGCAAAATGTGCTTCATCGCGGTCCTCCTATCAGATGTTAGGTCTATCATACCCTCCTTTAGACGCTTTTTCAAGGATTTCCTATTATCTGTGGAAGGAAGATGGCCTGCTGCCTCCCGCGTCTACCGGCATCTGTCCTGATACTCCGACGGAGACACCCCCACCAGTTTTTTGAAGGTACTGCCGAAATACGCCACATCCCTGTAGCCCACCATTTCCGCCACCTCGTAAACCTTGTACCGGCAGTCCTGGAGCAGCTTCATGGCGGCGTGGACCCGGTACTGGGTGAGGTAACTGATGATGGTATAGCTGGTCTCCTTCTTGAACACATGGCTCAGGTGTCCCTCGCTGACCCCCAGGTGGGCGGCAATGGTGGTGATGGATATATCCTGGTCGGCATAGTGCCCGGCGATATATTCCAGCGCCTGAAGCACATACTTGCTCTTGTCCCCCTTCGTCAAGGGCAGGGTGTCCTGGGGGGTGAGTGCCGTCAGTTCCTGCTCCTTCTGGCGCACCTTGTCGATGGCCGCCATCAGCTCCTGGTCCCGGAAGGGCTTGAGGAGATAGTCGTCCGCCCCGAACTGGAGGGCGCTGCGGGCATAGGAAAAGTCGCTGTGGGCGGTGAGTACGATCACATGGGCCCGGCAGCCCGCCGAGCGCAGGCGGTTCATCATTTCAATGCCGTCCATACGGGGCATGCGCACGTCGGTGATGATGAGATTGGGTTTATAACGCTCCACGGCGGCCAGTCCCTCTTCCCCGTTGGCAGCCTCGCCAACCACCACACAGCCCCGGGCGGACCAGTCCACCCCCAGCACGATGCCCCGGCGGACCAACGGCTCGTCGTCAACGATCAATACCTTCAGCATGGGCCTTCTCCTTTCTCTTCAAAGGCATTCTCAGCCAGACGCAGCTGCCCTCTCCCGGCGTACTCCGGGCAAACAGGCCGCAGGCATCCCCGTAGCGCAGGCGCAGGATGCTGTCCACATTGAACAGCCCCAGATGTCCGTCGGGGAGCTGCCGCGGACCGCTGTTCAGCCGCTCCAGCACCTCCGGCGGAATGCCGCAGCCGTTATCGGATACATACAGCAGCAGCATATCCTCCTCCTCCCCCGCCCAGATCTTGATGTAGCCATCCTCCCGGTCTGCCACTCCGTGCAGGATGGCGTTCTCCACAAGGGGCTGAAGGGCCAGCTTGGGCACCAGGCAGGACTGATACCGCTCGGCCACGTCTACCTCGCAGGTAAACCGGTCCCCAAATCGAATGGTCTGGATGTTCACATACCGATCCACCAGTTCCAGCTCCTCCTCCAGGGTGACAACCTCGTCCCCGGAGATACTGGAGCGGAGGATAGCGGCCAGATCGGTGGCCAGTCCGGCCACCTCAGGGGCTTGATGGGCCATGCCCAGCCACTTCACGGCGTCCAGCGTATTATACAGAAAATGGGGGTTCAGCTGTGCCTGCATCATGCGCAGTCTGGCCTCATTCAGCTCCCGCTGGCGCTGGACAGACCGGTCCAGGTTGGCCAGATACTCCTCCGCCATGTGGTTGAACCGGCCGGCAAGACGGCCCAGCTCGTCAGACCGGTCTGTCTCCAGGCGCACGTCCAGGCGGCCCCGCTCCACCTCGCCCATAGCCTCGTCCAGCTGATGAACGGGCTGAGACAGATAGCGGCTGAGAATCCAGGCGCTGAGCAGGCCCAGTACCAGGCACAGCGCCCCCATCAGAGCGCCGGTGAGGTAAATGGCCCCCATGACCAGGGGCGTAAAGGCCCGGGGCTGCTGCAGCACAAGCACAAGACCGGCTGTCTCATGGCTTCGGGCGAAAAACCGGTACCCCTCCCGCTCTCCCGAGAGCGTACCCTCCTCCAGCAGCTGCCGCCGGAGGGCATCCGCTGTCTGGGCGGCCTGGGCGGGCCGGGAATAATACACCGGCCGCCAGCTCCTGTCCAGCAGCAGCACCTCGCTGGCAGCCGTATACTGTCCGCCGAAGAGGCTTTCGAAGCCTCTCTGTTCCACTACGGCCACCACATATCCGAGAACAGTGCCGCTGTAGTTGCGTACCGCCTGGGCGGCGGCCAGTCCTCCGCCGTCCGCAGTCCGGAAGACGGTGCCCTCCGCCTCCCCGGCAGCCCGGAGGATGCCCCAGTCCACCTCCAGCGGTCCGCCGGGAAGTCCGGAGGTGGTATAGCAGCACAGCCCGTCCCGGTCATATACCTCCATACGCACCTCGTCCCGCATGGGCGCAGCGGCCCGGGACAGAACCTGGTACAGCGTCCTGGAGTTCCCGCCGCCCCGCCGGAGGGCGGAGCGGACGACCGTGCTGTCCGTAAGCCGGCCGATCACCGCCCCGCAGTCCTCCTGAAGGCCGCGCAGGGAGGCGGAGAGAGCGGACAGCTGCTCCTCCGCCTCACCGGCCAGGCTCTCCTCGCCGCGCACAATCAAAAGGCGCATCATCAGCGCCCCGCACAGCAGCAGCGGGAGCAGAATCGCCAGCAGAACCGTCACAAAGATCCTGTTCCGGAAGGATTGGCGCACCCACGTCCTCACTGCTGTCCCTCCAGTTCCCGCCACTGCCGCAAAATGGCGTCCCGCTCCGCCGCGGCCTTGTCCAAATCGTAGTCCAGAGTGGTCATTTTCGTCTCCTCCGGGCTCAGCCCGCTGCGTACCGGCCTGCGCCAGCACTTCTCCGCCAGGTGCCGCTGAGCATCCTCCCCCAGGACGAAATCAATGAACCTTCGGGCGTTCGCCTCGTGGGTGCAGCCGGCAATGACGGCCATGCCGTCCACCACCACGCTGGTCCCCTCCTCCGGATAGAGCAGGGCCACATCCAGCCCCGCTGCCACTGCCTCCAAAGCGGAGGATTCCAGGGTCACGCCGATTGTGCAGCTGCCGTCGGCAACCGCTCCGGCCACCTCGTCCACCACCGCGCTGATCTCGGACAGAACTCTTCCGTCCAGATTGCGGTAAAACGCCTCCAGTACGTTTTCCTCGTCCGGCAGGACCTGTTTCATGGTTGCCAGGGCGGTATAGCTTCCGCCGGACACCAGAGGACTTGCAAAGGCGATGCGCCCCCGCCATACCGGGTCCAGCAGGCTTGCCCAGCCTGACGGCGGATTTATCCGCACCAGCACCGGATTGTAAACCAGCACCACCGGCACCACCGAGAAGGCGGACCAGCTGCCGTCCCCGCAGCACAGCGCAGCGTCCAAATACTCCGCCTGGGGACTTATGTAGGGTGAGAACAGCTCTCTCCGGGCGGTCAGGCTGTCCGCCCCGCCGCCAAAGAGCAGGTCGCACACCGGCCGATCCCTTTCCGCCTCCAGCCGCTCCAGAAGCTCCGCCGTGCCGCCGGTCTCCACCTGTACCCACAGCCCGGTGCGCTCCTCGAACTCTTTGATGACCGGCTCATAGACAGACCTGGGGTGGGAGGTGTAGATCACCAGCCGCTTCTCCTCCTCAGGGATAAAGGCGGACCAGTCCGACAGCTGTTTCCCGCCGCAGCCCGTCAGCAGCAGGCACAGTACCCATACCAGCAGGCGTTTCACGCATCCTTTCCCCCTTTGCTCTCTGCATTTTCTGCTATTTTACCATATCCGGACAGCAGAATGCAAGTAGCGGCCGCCTGGAGACGGCCCCTTCCCGCTCCGAAGGAAGGAAATTGGCCGGGGATCTATTGACAGATTGTAGTTTTACCGCTATAACAAAACTACAATCTGTCAATTAAAGGAGGATGCTTATGCCGGCATACATTTCCATTTCAGAATCTGAGTGGACGGTTATGAAAATCATTTGGAGCGAACCGCCTAAAACGCTTCAGGATATCCTGGGCAGTCTGAAGCACACGGGCTGGAGTACCACAACCATCCAGACCTACCTCGCCCGGCTTGTCAAAAAGGGCGCCTTGGCCACAGAGCGCCAGGGAAAACGATACCTGTATTATCCGGCCGTATCGGAAAGGGATTGCCAGCTTGCGGAAAGCCGGACTTTTCTGAACCGTATCTATGACGGATCCCTGTCCCAAATGGTAAAGGGATTTGTGAAAAGCGGCAGTTTGTCACAGGAGGAGTGGGAGGAGCTGAAAAACCTCATTGCCTCCCAGGAGAAATGACATGCTGATGATCGGCGATATTTTTTATATCATGCTGTTTGTGACTACTGCAGGCGGAGTATTGACGGTGTTATCCCTTGCGGCAAGCCGGACCCTGCGCTTTATGCCGCCGCTTTGGTTCAGCATTTGCAGGATGGCCGCGTATATCATACCTTTACCTGCTCCAGGCCTGTATTTGATTTCGCCGGAGGAACATTCATGGGTTCATGGGTATGATAACGTTTGCATCCTGTGGCTGTGGGGGATCCTCTTCTTTACCCTCTACGATGCCGCAAGGACGCTGCTGGCACGCAGGGCCATCCGGAATTACCGCGTCTGTGACGACGAGCGTATCAAAGAGATCTGCGCCCGCTGCGTCGGATTTGCCGGTATGAAGAAAATGCCGTCCATCTATTTCGGTACGCTGGCTGACCCGGCTTGTGCGGCCGGTGTTTTGCACCCGGCGGTCATTCTGAACGAGGCGGCCATGGGACAGCTTACCGATATGGAGCTGACGGCGGTCCTTTCCCATGAAGTGATGCACCTTAAGCGGAAACATATCATATGGGGGCGCGTATATGACTATATCTGCATTCTGAATTGGATGAACCCGCTGGCCTGGATTGCAAAAAAAGAGTTCGATGTGGAGTGTGAGATCGACTGTGACGCCAGAGCGCTGGCCTGTCTGGAGGGCCGGCTGACCAGTGCGGACTACGCCAACACGATGCTCCGTCTCCTGCGCCTGTCGGCAGAGCAGGCGGACAGCCAGGCGGAAGGGCTGCACGCGCTGGGATTTCTTCTGGCGAAACGCCGTATTGAGCTGATGATCCACAAACCGGCAAAGGTAAGGAAGATGATGATCGTTTTTGTTTTGGCAATCCTGCTCGCCCTCACCATCCTGTTCTCCCTGTCCTTAAGCCGGGGACATTTTTTCCCCTACCCTGCCTATCAGGGTGCGCCAGAATATTACTGTACCTGAAAAGGATTTATTTGCTCAAATAATCTACACATGTAGTTTTTGGAGGTCAATGAAATGGCTGCAATTGAGATCCATCATGTTTCAAAGCGGTATCAAAACGGCACGGTCGCGCTGGAGGATATCAGCTTCTGCATTGACGGAGGTGTGTTTGGCCTGCTGGGGCATAACGGCGCGGGAAAAACCACGCTGATGAAGGCTCTGACAACGATACTCGCGCCGTCTGCCGGAACCATCCGCGTATGCGGATTTGACACGGTAAAGCAGGGGAAGGAGGTGCGCAGGCGTATCGGCTATCTGCCGCAGGAGCTTGCCATGTATCCGTCTCTGACGGTATTTGATTTTGTAAATTATATGGCCGGGCTGAAAGGCATCCACGACAAAAATGCCGTTTATGCTGTTCTGGAGCAGGTGGAAATGCTGCCATTTGCCGATCGGAAAATCGGGCGGCTCTCCGGCGGCATGAGGCGCCGGACGGGAATCGCCCAGGCGCTTGTGGGAAGTCCGCAGGTCCTTGTGGCAGACGAGCCGACAGCGGGACTGGACCCGGAAGAAAGGGTGCGGTTCCGGAGCGTCCTCTCCCGGTATGCCCGGGAGGGAAGGACCGTGCTGCTCTCTACCCATATTGTTGAGGACGTCTATCAGCTCTGCGGGGAATTGGCGGTACTGAGAGAAGGACGGCTGTTTTACGCGGGCACGTCCGCTGCACTTATGGAGCGTGTGGCCGGAAAGGTCAAGATCGTCCGCCTGGATGGAGAGGACGGACTCGTTGCACTGCAAAAGCAGACGGCGGTTCTGTCTGCCGCCTATGAAGGTCACGGCATATCGGCAAGAATTATGGATGAAAACATGGCGTTTCCACAAGCGGAACCTGCCGCCGCGACACTGGAGGATGCTTACGTCTATTGTATGGGAGGAAAAGCGTATGGGCAGCGTCTTATCAATCCTTCGGTATGAATACAAAATGCAAATAACCAGAATCCCGACCTGGGGCGTCCTTCTGACATCTCTGTTTTTTTCTCTGCTGGACAATTTCCCGTCCGGCGGCAATTTACACCGTCTGGAGTTTTTAACGGACCCGGCCTACCTGATCTATCGCGCAATGAGCCTGGATGGTCTGCTTCTGGCCTTTGGCTGCATGATCCTGCTGTCCAATCGGTTTCCGGTTGACCAGAAGACAGGTGTCAAAGCGCTCATTATGGCAGGCCCCACAACGAAAGAACAATATATCTGGGGAAAGATGCTGGGAGGGTTGGGCTATACCGCTACGCTGTTTTCCGTGTTTCTGGCCGCAAACGCTTTGATTTACATTCTGGCCGCTCCGTTCCAGATTTCGGCCGCCAGGCTGTCTGCGGCCCTTGTAAAAGGGATGATACTATGCGCTTTGCCCGTCAGTGTTTTTGTTGGGTTTGTGTCTGTGAATCTGCCCGCGCTGATGGACGTGCGCTTGTTCTATGCAATTGCTGTCGTTCTGCTGATGGTCAACGCGTCCACACCGGGGACATCAGAGGCAATGCCTTTTTACTGCGTTACGTCCGGAGACTTAAGCAAGCTGATTTGGCAGCATCCCCGGTGGCCATTCGGCAGCGCAGGGAGCGTACAGGCCAATCTCCTGTTTTTGATTGGCGGCGGATTGCTGTCCTGGCTGCTGCTGCTCGGTAAAAAGCGGTTTTGGAGATATGAGTGATGTGGCATATCAAAAACGAGCTGAAGATCATAGGAATCAACGCAATCCTGATTTCAGGCGCCCTGACAGCCGTCTTTGTGCTGCTCGCCCTTTTGGGCGGGGAGCTGCTCCATCTGAGCTGCGCTGGATTTGAGGTGTTTTTTCCTGTTTTTTGCTCCATCGCCGTGGGTGAGTGGGGAAAGATGAAGACCGATGATGCCTTTGACATAATCGCCGCCCAGTCGCCTTCCATCTTTCCGTGGATTCTGCGCCGGTTTACCGCAGTTTTTGGGGAAGTGACGGTATTCGCCACAGCCGCTATGACCGCTGTTTCTTTCCTGAGGCAGGAAGCGCCTGTGTCTGAGCTGTTTCTGCTCTATTTTGCGCCGGCTTTTTTTCTCTCAACCCTGGCCGTTCTATCCGGAATCTGCTTTTTGCAGGAGCATATTCCGGCGCTGCTTTGCGGCATGACCGGTTTGCTTGTTTTAATGCTCCGCAGCCTGCTGCGGGTGCAGGGAATGGGATACGTCTATCTCTTCATTCGTTTTGCCGGGGACCCGGACGATGTGTGGCTTATCAACAAAGCGATTCTGTACGGCTGCGGCTTGCTGCTGTGGTATGGCATATTTACGATATGCGATAAACGGAAATATAGTCGAAGCAGTTGAGAATCGGTAAAAAGGAGGCGAGGGAAAACTGGGTGTGGCGAGGCGGAGGACGCAGGCGGGCTGACGCCCGCCAAGGACGACAACGAAGTCCACGCCCTGTTTTGATTGCCGAACTTTACCGATTTTCAACTGCTTCGACTATAAGGCCGGAAACAGGGGCGGCACCGCAAAAGTGCCGCCCTTGCTGCGGTGTGTTTCATTTTTATAGAAATTGATATGGGCCTGCTATGCGTTCCCTGGGAAATCTTACCATGTGCTGCGGCTTGTTTTCCGTTTCTGACAGAATGTCCGGATCAGGCGTGGTAACAGCCTCCGCCGATAAACTCCCGCATCAGAGATGTCTGGGGGATGTTATCCGAGGGAATGGGCAGGAAATAATTCAAAAACTTCAGCAGCCGTTTCGCCTCGATGTACTCCTCGCTGTCCCGGGGAACGCCGAAGAGCAGGGGCTGCACATAGGTTTTCAGCAGGGCCGTCTCGTAGATCAGGGCGGAGTTGAAGATCATATCCGCGCTGTCCTGGAACGGGAAGATGTTGTTCTCTTCGCCCCGCCGGACAGAGGGCCACATTTTAATGGTGGCCTGGGCGCTGTAGCCCCGGGTCCGGGCATCCCGCTCAATCCGACGCAGAAGGCGGGCATCAGTGGAGGGGATGCGGTTGTGGTCGTCGATGTTCAGCGTGGTAAGGCAGCTGATATAAATCTTATACTTGCTTTCCCGCGGCAGCGCGTGTGTGAACTGGTCGTTGAGGCAGTGGATGCCCTCAATCACCAGGACGTCCCCCTCCCCCAGGGTGAGGAAATTCCCATTGTACTCCCGGACGCCCTTTTTGAAATTGTAGTTGGGAATCTCCACCGTCTCGCCGTTCAGCAGCCGCACCATGTCCGTGTTGAACTGCTCCACGTCCATGGCGCCCAGACCCTCGAAATCGTAGTTGCCGTTCTCGTCCCGCGGGGTCCTGTCGCGGTTGACGAAGTAGTTGTCCGTGGCGATGGCGTGGGGCCGCAGACCGCAGGCGCGGAGCTGGGTGGACAGTCGGTGGGAGAAGGTCGTCTTGCCGGAGGAGGAGGGGCCCGCGATCATGACAAAGCGAACCTCCTTGCGTGCGGCAATACCGGCGGCGATATCGCCGATTTTCTTCTCCATCATGGCCTCGTAGGCCAGAATGAGGGGCGTCGTATTGCCCTGGGAGACAACGGCATTCAGCTCCGCCACATTGGAGACGTTCAGCGCTCCGGCGCGCATATTGGATTCGGACAGCTCCCGGAACACCTTCATCGACGGAAGGAAATCCCCTAAATGGTCAGGGTCGCCCCGGGTAGGCAGCCGCAGGACAAAGCCATCCTCAAACAGCTGCAGGCCAAAGCATTTGATATAGCCGGTATCCGGCACCATATAGCCGTAGAAGTAGTCCACAAAGCCGTCCAGAGAGTAAACGTTGACATGGGAGTCAATCCGGAAGCTGAGCAGCTGCGCTTTATGGAGCAGCCGCTCCCGCTGAAACAGCTCAATCGCATCGTCGGTGCCGATGGAGCGTTTTTCGATGGGCAGGGCCTGGGCGGACAGCTCCCGCATCCGCTCCTCCACCCGCTCCAGCAGTGCCTGATCCAGAACAAAGCCGCCTTGGGCATGGATAAAAAGGGCACGGCTGAGGGAATATTCCACACAGATACGCTCCACGTTCTCCCGGCCCACCACGTCATAAAACGCCTTGAGCATTAAGAAAACCGCGCTGCGCTCATAGGTCTGAATGCCGGGGATGTCCTGGGCGGTAATCATTTTCAGCGAGCAGTCCCGGTCCAGGGGCTTGTGGAGTTCGCAGAGCTTTCCATCCCGGTTGACCAGCAGGATATCACAGGGAAACCGCTGCTGAAAGTCCGCCGCAATGACGCGGTAGGGCACCCCCTGAGGATAGGCGTATTCCGCACCGTCTACTATGACCTTTATCATTTTCTTTTCTTCCATATGACAGCCTCCTATATGTGATTGCCTGGTGACTTGAGCATCGGCGCCTTCCATGCAGCTTCCGCCTCCATGGGCGGCAGGTATATCTGCTGCCCAAACGGCTCCCGATGATCTGTTGGTCCTATTTTATCAGATGTTGCCGGACAATGCAATTCTTTGTTGTGGAAAATACATATTTGTGTGCCTGCCTTTTGATCCGGAACTGTAATAAATCCCCAACCAAATGGCATATCCAATGGATTTTATCAACGCCAAAGTGAAAATGTAGGAAAACGCCGAAAAATTTTTGCAGTTTTTGTCAGAGGGAGGGGTAACAAAATTAAGCGTTTTCTTGCTCAAAAAGAGGGTTCATGATTTGCTGTTTTTGGCGTACAAATTCTTTTCGTTTCTTCAGCCGGTAAGATTTACTCTTATCAAAAAGAAGCCCCTTGACAAAATTGGAGGCATCAGTTATGCTTTTTATGATAATCTCAGTTATGGCATACATTATAAATTGTGAATAAAAAGCAAAAAACGCTGAGGAAGTTAACAAAAATCGGCGGAATTATACACTTTTTGCTGCTTTCTAAGATAAAATCCCATCAATCTTCCGGAGGAAAATGACGATGTCCAAGACGTGCGGCACAACTGGGAACGGGAGGACCGATCCTGCCGGACAGCGGGCGCGGCGCCTGACGGAGACCGCTGTGATGACGGCCCTGCTCATTGTGCTGCAGGCTGTGACGAAGCCCGCCGGGCAGTATATTACCGGCACCTGCGTCAACGCGGTGCTGGCCGTCTCCGTGCTGGCGGCGGGACTGTGGAGCGGGATTACGGTGGCCCTGCTGTCGCCCCTCTTTGCGTTCCTGCTGGGCATCGGGCCGCAGCTGCCGCCCATTGTGCCCTCCATTGCGGTGGGAAATCTGGTGTTCGTGCTGCTGCTGGGCCTGCTGGCGGGAGGCGGGGAGCCGCCCCTGTGGAAGCGGGCTGCGGCATGGCTCCTGGCGGCAGCGGCGAAGTTCGGGGTGCTGTATCTGCTGGTCGTGAAGCTACTGTGCGCGGTGCTGCCTTTGCAGGAGCCGCAAGCCGCGGCCTTTTCTGCTATGTTCTCCTATCCGCAGCTGATAACCGCCCTGGCTGGCGGAGCCGCCGGTTTATTTCTGTCGCCTTTGCTCCGAAGGGCGTCAAGGAGGTCACCGGCCCATGATTGAGGAATCTTTCCGCCGGAACTGCCTTACCTGCCGAACGGACGGCCAGAGCGCGGAGGAAACGGGGTGGGCAGATATGATAGAAACGGTGACTTCTGATACCATCATGCAGGCGGCGGAAATTCACTCTGAGAGCTGGAAAGAATCCCATAAAGCCATCTGCTCTCCCGCGTTTCTGGAGCGCCACACTCCGGAATATCAAAGGGCTCATCTTGAAGAGCGGGTGGCGAAGGGCGCACGGCTATATATGCTGAGCGTGGAAAAGCCGGTTGGCATTGTTTCTGTCCATGGCAGCCTGATTGAAAACCTGTATATTCTGCCCGGTGAACAGAACAAGGGCTATGGAACGCAGCTGCTGGCTTTTGCGGTCCAGCGCTGTGTGGGGACGCCAGTCTGCTGGGTCCTTAATACAAACGATGGAGCGCGAAGGTTTTACGAGAGCAATGGATTTCAATGGACCGGCAATCGCGTGGACCGCACGGAGACACTGTATGAGCTGGAGTATCGCTTGTGCCGGATATAAATTCCATCCGGCCGATCGGACAAACGCCGGGAAGGGCGCGCTATGAGAGAATTTTCCATCGGAAAAAATGATGCGGGACAGCGGCTGGACCGCTTTTTGTCGAAGAATATGCCGCTGCTGCCCGGGCCTCTGCTGCAAAAATATATCCGCATCAAGCGAATCAAGTGCAACGGATCCCGCTGCCAGCGGGATCAGCGCCTGGTGGTGGGGGACGTACTCCAGGTGTACGTCAACGACGAGTTTTTTGAGCAGCCCCGGGAGGACAACCTGTTCCTCACCCTTTTCCAGCCCCATCTGGATATTCTGTATGAGGACGAGAATATCCTCCTGGCGGACAAGCGTCCCGGACTGGTGGTCCACGCGGATGAGACGGAGAAGGTGAACACTCTCATCAACCACATCCAGGCCTATCTCTACCAGAAGCGGGAGTGGAACCCCAAATGGGAGAACGCTTTTGCCCCGGCCCTGTGCAACCGTATAGACCGCAACACCGGCGGCATCGTGATTGCGGCGAAGAACGCCGAAGCCCTGCGGGTACTGACGGCAAAGATCCGGGATCGGGAGATTACCAAAAAATACCTCTGCGTGACTTTGGGAACCATGAAGCCGCCGGAGGGGAAGCTGGAGTGCTTCCTGTTGAAGGACGAGGGAAAAAAGCGGGTTGCCGTCTACCACCGCCCCATTCCGGGGGGGAAGTCCGCCGTCACCCTCTACCGCACCGTCCGAAACAAGGGGGCGTTGAGTCTTGTGGAGGCGGAGCTTTTGACGGGCCGGACCCATCAGATCCGGGCGTCCTTCGCGGACGCGGGGCACCCTCTGTTGGGAGACGGGAAGTATGGAAAAGGGGATGTCAACCGGCAGTACGGCGAGACCCGGCAGGCGCTGTACAGCTACTATCTGCGGTTTGACTTTCAGACGGACGCCGGTCTGCTGGAGTATCTGCGGGGCCGGGAGTTTCGGGTGGAGCGGGTGCCCTTTGCGGAGAAATATTTTGGAGAGAAATAGGCAGACCCCCTCCCGCAAACCGGGAGGGGGCCTTTCTGTGCATTAACGTGTTTTTCACTCCCTGGGCTCCCTCTTTGGGGGAGCTGTCAGCCGCAGGCTGACTGAGGGAGTTTAACCAAAATACTCCTGCATCAACGCCTTTTTCAGCACTTCCAGTTTGACAAGGCTTTACTGGATGGTCAATCTTGATTTATCGATTTGTTCAACAAAATTCCCATACTGGTTTTGCAATTTTAGCGGCGGCAATGGAAACTTAAAATTTTTTGCATCAGCAATATTAACATGTGGAACGGTCGATCCCGCATTGCTTTTGTCTGCTTGCTGCTTTACCGGGTCAGAACGCAATACTTGATGCAAATAAATTGATGTGCATTTATTACTATCTGGCCGGAATAGCATTGTTCGCTGGCCTAGACAAAAATTGCTTCCGGCGGGAAGTATAACACAATCTCCATATGTACCTTCACGGGCGTATACTATATCGCCGGCAATAGGGACCAGGCGCTTCGTTCGCTCTAAATATTCGGAATAGTCCACATACTTCATTGACCCCCAATCGATACGTCCGTTTTTTATTTCAGATGTGCGAATGGAAGGATAAGCGAGTGCTATACCATCATACTTTGGCGTTGAATGAGGACAATCTACAATGTGGGAACACACAAAATTAGCGGAGACTATGGGGTAATCATCATGAAACATCTCCACGAATCGTGCCTTGACCAATTCATCCAGCTTGGCGAGCTGCCGTTTTCGAAGGGAGATTAAATCGCTTGCTCTATCCAATACACTGGAAATACGGTGCTGTATATCCAGTGCAGGCAATGGAACGACGATAGAATTAAGCTGCTTTGCCGAGAGGTGTTTCACAGTAACAAAAGGTGTTTGATTTTCAATTCTTTTTAGTGCTTGGGGCATAAAATAGTATAAATAGTCTGCATCAATTTTGCTGCTGGGAATAAGGCGGCATACTCGCTGGTTTAATAAGGCACGGCTCCCTTGCCAGCGTGCTATGTTAAATTCTCCATCCATGCCAATTAACAGGTCGCCATTATCTACTATGTATTCATCACTGCACGTTTCCGTTGTATATGTTTCAGAATAACCTCTTAGTATATCACGGATTCTTACTAACGGAGTGCCTGTAGTAGTGGAAAATTGTGCCGAGTCAAATGCAAATCCATACTGTAGCCGACAAACGCCAGGGAGTTTCACTTCCATCATAACATCCCCTCCACTTCTTTACCAGGCTCCTGCGTCTGATGTAATGATATTGTCCTTCTGAAAAGGCGAAGTTTTTAATGTGCGTATCTTTCAAAAAACCGGAAGGTCATGGGCCAGACGCACCCGGCAGTCAAAACCATCAGGAAGTACCGGACGGCGTGCGCTGCCTCGTGCCCCCCGCACAGCGCCAGCAGAGGGGCTTTCAAGAGGCTCTTCACCAATACCACCAGCACCAGCCCGCCCAGAAGCTTCACGACCTGTCCCCACCAGGGAGCGCGGGTGGGGAACTGGAGGAGCCGGCTGTCGAAGACACTGACCACCAGCATTCCCCCCACGGCTCCGGTCATAGAGTAGGAATTTTTGACCGCCTCGGCCAGATTGGCGGGATCGATGTCCGCCGGGAAGGGGAAGAACTCCATGAAGCCTGCGAAGGCCAGACTGCACCCCAGCAGCACCCCCAGGATGATGTAGATCCGGTTGGGGAACCAGAGGGTGCTTTCCATCAGGGGATACATGACGAGTACCAGCACCGCCGCCGCCACGAAGGAGACGCCCACGTCCGCCGGAGTATGTACCCCCAGATACATCCGGGAGATGGATACCAGCAGGAGGATCACGATGCAGGCAAAGCGCAGCCAGAGCCGCCCCGTAAACCGGGCCACGCCGCCGAAGAAGCCCACCGCCGTCTGGGTGTGCCCGCTGGGGAAGCTGTACCCCGCCGCCTCCGCCCGGGCGGATTCGACAATGGTAAAGCCGGGGTCCCGGACCCAGGGGCGAGGGACCCGGCAGATGATTTTGAGCCATTGGTTCACCAGCACGCCCACAAAACCCACGCTGAGCAGATAATAGCCTTTCCGCTTGTCCACGCACCAGAAGACCAGCAGCGCCCCCACCATGAAGAAGGTCTCTTCTCCCAGATGGGTTACCAGAGACATGAGGACGTCCAGGACCGGGTTTCGGATGGATTCGAACCAGTAGAGCAGTTCCATTTCACGCGCCTCCTTGCCGGAAATTTCCTGTTCCCATTATAATACGGAGGCGTCGGGAAAGCAAGAAGAAATGGCGGTCCTACTCCCCCTTCTCCTCCTTCTGTTTCCGGTACTGCCCGATCATCCCGTCGTACTTTCTGCCGGTGATCCGGAAGTAGATGTCGAATCCGATGGTCATGCCGATGAATGTCAGGAAGAACATCCCAAAGAACGTCACCCAGGCCCCGGCCTGTTCCATGGGGAACCACTTGCCTCTCCAGGCCATCAGGACCAGCAGGGGCAGAAACAAGGCAACGAACAGCAGGCTCCGCCGGGTATAGCGCATCTTCTTGATGATCCAGTCGGAGAAGCAGACCGCCTGGATCAGCGAAGCGCACGCGCTGGCCCAGAACAGTGTCCACAGCATACCGGTGGATACCTCCCGGGTGCCGTACACCCAGCAGAAAAACAGATAGAAAAACATGGCGGCGGTAAAGATCATGCACGCCGACGTCTTCCACTCCACGACGCCCTTCAAAAACTTCTTCATTGCAAAAAACTCCTTTCCACTTCCCGCAGCTTGTCCTTGAGTTCCCCGGCGTACTGGCGGGACACGTACACCTGCTCTCCGTTGTCCATGGTCACCAGCATCCGCCCGCCCAGCTCCGGACGGATGGACTTGATCCGCCGGAAGTTTACGATGACGGACCGCCCCGCCCGGAGAAAGTCCAGCTCCCCCAGGGCGTCCTCCAGTTCGTAGAGCCTGAGGGCGGACTCATAGACCGCTTTCTCCGTGTAGAGGAAGGTCTTCTTGTCCGCGGCGTCGATGTAGAGGATATCCTTTACATCCAGCAGATGCTGTTCTCCGTCCTTCATGCCCACCAGCTTCTTCTGGTAGACCCGGAGCATGGCCACCAGCCGCAGGATGTCCTCGTCCGCCTGGGGGCAGTTGATGACCACCTCCGTCTCCGGGAAGGACGGGTCCTGATTCAAGGTGATTTTCATGTCGATCCCTCCTTTCAAGTCCATTGTAGCAGGCGCGGAAAAAATGGCAAGGCGTTTTGCCTCAGCGGTGATTTTTAGGGCGTGACCGGGAGTTTTTTACGGATGACGCAAAGGGGGCCGTCCCGCCGGACGGACCCCTTTTGCGTATTTACGAAGCGCGCCCACGACTCGCCCCATGGGCGTCCCGGCGGCTATGGGCGGTTTCTCCGCGAAAACCGCCTCCGGTAGCACCCGTCGCAGAGGCGGCCGTGGTGGTACAGCGGCAAAGCCTTCCCGCAGCAGTCGCAGAAACGGATATTGTTCCGCAGGCGGTGGAGGAGGATCTCGTTGATCTCCTCGGCGGCCTGCTCGCGGCTGTCGTAGAGCTTGTCCTCGTCCACCGGGCAGTCGAAGGCCTTGGCGAAGGAGAAGTACAGATCCAGCTTCCGGCAATACTGTTCCAGCTCGGGCAGGGTGGGGTCCCCCTCGGGGAGGCCGGGCTGTTCGATGCCCTCCCCCTGCTGCCAGCGGTGGAGGAAGTGGTAGAACAGCTCCCGCAGGGCGTCCTCGGTCTCGTCGAAGGGGATGTTGGCACAGCGCAGTTCCTGCTCTTTGGTGAGGAGGAATCCCTGCTCCCGGATTCTGGTGATGAGGGTGATATACCGGGTGATGTCCAGCTTCCGGTAGGGTTCCACCGTAGGCATCTGGTTCCATTGGGTGAGGACCTCCAGCAGATCGAAATCCGCCTGGAGGACCAGGTCGGAGAACCCCGCCACGGCATACTCCAAGGGAGGCACCACCGCCTCCAGCCCTGCCCGGATGGCTCCAAGGTTCTGGACAGCCCCAACATAGCCCCGGTTGTACATGCCGAAGCGTCCGGCCCGTCCGGCGATCTGCTTGATCTCCTCCGGCTTCAGCTCCCGGCGCTCCACGCCGTCGAACTTCTCCGTCTCCATGAAGATGATCCGCCGGATGGGGAGGTTCAGCCCCATGCCGATGGCGTCGGTGGACACAACGTACTCCATCTCTCCCGCCAGAAATCCCTCCATCTGCTTCCGGCGGGTGGAGTAGGGGAGGGCTCCGTAGATAATGGCGGGCTCCTTCCCGTGCTGGCGCAGATCCTCCGCCACACTGAGTACGCCAACCTTGGAGAAGGTAATCAGCGCATCCCCCGGCTGGATGCGCTGGGGGTCCACCGTGCGGGACATGCAGACCAGGGGGGTGGTCCGCTGGTGGACTTCCAGCTCATAATCGTCGCCGCAGCTGTCGATCAGGCGGATGAGCAGATCCCTGGCCTCCGGAGCGGCGCACAGATGCACCTCCGGAGCCAGCACCCCCAGGATGGCCCGGGTCCAGGCGTAGCCCCGCTGCCGGTCCGCGATCATCTGGCACTCGTCGATCACCGCCACATCCCAGTACCGTTTCAGGTCCAGCTTTTCGGCGGTGGCGGCCATGTGGGTGTCCTCCTCCCGGAAGTCCTCCTCCTCACCGGTGGAGAGGCTGCAGTTCACTCCGGCGTGGAGCATGGTTTCCTGGGCCTCCAGGGCCAGCAGCCGCAGGGGAGCAAGATATATGCCGGTTTTTGCCTGCCTCAGCCGCTGGAATCCAGCGTAGGTCTTGCCGGTGTTGGTGCCCCCCAGGTGCAGGATGAACCGCCGGTGCATGGCCCGGGCCTCGGGGTACTCGTCCTTGGGATTCAGGGCAATGAGAAGGGACAGGCTGGTGCGGATGGCCCGTGGGACGTACCAGACCGACCAGACCGCCCCCAGTCCCTCGGTCAGGAGCTGGGTGGCGGGGAAGTCCTCCGCATTCAGAAGACCCTCCAGAGCGGACTCCGGCTGGGCGGCGGCGAAGTCTGCGATGGCCATCACGGCGGCGGCGTGGAGCAGCCGGGGATAGCGGGCCAGAACGTCCTCCGGCAGCGGGTGGCCGGGGTGGTCTCCCAGCCATCCGCCGGCGCGGAGAAAATTTTTCATCATTTCCGGCAGGCGCTGGGCGCTGCCGCAATGCTCCAGCGCGGCGAACTGGCCCAGCCAGGCCGCCGCCTGAGAGGCGCTGCCCCCCCGGGCCTTCCGGGGGAGCAGCTTGAGAATGGCCCGGTGGTAGTGTTCCGCCAGGAGCCACGGGGCGGAACGGTCCCGCTCCGTCTCGTCCCAGCGCCGGGAGAGGGATGCCAGGGCCAGCTCTGCGCCCGGCGGCGGGGGGCCGCCGGTTTCCTCGCTGCGCTGCACGAACCGGGGACTGTTCTCCGCCGCCCGCACGTCCTCCCGGTCCCATAAGGGGATGCGGCGGGTGCCGGAGGAGACGTACCGCGGCTTCGGCAGCAGCTCCCACATCAGTTCCCTGGTCCAGCCCCGTTTTTTCAAAATTGTGGCGGACCACTGCTTCCCGCCGCTGCGTCCGGACATGGCGTTTTCCTCCTGTGTGCGATCAATGGTGGGAGCCCCTCCGCGGCTGACAGCTCCGCCAGACGGAGAGGGCTTATCCGGTTTTCCTTAGTATAGCCCAGAACTGTGAAATCTTCAACCTTGGATTTTCCGCACTCCGATGCCGGGGCGGGCATAGCATAGATATCATCCAAGAAGAAGGAGGACTGACATGGTAAGCGTCAGCCTGTGTATGATTGTGAAAAACGAGGAGGATGTGCTGGTCCGGTGCCTTGAGAGCGCGGCGGACCTGGTGGAGGAAATCGTCATCGTGGACACCGGCTCCACCGACAGCACCCGGGAGATTGCGGCCCGGTTTACCGGGCAGGTCTATGATTTCCCCTGGCGGGACGATTTTGCCGCAGCCCGGAACGAGTCCTTCGCCCGCGCGTCCATGGACTACTGCCTGTGGCTGGACGCGGACGACGTGCTGCTGGAGGCAGACCGGGAGGCGTTCCTGAAGCTGAAGGAGACCCTGGACCCCGCTGTGAATGTGGTCATGGCTCCTTACCACGTGGGCTTTGACGGGAGCGGACGGGTCACCTTCTCCTATTACCGGGAGCGGCTCATCAAAAATCGGGCGGGGATGCGCTGGGAGGGGGCCGTCCACGAGACTGTCACTCCGGCGGGGCGGATCGTCTACGGGGACTTTGCGGTGACCCACCGGAAGACCCGGCCCTCGGACCCGGACCGGAATCTGCGGATCTATGAGGCCCAGCTGGCGGCGGGGAGGGAGCTGGACCCCCGGCAGCGGTTCTACTATGGCCGGGAGCTGTATTACCACCGGCGGTGGGAAGACGCTCTGGCGGTCTTCCGGCAGTTTCTGGCAGAGGGCCGGGGATGGCTGGAGAACAACCTTGATGCCTGCTGTCTCTGCGCCTGCTGCCTGGAGGCGCTGGGCCGGCCCGTCGAGGCGCTGGAAGCGCTGTTCCGGACCTTCTCCTACGACCGGCCCCGGGCCGAGACCTGCTGTGAGATCGGCCGGTGGTTCTTCCAGCGGGAACGGTACGGCCAGGCGGTCTACTGGTACGCCATGGCGCTGGCCTGTCCGAGGGATGACCGCCGGGGAGGGTTCGTCTCGCCGGACTGCTACGGCTACCTGCCCTGCATCCAGCTGTGCGTGTGTCACAGCCGTCTGGGAGATTTGAAGCGGGCGGAGTTGTACAACGAGCTGGCGGCGGCCTGCAAGCCGGACGATCCGTCGGTGATCCATAACCGGGCCTGGTTCCAGTCCTTGCGGGAAGAATAAGAACGGATCGACTCTGTCCGGCAGAGAATTCCACGAAAAAAATTTGTCCGAAGGATGCAGCGATTGTCCTTCGGACAACGTATATAGCATACAGAAGGTGGTGAGGCAGTGGATCAGGAGCAGAAATGGATACGTGCCATCCAGCGGCGGGGCTCCCGCCGGGCGGCGGAGGAGCTGGTGGATGCCTACTATGATGAGATTTACCGCTTTGCCTGCCGCCAGACGGGAGACCGGGAGGATGCCATGGATCTGACCCAGAACATTTTTCTGGCGGTCCTCCGGGCTCTGTCCACCTATGACAGGAGGAGGGCGGGCTTTCGCACCTGGCTCTACCGGATCGCCGCCAACAAGGCCGTGGACGCCCGCCGCCGGGCGGGGCCGGCGACGGTCCCCATCGACGAGCTGGACCTCCCGGCGGCGGAGGACTTCGCCATGGCCGTTCAGGACCGGGAGCTGCTGGAGCGGATCGAGTCCTATGTCTCCGGTCTGGACCCGGGGATACAGGCGGTATTCCGGCTGCATCTCTACGGGGAGAAGTCCTTCCCGGAGATCGCAGCCATTCTGGACCAGTCCGAGAGCGCCGTAAAAAGCCAGTATTACCGCCTGCTGGGACGGCTGAGAAAGGAGTTTGACCCCAATGGATAAAAAGGATCACATCCCCATGCCCACCCCTATGGAGCGGCGCGCCGCCATCCGCCGGATCGCGGAAGAGGGTCTTGCGGATACCGCGCCCGCCTGGAGGAGCCTGCCGCTGTCCGCACTGGTGTTCGGGGTGGAGGACTGCCTGTTCATGGCGGCGCTGCTGGGACTGCTGCCTCTGGCGCTGCTGACGCTTCCCGCCAGGCTTCTGGCGGAAAAGCTGTCCCTGACGCTGTTCCTCTCCGCGCCGCTGCTGTATGCCGCCGCCCATCTGCTGACCATGTGGAAGGAATCCCAGTGCGGCACACTGGACTGGAAGCGGACCTGCCGTCTGTCCCTGCAAACACTGACCGCCCTGCGGATGGGGATCTTCGGCGGGGCGGCGGTGCTGGTGTGCGTACCGGTGGACCTGCTGCTGTGGCATTTCAGCGGACAGGCTATGCCTCTGGGCCGGGCTCTGGCGGTGTCCTTCTCCAGCCTGTTTCTCCACGCGGCACTGTCTCTGGTCTGCCGGGAGGGCCGGCGGGGCTGGGCGGTCACCCTGACCCTCTGGGCCCTGCTGGACGTCCTCCTGACAGTCTGGGAGGCTCGCGCCCATTTCCTGCCGGTGGTCCCCACCGCCGTATTCTGTCTGCTGGCCGGGGCCGGGCTGGCCGCCGCCCTGTTCCGGCTGCATACCATCCTGCGCCAACCCCAAAAAGGAGGAATAGTATATGCTCAGCGTTGAACACGTCACCAAAAAATACGGCAGTTTTACCGCACTGGAGGATATCTCCCTCACCTTCATCCCTGGGGTTTTCGGGCTGCTGGCCCCTAACGGGGCGGGAAAAACCACCCTCATCAAGATGCTCACCACCCTGCTGTTCCCGACCTCCGGCCAGATACTGTGGAACGGCGAGGATATTCATGCTCTGGACGAGGCCTATCGGGGCCTGCTGGGCTACCTGCCTCAGGAGTTCGGGTACTACCCCCACTACAGCCCCCGGCAGTTCCTGCGCTACGCCGCCGCCCTCCAGTGCGTCCCCCGCCGGGAGGCGGAGGAGCGCATTGAGAGCCTGCTGAAGCTGGTGGGGCTGGAGGACGCGGCGGGCAAGAAAATGCGTCAGTTCTCCGGCGGGATGCTCCAGCGGGTTGGCATCGCCCAGGCCATGATTAACGACCCTCAGCTTCTCATACTGGACGAGCCCACCGCCGGACTGGACCCCCGGGAGCGGGTCCGGTTCCGGAACCTCATTCACTCCCTGGCTGCGGAACGGACCGTGATCCTTTCTACCCACATCGTCTCCGACATTGAGACCATCGCCGGACAGATCGTCATGTTCCGGGACCACAGGCTCTACTGCTGCGACAGCCCCGCCTCCATCTGCTCCCGGTTCCAGGGCAAGGTGTTCGAGGTCCCGGCGGGGGCGGCGCTGGAGCCGGGACAGTTCCTGCTCAGCGAGCGGCAGGGGGAGCAGGGGCCCATCCTGCGCCTGCTGTGCGACACCCCGCCTGCGGACGGCGTCCCTGTGACGCCGGGGCTGGAGGATGCGTTCCTGGCCATCTACCGGGAGGGCGCGGCATGACGCTTCTGGGATACGAGTGGCGCAAGCTGGCCCGGATGCCGGTACTGTGGGCCGTTCTGACACTGTGTGCCATTTTCAACTGCACACAAATGCTGGAGATCGCACCCTATATCGACCTGTTCAACGAAGCCGGTGAAGCGGCCTCCCAACTGGGACAGCGGGTGGACGGGGATTTCCTGACGGGTCTGCGGCAGAGGGAGCAGACCTCCTATCGGGACGCCCTGCTGGAGGCTGTGGAGGGGATGGAGAACGTTTTCGAGACGCTGGATATCCAGGTGTTGTCGGCGTACTACGAAAAATATATGGACAGCTCCCCCCTGGCCCAAAGCCTTATGGCCTGGAAATACGACATGGCGGAGGAGCGGGCCGCTCATCTGGCCCGGACCGGCGCGGCCATGGACCTGTACGCCGGACCTGTGACCACCCAGGTCCATCAGTTCCTCTTCGGCAACCTTCTGCTGAAGGTCCTGATGGAGAGTGCGGTTCTGGGAATGCTGTCCATACTGTACCTGCAGGGATACGAGGACATCCAGCACACCACCCACGCCGTCTGCGCCACCCGGACCGGGCGTAAGCTCTGGCGGCCGAAGGTTCTGGCGGGAGTGGGGGCCGCGGTTGGGCTGTACGCGGTCTTGGCGGGGAGCGCGCTGGCCGCGTTCTTCACCGTATGGGATTTCTCCGGCATCTGGAGCGCCAGCGTTTCCAGCCAGTTCAACCGCCACAGCGACCTGCTCATCAGCCGGCCCTTTATCACCTGGGCGGACTTCTCCGTGGTGGGCTATCTGGCGGCGGTACTGCTTCTGGGAGGGGCCGTTGTCACCGTGCTGGCCCTGCTGGCTGCGGTGATCGGGCTGCTGGTGCGGAACGTCTATCTGGCGGGACTGGTCCTGATGGCCCTGTGTATCAGCGGCTATGCTGCCGGCGTCGCCATTGCCGGTCTGGGCTGGTGGGAGGCGTTTGTGGTGTTCACCTTTAATCCCGTCCTGCTCCTGCTGGAGGTGAACGCCTGGTTCACCGAGGTGGGGATGAATACCTTTATCCCCTGGCAGGAGACCGTTGGGACCGTGGGCGGCCTTGCGCTGCTGTCCGGCGGAACGGCCCTTGCGCTGAGGCGTTTCCGGAGAAAGGATGTGTTGGTATGAGCCTGTTCTGGCAGGAAATAAAGAAGATCTGGCGGCCCGGTATTCTGACGGCCATCCTGGTGCTTAGCGGGATGTTATACTATGTGCAGTCTTTCGACTACGTGGAGAGGATGATGAACGAGGAGTACGTGATCTCATTCAGCGTACTGGAGGAGCTGTTCCAGCGCTGCGGGCCTGCTGTTGACCGCTCCGAGTGGCCCATTTTGCAGGAGGTCATCGACCGGGAAAAGAAGGTCTTCGCCGGATATCTGGCGGAGAACCCCGATGCCGTGGCGGCGGGCGTGACCACATGGGAGGAGCTGGAAGCCTATACAAAAGAGAGCGGCGACTTGTCGCTGGATCGCTGGGCATACCGTTCGAAGACGACCAACTGCTACACCGTATTCAAGCTGGAGCAATTTCAGGAGTGGTGCAAAACAGTCACCGACTGGTCGAAAGAAGGCTGGGAGGCTTGGATGTTTGGATTCTATCCCCCCCAATGGCAGCAGCGCATCCTGGAACTGGAGGAGCGTTGGGCGGAGGAGGGCAAGCCTCTGCTGTATGCTTTAGATACCAGTTACCTTGAGCTGTACTTTGCCAAACATCTGCCCATGACCAACGTTTTATGCGTGATCCTTCTGCTGTCTCCTGCCCTGGTCCGGGACCGCCTGCGGCGGATGCGGTCCCTGCAATGGTCCTCCCGGCGGGGGCGGAAGGTGCTGCGTACCCAACTGGCGGCGGGCTTTGCCTCCGCCGGAGTGCTGGTCGCCGTCAACACCGCCGTCTATACGGCCATCATGCTGTCCACCGGCGTCAATAGTTTTTTGGACTGCCCGATTTCCGGTCGAAACTGGTTTGGATGGACCATGGGGCAGTATATCCTGAGCCTGATCGTACTGGCGGTCCTGGCAGGGCTGGCTGCGGCAGGGCTGACCCTGTTCCTTTCCTGTCACACCGGTAACTACGCCGCCATGCTTTTTAAGGCTATCCTGCTGCACCTTGCCGTGGGCTGGTGGTTCACCGTCGAGATAATGCAGTTCTCACCATTCGGGAGCCTGCGGCCCTGGGGCGGTTCGGACTTTATTTTTGTTCCGCCTGCCGCAGTATATATCTGCGTGGGAGCGCTGCTGGCGGCGGGGTGGGGTCTGTGCCTGTGGACCTGCGTCCGCCAGAGAAGGCGGGAACTGTAAAGACGAATCGTTTCGTTACCCCTCCATGCCAAAGGCGTGGAGGGTTTTCTCCGCAATTATGCACAGAAATTACAGTTGAAAGCCGGGGGAAACTTTGCTAAAATAAGTGGAATCCATTTTAAGATACGCCGACAGGCGAGGAGGAAATACCTGTGATCGTGATACAGGGAAGAGGGGTCTCCGCCGGTATCGTGCAGGGACGGCTGCACTGCTTCCACCGGGTTGGGGCCGCCGCCGTCAAGCGCGCCGGCGCGGACCCGGCGGAGGAGTGCGCCCGGCTGGCCGGAGCCCAGGACCAGGCTGTTCGCCAGCTGGAAGCGCTGGCGGAGCGATGCGGCCGGGAGGTGAGCAGCGAGGCGGGAATGGTGTTTTCTACCCATGCCATGCTGCTGGAGGACGAGAGCTTTCTGGAGTACATAAAGGATATTATCAACCGGGAACACTGCTGCGCCGAGTACGCCGTCCAGCAGGCGGGGAAGACCTTTGCCGCCACGTTTGAGGCCATGGACGACGCCTATATGCGGGAGCGCGGTTCGGACGTGATGGATGTGACCTGGCGTATGCTGCGCAGTCTGGCGGGCGCCGGCGCCGGCGGCGCGGAGCTGGGCGGGCCGGCCATCGTGGCCGCCAACGATCTCAATCCCACGGAGTTCATCGAGCTGGACCGGTCCCAGGTCCTTGCCATCGTCACCCAGCGGGATTCCAAAAACAGCCACGCCGCCATTATGGCCCGGCTGCTGCATATTCCTGCGGTCTGCAACCTGGGGAGCGCCCTGCTGGCGGATTACCACGGCCGTACCGCCCAGGTGGACGGCAGTGCCGGAACACTGCTGATATTCTGAGGAGGGAGACACCGTGGCAAAGAAGATTCTGTTTCTTGATCTGGACGGCACCCTTCTGAACGACCGGAAGGAGATCACCGATGGCAACCGCCGGGCCATCAGCGAGGCCTTGGCAAAGGGCCGGCGAATCGTGGTTACCTCCGGGCGGCCCCTGAAAAGCTCCCTGGCCCAGGCCCGGCGGCTGGGACTGGCGGGGGAGGGGTGCTATGTCATCGCCTATAACGGCGCGTCCATCTACGACTGCTCCGCCGGACGGGAGATCTTCCGCCGGACCCTGGAGTGGGAGGTGCTGTACGCGATTTTTGACGAGGCCCGGCGGCGGGAGGTCTATGTACAGACCTATGACCGGGAGGACGTGGTCACCGAGCAGGAGGAGCGGGTGGAGAACGCCCGGCGATACTGCTCCGTCCTGGGCCTGGATTACCGGGTCATTGGGGATGTACGCCGGGACGTATCTGCGCCGCCGGTGAAGGCGCTGTTCATCGACTACCGGCGGAGGGAGCCTCTGGAGTCCATGGAGCGGTGGCTCCGCACCGCGCTGGCGGGTCGGGCGGACTGCTTTTTCTCCAGCCCCTACTTCCTGGAGGCGGTGCCTCCGGGGATGAACAAGGGTGCCGCCGTGATCGAGCTGTGCCGCCACCTGGGGATCGACGCGGCGGATGCCGCCGCTGCCGGGGATGAGGGCAACGACGTCTCCATGATCCGTGCCGCCGGATTGGGGGTAGCCATGGCCAACGCGGTTCCCGCCGCCAGGGAGGCGGCGGACTACGTCACCCAGCAGGACAACAACCACGACGGTATCGAAGAGGTTATCCGGAAGTTTATGCTGTAGGGAGGACCGCCCCCGCAAACTGGTCAATTTCCCCTGACTTGCCCTTTGGGGCCCGCCGGGACTTGGAAATATGAACAAATTTTGACCAAGACCGGCAAAATGTGAGAAATTTTCTTGACAAGCGGGGAAATCGGACTATAATAGGCCATAACCAGGCTGGTTTGGCCTGGAACATACAGGTTATGATAGAGGCGCGGCCGCCATCAGTACCTCCCTGACAGAACGTCAGACACCGTGGGGAGGGAAAGGGAACGCCGCCGAAGCGTCCGCTCACGGTCTGGTGAGCGGGAGGCTGGGCCGACGGAGAACATCCGCCGGACTGTCACGGAAACGTGGAGAGCTGTCATGACGGGGTGCCGTGTGTACGTTCAGTCATGATCGCATCATGACTGAACGTTTTTATTTTAGGAGGAAACACAAATGACAACCCCGAGAACCCGCCGGGCGCTCACCGCTTTATTAGCGGCTGCCGCCTGCCTGGCCCTGACGGCGGTAGCTTTCGCCTCTGACGGCGAGGCCCCCCTCTCCAACATGTACGCGACCTTCTGGGGCCTGGTGCCCCCCATCGTGGCCATTGTCCTGGCCCTCATCACCAAGGAGGCCTACTCGTCCCTGTTCATCGGCATCCTGGTAGGCGCCCTGTTCCAGTGCAACTTCGCCCCCGTGGCTACCCTGGATACCATCGTCAACGACGGCTTGGTCTCCGCCATTGAGGGCAATGCCGGCATCTTCCTCTTCCTGGTCCTCCTGGGCATCATCGTGGCCCTGGTCAACGCCTCCGGCGGTTCCGCCGCCTTCGGCCGCTGGGCGGAGAAGAACATCAAGACACGGGTGGGGGCCATGCTGGCCACCTTCGTCCTGGGCGTGCTGATCTTCATCGACGACTACTTCAACTGCCTCACCGTGGGCAGCGTCATGCGTCCCGTCACCGACGGCCACAAGATTTCCCGTCCCAAGCTGGCCTACCTCATTGACGCCACCGCCGCCCCCGTGTGCATGATCGCCCCCGTGTCCTCCTGGGCCGCCGCCGTCTCCGGCGTGGCCGCCGATCTGGATACCGGCGTCAGCGGCATTGAGCTGTTTATCCGGGCCATTCCCTATAATTTCTACTCCCTGCTGACCTTTGTCTTCATCATTGCCCTGGCTGTGATGAAGTTCGACTACGGCCCCATGAAGCTCCACGAGATGAACGCCAGGCTCAAGGGCGAGCTGGGCGCTCTGGAGAACAGCGAGACCGACGAGGGCAGCCCCAAGGGCAAGGTTATCGACCTCATCATCCCCGTGGTGATCCTCTTCGTGCTGTGTACCGTGGGCATGATCTACGTGGGCGGCTTCTTCGGCGTGGACGCCTGGGGCGGTACGGACTGCGCCGGAGACTTCATCGGAGCTTTCGGCAACACCGACGCCTTCATCGGCCTGCCCTGGGGCGGCCTGCTGAGCCTGATCCTCATCGTGATCTACCTGGTGGCCCGCCGCGTGCTGACCTTCAAGGCCGCCATGGCCTGCGTGCCCAAGGGCTTCATCGCCATGGTGCCCCCCATCACCATCCTCACCCTGGCGGTGAGCCTGAAGAGCATGACCAGCGCCCTGGGCGCGGACGTGTTCGTGGAGGGTGTCATGAAGGGCGCGTCCAATTTCCTGTACGCCATGCTGCCTGCCGTGATCTTCCTGGTGGCCTGTGTGCTGGCATTTGCCTCCGGCACCAGCTGGGGCACCTTCGGCATCCTGATTCCCATCGTGGTGTCCGTGTTCGATCCCAACAGCGCCCTGCTGACCGTGGGCATCTCCGCGTGCCTGGCCGGCGCCGTCTGCGGCGACCACTGCTCCCCCATCTCCGATACCACCATCATGGCCTCCGCAGGCGCGCAGTGCGACCATGTGACCCACGTGTCCACTCAGCTGCCCTACGCCATCACGGTGGCGGCGGTGAGCTTCGTGTGCTTCATCATTGCCGGGTTCGTCCAGAACGCCATTATCTGTCTGGCGCTGGGTGCCGTGTTGACGGTCGGCGTGCTGATGGTGCTGCGGTCCATGGCTGGGAAGGAAGCGGCGAAATAAGAAAATAAGGTCCTTCAAAATCCCCGCCCCGTTCCCTGCATATCAGGGAACGGGGCAGGGATTTTGTGTCTATTCACGAAATACTTTCTTGCCTTTTGGTGCCTATAGCAATCATCAGAATTCCTGGCAAAAGCTCGGGGGTACAAAGGGCGCAGGGCCGCGTTGTCGTTCTTGGCGGGCGTCAGCCCGCCTGTGTCCTCCGCCTTGCCCTGCGCCCTTTGTCCTCCCCTCCTTTTTTGTCATGAATTCTGAAGCTTGCTATAGATTCCGCAGATGACTGTAAAATAGCCAGCGTAAATAGCCGGCCAGTGTGCGGTCGTTTTCCGTTGCTAACTCCCAGAGCTTCTCATATGCTTCCGTTGACAAGGTTAATACGACCTGCCGCTTCCCTTTTGCAGCTGGACTCATACCGCTCGCCCTCCTTTGATATGCTTTTATAATTACCCTGATATAAGGATATACTAATACAAGGTAAATGTCAATAGGGAGAATTTATGATACAATTTATTTAAAAGGGGGGAGCGGACTGTGGATGACTTGCAGGGGATTGTGCATTACCAAACAGAAGAATATGGGAGCATCAGAGTAAAGCTGGCAGAGGTCATGGACAGCCGCGGTATTACCAGGAATCGTTTATGCAAACTTACTGGTACAAAGTACGATGTGGTTACACGTTATTATAAAAGCAGGGATGTGCAGATGGTCGATTTGAACTTTTTTGCAAAGGTCTGCTGTGTGCTGGACTGCCGGATTGAGGACCTGCTGGAGTATCAGAGACATTCCTGACAAGGCGCATACTTCTGTGTGCTGGCACTATCTGCTATCTGCGCGTTACAGGATTTGAAGAGCTTGTGCCCTGCGTACCTGCGAGGCGCGGGCTCTTTTTTTGCATTTACATTTTTCTTTGTATTTCCTTAAACTTCGCCCCTCACCCTTGACGGAACGCCTCGATTTCGCTATAGTATGGAGCGAACCAAATTCCTGGAAAGCAATCGGAGGCGAGACCTATGCCGGACAAAGGCAAACAGATATTGACCATTCCCAATCTGCTCAGCGTGTTCCGTATCCTGCTCATTCCCCTGATTGTGTGGCTGTACTGTGGAAAACAGGACTATCTGCTGGCCGCCTGGGTGCTGCTGCTCTCCGGGGTCACGGATATCGCGGACGGCTTTATTGCACGGCGCTTCCGTATGGTCAGCGACCTTGGCAAGGTGCTGGACCCCATTGCGGACAAGCTGACGCAGACGGCGGCTCTGGTCTGCCTGCTGACCCGGTTCCGGGCGGTGTGGTGGCTGCTGGGGGTGCTGGTGGTCAAGGAGACCGTCATGACCGTTATGGGCCTTCTGGTCATCCGGCGGACGGGCTCGGTATACAGTGCCTCCTGGCACGGAAAGCTGGCCACCTGTGTCCTCTACGCTGTCATTTTCACCCACATCGTCTGGTACGGCGTTCCTCAGGCTGTCTCAATGCTCCTGGTGCTGGCGGGCGCCGCCAGTATCCTGCTGAGCCTGGCGCTGTACACCATGGAGGACCTGAAGCGGATCAGGGAAGGAAGGCCGCAATAACCCCTGACCGGAGGCTTTGTCTCACGCCGGGAGGCGGTTTTTCCGCCCTTTCCCGGCGCTTTGCCTTTTTTGGGAAAAAATATTGGTTTTTTATGAAAAATACCCTTGCAATCCTGATGGGGATGTGCTACAATATCCCAGATTCCGCACAGGGCCGGACGTCCAGCCGGTGCCGCCCATGTTTTTACCCAGCCGCGTTGAGCGGCCGCGTAAAATCCGATTGTGCATGACTGTCTACGTGGTTACTGCACAGCCGCCGGCGGTTAGCCGGGCGGTTGATGGTCCTGGAGGGTAAAAAACTAAATTTTGGAGGAAACAATAACCATGGCAAGCGTCGTATCGATGAAGCAGCTCCTGGAAGCCGGTGTCCACTTCGGTCATCAGACCCGCCGGTGGAACCCCAAGATGGCTCCCTACATCTACACGGAGCGCAACGGCATCTATATCATCGACCTGCAGAAGACCGTCAAGAAGCTGGAGGAGGCCTATAACTTCGTCCGCCAGCTCAGCGAGAACGGTGAGTCCCTGCTGTTTGTCGGCACCAAGAAGCAGGCGCAGGAGGCCATCAAGGAAGAGGCCGCCCGCTGCAACATGTACTATGTGAACGCCCGCTGGCTGGGCGGCATGATGACCAACTTCAAGACCATGCGCACCC
>ERZ779631.114-NODE-114-length-30242-cov-9.529301_pt1 | contig 30242 bp, 25 predicted proteins | sample MGYA00514193_ERZ779631 | MGnify/ENA primary metagenome ERZ779631 (study PRJEB29562, sample SAMEA4376710) | mouse gut metagenome | isolation source: Cecum | study: EMG produced TPA metagenomics assembly of the A DSS colitis mouse model was used to assess the...
GATGAAGCACTTAATAAAGTAGGGCTTGAGCACCGCAAAGACCATAAACCGTCAGAGATGTCCGGCGGACAGCAGCAGAGAGTAGCGATTGCCAGAGCGATAGCGCAGGCGCCACCAATCATACTTGCGGATGAGCCAACTGGTAATCTGGATTCCAATTCTACGAGAGAAATCATGGAGATTTTAAAAGGACTGCACAAGGAAGGCAGAACGGTGATTCTGATTACACATGATAATGACATTGCGGCACAGGCGAAGAGAGTTATTAAAATCATGGACGGCAGGATTGTAGAAGATTATTTGAATGATGTGAAAGAGGCGGTATGATATGGATGAGGCAGAGCAAATAAAATCTGAAAAGAAGGAGCAGGGAGTAAAAGACATGAAAAAAGATTTGAAAACAGAGAAAGCGCCGAAGACGCCTATGGATAAGAAGAAAAAGAAGAAAATTGTGAGACGCTGTGTATTTGGAGGAATTGCAGTGGTGATCGTACTCTTTATGACTGTTAATTCCATCGCAGCTAAGAACGCCGGCGTCGTAGTCTATACCACGACGGCGGAAGTAGGGGACATCGAACAGACGTTGAATACCAGCGGTACGGTCAAGAGCGAGGAGACGAAAACATACTTTGCGCCGGTAGCAGTTGAAATTGGTACGGTGAATGTGTCAGCAGGAGACAGCATTAAGAAAGGTCAGCCGCTTGTGACGTATGATGCGGAAGCGCTTGAAAGTGCAAGACAGGTAGCGGAACTTAAGCTTCAGGCCAATGAAGGCGGCTATGAGAGTTCTATATATAAAGATAACAAGTACATAGCGGAACTCGGAGAGGCAAATATCAATCTTGAGGTCTTGGAACAGCAGATTACGGATAGTGAGAATTATGTCAAGGAATTAGAGAAGAAAATAGATGACAAGAAGACGTGGCTGGCACATGAAGGAACGCTCCTGCAGGTTTCTCTTTTAGACTGGTCGGATCAGCCGGGGTCTGAGGAGTATCTGAACCTTCAGAAATTAATACAGTTCAATACCTATGAACAGCAGAACAACAAGGATATTCTTGCGTGGCAGGAAGAAGTGGAACTGTATCAGGAGAAAATTGCCGCTTACAAAGAGTACCGTTCCGAGATGAAATCCCAGAAGAGCAGTTCCGAGGGAGGTTCTATGGACAGCGGAAGCAAGAGCCAGTTGGAGGCCAATACACAGATGGAGCGGATTGAAGGACAGAAGACTCTCGATGCGGTGGAAGAGGTGGCAGGCGGTATTCTGGCGGATTTCGACGGCGTCGTCACGGAGGTGGAAGCTGTGGAAGGCTCTACGCCGCAGGAAGGCACGAAGCTGGTAACGGTGGAGAGCACGGAGAAGGTCAAAGTAACGATTACCGTATCGAAATATGATCTGGAGAAAATACAGTTAGGACAGACAGTTTCCATTGATATCGGCGGTAAAAAGTATGACGGTGAAGTGACGAAAATCAATCGTATGGCAACTACCAATCAGAGCGGCGCGGCAGTCGTGGGCGCCGAAATAGAAGTGAGTAATCCGGATGAAGACATCTATCTTGGTGTGGAGGCAAGAGTGGAAATACATACGGCAAAAGCAGAAGGCGTTGTGATGATTCCGGTGGAGGTAATCAACACAGATGTGGAAGGCGATTTTGTATTTGTAGCAGAGAACGGAATGGTTGCTAAGAAACGTATTACAACGGGTATCTCCTCTGACAGTTACAGCGAGATTACAGACGGGCTGTCGGAAGGCGAAGCAGTCATTATGACAATGGGTCAGGATCTGACAGAAGGAATGCCGGTAACAGCTATCCCGCAGAATTAGACATTAGAGAAGAAAAATGGCAGGAAAGGGATAGGTTGATACAATGGCACAGATATGGGAATATATTAAGATTGCGCTGATGAATATCAAGAGCAATAAAGGACGCTCCGTGCTTACCATGTTAGGTATTATCATAGGTATCGCCTCGGTTATTCTGATTATTTCTATCGGTAACGGTATGAGGAGTCAGATCAACGGTGAGCTGGACAGCATGGCAGGCGGGCAGGTAGCGCTCTACACGAATGATTCCGTGGAAGGCAATGATGTAACTTTCACGGATGAGGATTTTGAACTGATTGAAGAAAAAGTAGAACATGTCAAAGGCGTAACGCCACAGTACTCGATGTGGGCGGCTGCGGAGGGGCGTAAAGGAAATTTTGACGCGCTGGTATATGCGGGTAACGCGGCGCTGCAATATTGCGTTGCAAAGGAGCCGATTGCCAAGGGAAGATATTTTACGGAAAGCGATTATTTATCCGGCAATAAAGTCTGCGTCGTCAATGAGACGAGCGCAAGAATGCTTTTTGGCACGACGGACGTGGTGGGTATGAACTTTGACGTGACGATTTATAACGTTACGCAGGAGATGACGATTGTGGGCGTCAGACAGGACAGTGCGTCTACAATGCTTTCCATGCTTAACGGCAGCGGTTATTTACAAGTAGAAATGCCGATTTCCACCCTAGGAGGCGGATACGGGTTCTGGGTGGAAGATTTCCAGCAATTCTATATTGTGGGAGAGAGCGCTGAGTATTCTTCGCAGGTAGCGGCGGACTCTCTTAGGCTGATGGAGAGCAAGCACAATGTCCGCGGAGAAAATAAGATCATGATGGAGAGTTTTGCCGATGCGCAGTCGCAGATTGACAGTATTTTGAGCGTCATTACGGTCTTCATCTCTTTCGTGGCTGCTATTTCGCTTCTGGTGGGCGGTATCGGCGTTATGAATATCATGCTTGTCTCTGTGACGGAGCGTACGAGAGAAATCGGTATCCGTAAGTCGCTGGGAGCAAGGACAGGGTCCATCCTGCTGCAATTTCTGGCGGAAGCAGGTATTATTACGCTGATTGGAGGTCTGATCGGTATTTTGATTGGCAGTGTAGGCGCGGTGGGTGTCTGCAGTGTTATGGGATTTCAGGCGCAGGTCAAGGTAACAACGGTGCTGTTTGCGGCGATTTTCTCATCGGCGGTAGGTATTTTCTTCGGAATCTATCCGGCGAAAAAAGCGGCGAAGTTGAGTCCGATTGAAGCGCTTAGGCATGAGTAGAACAGAATAAATTAATAATGAAAAAGACATATCACAAGGCAGCGCAAGCGTGCCCGCGGCGATATGTCTTTTTCATTATTATAATGCTATGCGTTATGTTCCGTATTCTTAATTACGACGTTCACGTCATCCAATCCGGTCACGTTGACATTACGGTTAACTTTCGCATCGTAAGTATCAGCCTTGATGATTTCGGATAAGTCGATGCCGGTCGCTTCCTTCATACTTTCAAAAAGCTTTGCCATGACGACGGGAACATTTCCCGCGACCTGATTGACTCCGCCTAAGTCGCCGTCACCTCCGCCGATGATGGTAATCTTGTCAATCTGTCCTAACGGCTCGGCAATCTTCGCAGCGATATCGGGCAGGACTTTGATCATCATCTCTGCCACGGCGGCTTTATTATACTTCGCGTAAGCTTCCGCCTTTCTTTCCATTGCTTCGGCTTCAGCGATACCCTTCGCCTGAATGGCGGATGCTTCCGCCTCGCCGACGGCGCGGATTCCTTCTGCTTCCTGCTCTTTGGAGAAGCGGTCTGCCTCAGCCTGAGCTTTTCTGGCCTCCGCTTCGCGCTGTGCTTCGAATTGTTTTGCCTCCGCTTCCTTCTGCCTCTGGTAGAGAGCAGCGTCTGCTTTCTGCTGTGCCGCGTATTTGTCGGCGTCCGCCTGTTTCTTGACTTCTGCTTCCAATGCGCGTTCCTTGACGGCAACCTGCTTCTGTTTTAATTCAATTTCACGTTCCTGCCTTGCAATATCTGCGTTGGCGGTGGTGACTTCGATGGTCTTACGCTGTTCCTCTTTCTGAATTTCGTAAGCTGCGTCCGCCATAGCCTTCTTGGTATCGGATTCCTGCTGCAATTCAGATTTCTTGATTGCCAGTTCGTTTTGCTTCTTGGCAATTTCTGTCTGTGCGGCAACGGCGGCGTCATTGGACTCTTTATCCGCGGCAGCCTGCGCTACTTTAATATCGCGTTCGCTTTCCGCTCTTGCGATAGCGGCGGTCTTTTTAATCTTTACGATGTTGTCAATACCTAGATTCTCGATGACGTCGTTTCCATCCACGAAATTCTGTACGTTGAAGCTGACGATATCGAGTCCCATCGCAGCTAAGTCCGGTTCAGCATTCTCTTTGACGAGATTAGCGAATTTCTGTCTGTCGGAAACCATTTCTTCCAGACGCATCTTACCGACGATTTCACGGACATTGCCTTCCAGAACCTCTCTGGCAACACCGCCTATGTATTCGGTATTCTTATTCAGGAAGTTTTCGGCGGCAAGGCGGAGCCGGTCGGCTTCGCTGCTAATTTTGATATTGACGGTGGCGTCCACGTTAATATTGATGTAGTCGGCCGTCGGAACCGCGTTGCTCGTCTTGACGTCAATCGGAATCAGACGCAGGTTCAGTTTATCCAGCCGCTCGAAGAACGGAATGCGGATGCTTGCTTTGCCGATCACGATTTTGGATTTCTTTTTGAATCCGGATATAATGTATGCCATGTCCGGTGGCGCCTTGACATATCCGACCGCCATAAAGATGACGAAAAGAATTAATAGTATAATGATGATTAGTACTGGTATGGCGATAGCTTTCATGATAATTCCCTCCCATTGTCGAGTCTGTTTGATCATATGCTGTTTATATACAGTATATCTTATTATTCTAAGAAATTATATAGAAATGTACAGAAAATTCGACAAAAAAATCTTAATTGTCAAAACACAACCGTAAAGCAGCTTCCGCCGCCCTCCACGTCAGTTACACTGATGCTTCCGTTGTGCGCCTTTATAATTTCATAGGCAATCGACAGTCCGAGGCCGAAGTGGTCTTTCGTACTGCGGGACTTTTCTGCCCGGTAGAAGCGGTCAAAAATTCTCTTTTTGTCTTCATCCGAAATGCCGATACCGTTGTCAGTGACAGAAATATGGAATTTATCACGTCGTATCATAAGAGACAAAGTGATATGCCCGTGTTCGGGTGTGTAGCTAATAGCGTTGTGCAGCAGAATTGAGATGACCTGACTGATGCGCTCCGGGTCTGCGCTGCATGGAGGGAGTGCATCTTCTGGCAATTCCACAGATAAGGAGATAGACTTATCCTGTGCGAGCGGCACGAAGGCTTCATAAGAATTCATAAGAAGCGTGTCCAGTTCCACCGGTTTCTTTTGAATCGTAAAGCGGTTTGTATCCGACTGGGAGAGGGTGAGCATGTCGCCCACAAGTGAAGATACGCGCATGCCTTCCAGCATGATTGTCCTCAGGAAGTTTTCCCGCCTTTCCGGGGGTGCGGTTTTACAGCATTCGGCGGCAGAAAGGATAACGGATAAAGGGGTGCGAAGTTCATGTGAGGCAGAGGCGATAAAGAGCGACTGCTTCTTCTGATTTTCAATGATCGGTTTTAGAAGCCATCCGGTGAAAAACCATGAAAAGATTCCGAGAAGGGCGACTGCGGCAATATCAATCAGAAAAAAACGCAGACGCTGCTCCCTTATTTGCTTTTCCAGATTTAACAGGGAAGAGAGAATCATGATTTCAAGTGCGGAATCTTCCGTTCCAATATGGATTTTGCCGGCAAAATACCGGATGCCCGTGGAAGGGGAGACAAATTCATATTCGGTGTGCGACACAACGGAAAAAACATCAGTCAATGCGCTTGACTGCACAGATGCCGCCACACCGGTCTGACTGCGGAAAGCGTCCTCACTTTCCTGAAGGAGCAGGTCGCGCATGGCGTTTTCATCGGCGTCATTTAACCGATTGAAGAGAAAAGGGGTTCCGTTGTCCAGAACAAAAAAGAGATAATTTCCCTGCGCCTCCATTTTGGCGAGCCATTCCATAGAAATGACATTTTGATGCTCAAGGTTCGTTGAGATGGTATTGATATCGTTCCGGAAAGCCTGAAACTGGTTTCTGTGTAGTCCGCTTTCCGACACATACAGGTAGCAGAGTGACATGATAATCATGATAACGGCGGTGATTCCCGTACACAGAAGAGTCAGCCGCAGGTGTACTTTTTGAAACATGGTCTGTGATTCCTTCTATTTCGTTGAGTTTCGTGAACGTTGCGTGAGTGATTTAGGCATTTGATGATCATTATGCCATTATCAGGCTGTAGCCGACACCCCGTATGGTCTTGATTTGCAGGCTGCTTCCGGTTATTTTCAGTCTTCTGCGGAGAAAGTGGATGTAATTGTCCAGATTGCCTTCTTCCACATCGCTGTCAGGACCCCATACCTTTAATAGAATCGTGCCGCGCTGCAAAGTATTTCCTATGGAATGCACGAATATCTCCATGAGCTCCGCTTCTTTTTTGGAGAGAGTGCAGCTTCCCTTGGGTCCCGTGAGAATGCACTCGGATTTCTGCCATGTGACGTCCGCCACGCGAAAGGCGTCATTGACTGTAAGCGTGTGAGGCCTTCTTGTCACGCACCGTATTCTTGCGAGCAGTTCTTCAAAAGCGAAAGGCTTCACAAGATAATCGTCGGCGCCCAAATCAAGCCCCGTTACTTTATCGGAGAGCGTACCGAGTGCGGTGATCAGAATGACCGGCGTGGAGATGCCCTTTTGCCGGAGTGCAGTCAGCACGTCGGTTCCTTCCATATACGGAAGCATTCTGTCTAACAAAATGACGTCATAGATATTCTGCTCTCCGTAGAAGAGAGCTTCCTCCCCGTCAAAACAGCAATCTACGGTGAATTGCTCCGTTTCCAGTTGGTAGGTCAGCGTATCATTTAAATGTCTGTCGTCTTCGGCCAGTAAGATTCGCATGTGAAAAATCCTTTCTTCGTAATTTATATTTCTACGCATGATTTTGCGCAAAATATTCATCAGTTTATTTTAGCACAGAAATCTATATTTAATCTTTAAAAAAGTAGTTGGGGAGTAAAATTTCTTTTTATCCGGGCAAACGAAACAAATTGAGTTTTTAGAGATTATTTAGAGAAAACCTTGGTATGATGTGAAATGTAAAAGTAAACGCGGATGATCATTTGTGAAGCAGGTTAGGAATCAGGAAGAGAAAGACAGGGTAAAAGAGGATTATGAAAAGATGTTATTATAAGAGAATCATCGCGGCAGCTATGTCGCTCATGATGACTGCTTCGCTTCTCGGAGGATGCGGGAATGGCGGTCAGCAGGAAGAGGGTCAAGGAGGAACGGCGACGGGAGGAGATTCGGCAGCGGATGGCGTAAGTCAGACGGGAGAAGACTCTCTAGGCAGTACGGCTATGGGGCGGTATCTGGAAGAAGCTGTAGACTTGTCCGATAAGCTGCAAGGCGCTAATGGAAACCTTTTTGTTTTAGAAGACGGAGAAATTGCAGTTACAGAAGTGATGAATCAGATTTATGTATCAAATGACTGCGGTATGACATGGGAAGCTAGAGAGCCGGACTTGCGGGACGGCATGTATGAACAGGGCATATATATCGACGAGTATGCAATGGGAGCGGACGGCACGATCGGAATGATTTGCGCGCCTATGGATACGGGCCAGAGCGAAGAAGAGGCGGATGGCGAAGACGCTGCAGGAGAGGACGACACCTTCACACACATTGAGGAAGATGCCGTAAACTTTTTTGCAAAGTATACGGCTGTCGTCATCAGACCCGACGGCGAACAGATTCAGGTGACGCTTCCGCAAGGGGAAGAGGAGTGCCCGCGGCACATGTGGATTGACGATGAAGGCACGGTGTATGTGGGGACGGATGGCGAAGAACTGTACGAGATTGCGGAAGACGGAAACGGAAAGGTTTATCTGACTTTGGAGGATACGCCGCAGTTGATACAGTTTCTTGGCAGCTATATGATTATTGACGGATGGAATTATGAAGATTTGGTTATCTACGACAGGGAGACGAAGGAGTATGTCGAGGATGTCGTGCTGAGTGATTTTGTGAAGGAAAATTACGGAAACCGGTCTTTTAACGGTGGGAGCTTCTATGATTTGTATTTCTTTGCAGGTGAAGATGATGTTCTGTATCTGGCTGGCAAACAAGGCGTGCATCGCCATGTGATTGGCGGCAGCGCTATGGAACGGATTATAGATGCGAATCTTTCGTCCTTCGGCGATCCAAGTTGTAAATTGCTTGGAATGGCGGCATTGGATAATAATGAGTTTGTCGCGCTTTTTAATAGAGCAAAGCTGGTGCGCTATGCGTATGACCCGATGGTGCCTGCCGTACCGAGCGAGAGTGTCAAGGCATACAGTCTCACGGAAAATGTGATGCTGCGCAAGGCAATCTCGCTCTATCAGACGAACCATCCGGAAGTATACGTGGAGTATGAGATTGGCATCGAGGACGGCAGCGCGGTGACGAAAGAGGATGCCCTTAAGAAATTGAATACGGAGATTATGGCGGGCGAGGGACCGGATCTACTTATTCTGGATGATATGCCGGCAGATTCTTTTGTCGAGAAAGGACTGCTCAAAGACTTGACGCCGCTGGTGGACAGTCTGGAAGGCGATGGAAAGCTGTTCGGTAATATTGTCGATGCATTCAGGCGTGATGACGGGCTCTATATGGTACCCTGTGAAGCGGCGCTTCCGACAATCATGGGAAAAGAAAAGTATGTTTCACAGATGACGGATTTAAATGGAATAGCGGACGGAATGGAGGAACTCAGGCAGGATAATCCTCAGAAAGATTTGCTGATGCTCTGTTCACCGAAAGCGATTATGAGAAACTTCGTACCGTCATCGGCTCCGGCGTGGATGACGTCAGGCGGAGAACTTGACAAGAAAGCGATAGAAGAATTTTATGTACAGATGAAACGGGTTTATGACGCGCAGATGGACGGCTTGCCGCAAGAAGCGATTAAGAATTATACGCAGAGGGACGAGGAGAATATGAACTATTGTGCGGAAAGAATAGAAGATCAGGATTTCTCGTACTTTACAATGGATGAGTTCTATTATCTGCGAGGGGAAAAGCAGATTATGGCAGGCTCTGAGAGTTATTCTTACGGATATTCGGAACTGACGTCGGTACAGCGCGTGAAGGGTTTTGAAGAAGATATCATCATACCGATGAACGGGTTATGCGACAATGTATTCTATGCAAGAACGCTGGCTGCCGTCAATGCGTCTTCCGACAATACGGAACATGCTGAGGAGTTGTTTAAGACCTTAATTGGTGCGGACGGTGTTACGAATTGGGGATTCCCGGTGAATCAGGCGGCGTTTGAGAAAGAGTTGATTCCGGAGTATGAGGTTTCCTCGGAGGGCAGTTACAGTACACTTGCGTTCATGGATGAAAATGGTTCCGTATTTTCATGGGAGATTTACTGGCTTGACGAGGCGCAGGCGGATGAACTGCGGGAACGCATGCAGACGGTGGATACGCCTTATGTAAAGAATGAAGTGTTAGAGGAAGCAGTGCTTAGTGCAGGTGCGGATTATATCAACAGTGAATGCGGACTGGACGAAGCGGTGGCGGCTGTGGAGAAGAGTATGTCGATTTATCTTGCAGAGTAAAATGAGATGGAGAACATGGAGGGCTAAAATGAGAATGCATAAGACAAGTGCAAAGGTTCATAAGGATACGCGGGCGTTTTTTCTGTTTCTGGCGCCCAGTCTGCTGGGAGTGATCATTTTTGTACTGCTTCCGTTTCTGGACGTGTTCGTGCGTTCTTTTCAGACAGTAGTGACGAAGCAGTTTGTCGGGTTTAAGAATTACGCAACAATTTTCTCTAATCAGGCGTTTCAGCTTGCAGTGAAAAATACGATTCGTTTTACGCTGGTTTGTATTCCGCTGTTAGTTGTGATCGGGCTTTTGATAGCGCTGCCTGTGAGCAGGATGAAAAGTGCGGGAACAATCAAATCTTTGTATTTGTTCCCGCTTGCCATGCCGACGGCGACGATTGTCATCGTATGGAAAATGGTTTTCTATAAGCAGGGTTTTTTAAATCTGATATTGACACGGCTTGGAGAATGGACCGGATTATGGGGCGAAGTTCATTTTGATTATCTGGGCAGCAGCGCGTCATTCTGGGTGTTGGTGTTCAGTTATATCTGGAAGAATGCCGGGTATACGATTGTACTGTGGCTTGCCGGCATTCTCGGAATCCCTAATGAGCTGCTGGAGGCGGCGAGGGTGGACGGTGCCTCCGAGCGTCAGTGCACCATGAAAATCATACTCCCGAATCTGAAGGGAAGCCTCTATACCATAGTGATCCTCTCTTTCCTTAATTCTTTCAAAATATACAGAGAGGCGTATCTGGTCGCCGGTGCATACCCGGAACAGGATATGTATCTTTTACAGCATTTGTTCAATAACTGGTTTGTTAATCTTGATTTTGACAAGATGGCAGCGGCAGCGGTCTGTGTGGGCGGTTTTCTGTTCGTGGTGATTATACTTCTGCAGCGGATATGGGATAAGACATGAAGTTATGTCTGGAAGAATGCCGCCGCCGCTTGCGGCGAAGCATTCTTCCTGGCGGAGTGGGAAATATTGATATAAATAGTTGGAAAGGACAATACGAGAATGAGTTTACATAACTATATACCGAAAGGGAAAGACATCAGAAAAGGAATTGTGCTTCTGCTCATACTGATACCGACGCTTCTTGTCTGTCTGCCGATTGTTCTGTTGGTGACAGGTTCGGTGATGAGCAGCGGTGAACTCAGGCAGCATTTGTCTCCGGTATTTTCCGATGCGCTGGAATATATCAGTTGGAAGGCAGTGCCGAATTATCCGACTTTTGAGAATTACGGCAGACTGCTTTTTATGACGCCGCAGTTTTTCGTATTGTTTTGGAACTCAATTAAGATGGTGTCGTGCATACTGGCAGGACAGCTCTTGGTGGGAGTACCGGCGGCATGGGCCTTTGCCGTGTACAGAGTCAAGGGGAGCAGGGCGCTTTTTGCACTCTATGTTGTGCTGATGCTTCTGCCTTTTCAGGTGATGATGCTTTCCAGCTATCTGGTGCTTAACCGGCTTGGTATGCTGAATACACAGCAGGCGGTTATTCTTCCGGCGGTGTTTTCCACATTTCCTGTGTTTCTTACGTACGGCGGGTTTCGGTGTATTCCCATACAGCTTCTTGAGGCGGCTAGGATTGACGGTGCGGGAGAACTTCGGATTTTCTGCACGTTGGGACTTCCGCTTGGCAGGAGCGGTCTGCTGTCGGCAATGGTGCTGGGATTTTTGGAGTACTGGAACATGATGGAGCAGCCTATGGCTTTTCTGGAAGAGAAGTCGCTGTGGCCGTTGTCGCTATATCTGCCGGAAATCACATGGGCGCAGGCGGGATATGCTTTCACAACGTCGATCATTACGCTGATTCCCGCTGTGTTTGTCTTTATCTGGGGACAAGATTATTTGGAGCAGGGAATTATTTTCTCGGGATTAAAGGAATAGTACATACCGATAGAATGAGAAGTGGAGGAAAGAAATATGAGCGGTAACAGAAAAAAGAAAATTGTGGCGGGCTTTTTTATATTTCTGGTATTTATGTGGTTATGCACGGTGATATCCAAGAGCATATATGCTTCGAAGCTTCCCATCGTATCGACCGAATCTATCGAACAGAAATATGTGGAACATATTGTGAAGGTGGACGGCATTGTGATCGCCGGAGAAAAGAGTCCGGTCACAGCAATAAGTGGTCTTCGCGTTGAACATTTGTCTGTGCAGGTGGGCGATTCGGTGGAAGAAGGGGACGTGCTGTTTACAATAGATATGGAAGATTTGACGGATCTCATAGAAGAAAAAGAAGCAGCCATATCCAAACTTCAGACGCAGATTGACACGGTTTTGCAGAATGAAGAATTGGCAAGGCAGAAGAAGGAATTGGAAGAGCAGCGTGCCAGAGAGGATTATGACGCCTTGGCGAGAAGAGAAGATACGCTTGTGGGCAGGGGCGCTGAGGAGGTCAATCAGGCTGAAAAAGATTTGGAGAATGCCGGAGACGACGAGGCGTTACAAGATGCTTTGCAGCAGGCTGCGTACGCGGAGGCGGATGCCAAATGGCAGAGAGAGACCGCCATGAGAGATGCAGAGAGAAGAGTGGAGGATATCATTGCACCGGAAAGTGAGGATTCCACTTTAGAGGTCAATCGTCTGGAACTTGCCGGTCTGCAGGAGGATTTAGCGCCTTATCTGGATATCAGGGAGGAGGAAGGCAGGGTTCTTTCGCCTATGAGCGGAATAATTACGGATATCTATGTAAGCACGGGCGGAAGGACTTCTGATTCGGCAGTTTTGCTGCTTGCAGACGATTCCGTACCATGTCAGTTTAAGACGACGCTTACACAGGAACAGAAGAAATACGTCGGCTTAAATGATGAAGTATCTCTGAAACTGGATGGAAGCAGTAAGGAGAAAGAAGCGACAGTGGATTATCTGTCCGAGAGCAGTACAATGCCCGGAAACTATGAAGTTTATATCAACCTTCCGGAAGGAATGGGTGTACCGGGACTTTCGGGTACGATGAGCCGCGCCGAGTCAGGTGAGAAACATTACTGTTGCGTCACACCTGCAGCCGTGCATGAAGAAGGTTCCAGACATTACGTCTACGTGGTGAAAGAGCGCGACGGCATTCTCGGCAAAGAGTATTATGCGGAGCAGGTTAATGTGATGGTACTGGATGAAAATGAAAACTGGGCTGCCTTGGAAGGCGCGCTTAACGACGATAGTGTCATCATCTCGTCCTCCACGAAGGAAGTGAAGAACGGAGATGTTGTCAGACTGTCGGAAGAGTAGACGGGAAGCGGCGAGTGCTTTTAAGACGGCGGACTGTTTGGAGCGGTAGAATATCAGGGTGAATCCTCAAGGGGATTTCCATCGATTCCGAAAGAAGTTATGGCGTCTCCGCGTCCCACATTGACCGTTGATATTTCCTCAGCAGTGAGGTCATAGTAATATACCGTATAGCGTTCGACGGGGAGGTCTATGCGGCGGAGTATTTCGCCGAGCACTTCTTTCTGTGCATTACATTCTTCGACGCTTTTGCCATCGGCGGCGATATAGACTTCCACAAACCTCGGACCGGCATAGTATGTCCCGTCCAGAACGGCTTCCACGGTCAATAGGGAATAGTCTTCATATTTTGTGAGATACCAGTCGTACCAGACGGAAGTGTTAAATCTGGCAAACCCCGGAATATCGTCTTCAATCTGTTCTTCCATGTATCGGAAGTAAGAATCTTCCTGTAGATAGCCGTATAGATTATCCTCTATGGCAGATCCCGGCGCGGGGTACAGATTCAATTTGTATTCTCTCTCAGCAGCGGAAACGGGCGACACACTGAACACAAATCTGTCGATCGGAGGCGGCTTGGAATTGTCGCTGACGCCGGGCGTTTCTATATATAATCTGTTCACACGAAATAATCCGCCGGGATATCTTGTTTCGATATCTTTTAAACCAATTCGGAGATTTTCGAGGATGTATGCCTGCCTGTCGGTTAACCGTCCGGCAGCGATTTTCTCTTTACTCTTATCATCCCATGCAAATATCTGCATCAGATGGGTTTCTTCCTCAGTCATTTCATAGAAAGGCATTCTTGACGTGGCAATTTTATCCGATAGTTCTCTGATGGGTCCTGACAGTTCGATTCTGAAATAGAAAAGAATTCCACAGCATAAATAGAGCAGAAAGAGGAGATGCCTTGTCCGATACAGTTTCGGATAGGTGACTGGTTCTTTTGCGGATGTGTCGGTTTCGGGTGTCTCTGCGTCAAGCTTGTTTTCCTTATATTTTAATAGAATAAATGCCATGCTGATGCAGTCACATACTGGTATCATTTGCAGGAAGAAATAAAATCGGGAAGGCATTCGTCCGTCGGCTACATGATTTCTGATATAGCGGATATATTTGATGCCGATATATCCGTATGCGGCATTCATCGCTAGAGGAAGGATGATGGGAATCATCAACGGCAGAGGCGGGAAGAGCAGAGAAAAGATCTCCCAGATAAAGTGTAGAATGGGATGCAGAGTCGGCGCAGAATCAAGGCATTCCCAATAGAGCCATGCATTGAGCGGCAGGAAGGGAAGGAATGCTAATTTGAGTGCAATCCAACTCTTTTTCAGATGTTCAATCATTCCGCAGTCATATAAACTCTGAACCGCAAACGGGGTGAGGCCGGACAGAATGCAGATTACCATGAATTCACAGGTAAAGAAAACTACATAGTCAAGATAGGAGAAAAGGTCATGAAACCAGAAAAGGCGCACTGCGCTTGTCAACAGGTGCAGATACATACAAGCGATGAGGGTAAGTGTAATGCGCGGGAATTTACGCCTTTCTGCCTTCGGCAGCTGCTGCAGGTCTTTGGCAGTTTGGGGTGCGCAAATAAAATCCGTGACTCCGATCCAGAAAAGGGAAAGCGTGATCAGATAGATAGGGAACATTATGAGTCCGTATGTGTTCATATCCACCTCCTTGCCGATACACAGCGATGTTTCGGGCGCATGACTATTATCTAAAAAGAACAGGAACAAAGTCCTGTTCTGATTTGTCATGTATTATGGGATACCGGGGATTATCCGGCAAAACACTGCGTTGACGTGCCCAAATAACGCATAAGTATTATCAATGTAAAGCATATCTATTTATGGCACAACTACATGATATAGTATATCACAATGCAAAATTAAAGTCTAGTAATTTTTTGATTTCTTTATACAATATTTATATAGCTAATATTTATATGTGGCAATGTCCATCGTGCAGTAAGACGGCAGGAAGCATTTGTGAAGGCAGGAACAGGGGAGATTTCAGGAAAAATCGGATACAGAAGGAGGTCATACATGGGCACAAGACAAAGAAAAGAGGACCGGGCGGTATCAAGACAGGCGGAGGAACGATACCTTGAACAGACGCTTGACGTCGTAAAGGATAACCTTACAAATTATGGGCACGAGGTGTCGCGTATGCAGGAAGATATTGACGAGATGCTCGCGCATTATCATGATAATGACACGGAAGTACTTACAATTTTGAATAATACAGTGACCATGCATGACCATATGAAAAGAGCGCTGATCCGCAATGAAAAAGCTCTCACAAAGCCGTATTTCGGAAGAATTATTTTCCATGACGAGGCGCTTGACAAGGAGGAATCCATCTATATCGGCAGAGGTGGAATTGCCAAAGATACCACGCACTGGATGGTGGTGGACTGGCGCGCGCCTGTGGCAAATGCTTATTATGAGAATGGTCTTGGCAAATGCAGCTATGAAGCGCCGGGCGGCAAACAAATCAGAATTGATCTGGAATTGAAACGTACTTATGAAATCGAATCGGGCAAGCTGCTCGACTATTTTGACAGTGAGGTGATCGCCAACGATGATCTGCTGACAAAGTATCTTGCCAAGAATAAACAGGCGGTCCTTAGCGAGATTGTCGCAACCATTCAGAAAGAGCAGAATGAAATTATCCGCAAATCTCCGTATCATAACATCATTGTTCAGGGTGTTGCAGGGTCCGGTAAAACGACCGTGGCAATGCATAGGATTTCTTATATTCTGTACAATTATGAGGAACGCTTCAAGCCGGACGATTTCTATATTGTAGGGAGTAACCGGATTCTGCTGAATTACATTACGGGTGTTCTTCCAGATTTGGATGTGTATGGAATCAGACAGATGACGATGGAACAGCTCTTTGTCAGACTATTATATGAGGACTGGGATGACAAGAAGTACCGGATTAAGACAACGGATGCGGGCAGAAGGTATGGAAAAGGCGGGAAACGGGAGGCGGATACAGGCGGAAAAAGGGAAGTCATAGATAATGGGCGACGAGACGAAAGTGTAAAAGGAAGCTCTATATGGTTCCGGGATTTGGAAGCATACTGTCGGGAATTGGAATGGAATGCGATATCGCGCCAATCTGTTTATCTGAATCCGAAGCAGTTTGTGGAAGGCATCCGAGACGGAAAAGCAGGCGTATTTGATGAGAGCGGCGGGGCGGATCCGGACATGGCAGACCTTATCTGCCTGATGAATAGGGAAGCTGTGGAACGATATATCAGAGAAAATCCCATGGTGTCGGTGCAGAGTAAAATCAATATGTTAAATACCCGCCTTCGAGGTAAGGTGAAAGAAGAATTTCTGAAAAGAAGCATCCGTTACACGGAAGCCGAACGAAAAGCAATCCTCAAGGCATATCGCGGGCACTATGGCGGCAAAACATGGAAGCAGTCTATTTTTGAACTGTATCAGGATTTCTTACGCAGGCAGACAGCAAAAGGATATGACGTCAACGTGCCGGATGAAGCGTTCGACGTGTATGATCTGGCGGCGCTTGCCTATCTGTATAAAAGAGTGAAAGAGACGGAAGTGATCAGCGAGGCGCATCATATCGTCATAGATGAGGCGCAGGATTTCGGAATGATGGCGTACCTTGTATTAAAGTTCTGTATCTACCGCTGCACGTATACGATTATGGGTGACGTTTCCCAGAACATTCATTTTGGTTACGGCTTGAACGATTGGGAGGAACTTAAGATACTGATGCTGGCGGATTCTATGGACAGCTTCGGGATTCTTAAGAAAAGTTACCGTAACACGGTGGAGATATCTGATTTTGCAACGAATATACTGCATCATGGGAAATTTTCCGTCTACCCGGTGGAACCGATTATCAGACATGGAAGTCCTGTGACGGTACGGCGGCTTGCGGACAGACAGACGATGATTCGTGAGGCGGCGGATATCTGCATCAAGTGGAAAAACAGTGGCAGCAGGCTGGAGACAATCGCTGTCGTCTGTCGTGACAGGGAAGAAGCAGCAGCGGCAGCAGGAGAATTGTCCGCATATGTAGAAGTGATGGAAAGCGATCCGGAGAAAATGCAATTTGGTAGCGGTATCATGGTACTTCCCGTAGAGTACACAAAGGGTCTGGAGTTTGACGCAGTCCTGATTCTGGATCCGACTAGGGAGAAATATCCTGTGGATGACGGTCATGCAAAGCTGCTTTATGTGGCGGCGACCCGCGCGCTTCATGAACTGTGTGTGATTCATACAGGGAATCTGACGGGGCTGATCGCCGACCCGGTGCCGGATAAGCATGTTGCGAGAGAAGCAGGAGAACTGAGGGAACCGGGCATAACGCGGGGCAAGCCGGATATCGGCAATCATGCAGATAGTAGACACAGAATGAGAGAGTTGTCGTCTACAGCAGGCGCAGACTCGGATAGACGGAGGAAGAAAGTTTCTATTGTGCGCAGTCAGGTAACGGATGAGAGGGCTGCAGAGAAGAAAGCCGATGCGGGAACAAGAGCGGCGGCAGGCAGGGAGCATGGCGGAATGTCATACACGCTGCAGAGCGTTAATACAAGCGCACTTAACCGAAAGCCTGAAAAAACAAAACAGGAAAGCACGATACAATTCGGTGATATGCCGCTGACCGAGAAGCTGCGGCCGGCAGGGCACGGGAAGATAGACCTTGCGGTGAAATGGGTGGTAAAACAGCAGGACGGGCTGTATCTGCACAGCCGATACGGCGTTCTGCGCTTAAGCCCGATTGGCAGCGCGATTGTAAGGGTGACTTTTGCAAAAGGCGGACAGATTCTGGATGGGATAAACGATAGGATTGCGGTGCATTCTGTTGACAAAAGATGGATGTATAAAGAATCCGGCAGCACGGTAGACCTTATGACGGACGAACTGCTTGTTCAGGTAGATAAAGGGACGGGTGCGATACGCTATATGACGCGGGACAAGAAGCTGCTGCTTGCGGAACAAAACAAAGAATGCAGGCAGCTTGAGAGCACTGCGGACGGAAGATTCAGAACGTGGCTCTATCTCGATTGGCCAAAGAAAGAGACGGTGTACGGCATGGGAGCAGGAGATGCCGCCGGACTGAATTTGAGAAAGACGGCAAGATATATTTCGCATATTGGCAGTAATGAAAAAGAGGACTTTGAATTGCCATTTATATTATCAGACCAAGGGTATGGAATCGTTCTTGCAGCTGACAGTCCGGTTCTGAGCTGCGATATACCAGCGTACGGTACTTATCTGTATGCAGAAAGCGAGCGGCAGATGGATTTCTATTTCATCACGGGAAAACGCCAGAATACGATTATGAACGCTTATGCCTATCTTTGCGGGAAGTTGTAAGACTTCCCGGAGAACCTCCGATACGGAAGCCGATCGCGGAAGAGGTCGGGGCATTAGAAATAATACAAGGGTGATTTTTCCATAGTATTAAATATGACCTCAGGAAAGATAAAACATTTATAGGAGACTTTCAAGGCAACATATAGTAGAATGGTAATATCGAACAAGCTGATACATCTAACGCCGTTTTTGGCATCACCCATCCGGAAAATGAAATCTCTCAACGCGCGATTGGAAAGAGTATTTCTTTGGTGTACAATCTATTTATGGCATGGGAAACCAGAAGATTGGAGGGAGAAAATGTATTTGGAAACAAAGCGGCTCATCATACGGGATTATGAGGGGAGTGACAGAGATAATTATTTTCGGTTAAAAAATGATGCAAAGACGATGTACTATCTGCAGGATATCAAGTTTTCCTCGAGACAAGAATCGGATGAGGAATTTGAACAGATATTGGAAGATGCTAAGAAAAAGGAAAGAACGTTTTATTTTCTACATATAGAATTGAAGGATAGCCATGAACAGGTAGGCAGCATCGGATATACGGTGAAGGCGAGGACGCCGGTGGGCAAGCTTGTCCATGCGGGATATTTTACCTATCCGAAATTCTGGAACAACGGTTATGTGACGGAAGCTTTTCACAAAGTACTGGAATTTGCTTTTCTGGAAGACGATGTATACCGGGTGACGACGGGATGTTTCGCGGAGAATGTGGGTTCTGAGAAGGTTATGCGCAAATGCGGGCTGATCAAGGAGGCGGAGCATATAGACTGGGAATGGCATGATGGTAAGATGAAGACCCGGTTGGAATACAGACTGTTGAAAAATGAGTGGAACAAAATACAATTGTAAAGGGCGGCGTTTCCGTACAGACTGTCAGCAAATGGGAGAACAATGTCTGTATGCCTGATATCGCTATGTTACCGGATATTGCGAAGTTTTTCCACGTAACGGTTGATGAACTTCTGGGACTGTCTCCTCTTGCGGGTGAGAAGTACATACCGGTCAATAGTGGTGAGAAGGATTACTGGGAGTCCAGACTGGATTGCTTGAAAACCGACAGGAGGATTGAAAGCTACTGTCGTAAACAGCGGAAGGTACAGGCTTATGTGGCGGCAAATCGGGAGAATCTGAAATATCTCCACTACTGGGGCTCTTGGTTAGTTATGGGTATAAATAAATATAAGAAAACGGAGGATTGAAAACATGGGAATCGTAATTAAGAACGCTCTGGCAATTCTGCCGCAGGGCGCAGAAGATGTAGTGCAGGAGACAAGCATCTACATTGAGAAGGACCGAATCACGGGAATCGGACAGGCTCCCGGTGGATTCTGTGAGGACAAGGTGATTGACGGAACGGACAAACTGGTGATTCCGGGACTGATTAACTGTCACACCCATTCGTATATGTCCTTTATGAGGAATGTGGCGGATGACCTTTCATTTATGGACTGGCTGTTCGGAACGATTGATCCCATCGAACAGCAGATGACAGATGAGGACACTTATTGGGGCGCTAATCTGGCGATTATTGAGATGATGAAGAGCGGAACGACCTGCTTTAACGATATGCAGATGAATATTCATCAGACGACCCGCGCTGTTAAGGAATCCGGAATGCGTGCGGTAATCAGCAGAGGGCTGGTGGGCAGCGGTAATGACGAAGCCGGACAGATGAGACTGAGGCAGGCATATGAGGAGCGGGACGCCGCCAAAGACTGCGACAGATTATCGTTTGTACTGGGACCCCACGCACCTTTTACATGTGATGAGGAATTTATGAAGATTGTCGCAGCAGAGGCGAAGAAAAACGGCATGGGCATTCATATCCACTTATCGGAGAGCGAGAGCGAGATTGCACAGATTAAGGAAAAATACGGATGCAGCCCCATTGCGTTGGCCGACAGGTGCGGGCTGTTTGACGTGCCGGCAGTAGCGGCGCACTGTGTGCAGATTGACGAGGCGGACATGGATATTCTGAAAGCAAAAAATGTCAGTGTCGTGACGAATCCGGCGAGCAATATGAAGCTTGGTAACGGTTTTGCGCCTGTGGCGGGAATGCTTCAAAAGGGAATCAACGTATGTATCGGGACGGACGGCGCCGCCAGCAACAATTGTCTGAACATGTTTCATGAACTCAGTCTGCTCACATTGATTCACAAGGGCATCGGCAGGACGCCCCAGTGTATCAGCGCCAAAGAAGGGTTCCGCATCGCAACGATAAACGGCGCCAAAGCGCTTGGTATGGAGAAGGAAATCGGAAGTATCGAGGTCGGCAAGAAGGCGGATTTGGCGATCCTTGACTTAAATACACCTTCGCTGACTCCCAGAAATAATCTGATTGCGGGCTTGTCCTATTCCGCCAACGGTTCAGAGGTCGATACGGTCATCATTAACGGACAGATTACGATGGAGAACAGAAAGCTTCTGACCATTGACGAGCAGCTCGTGTACGGTAAGATTCAAGAGATTATCGTGAGAATGGGACTGGATAAGAAAGTGTATTAAGAAGAACGGCAACGGAAAAGTTTACCGCATAAAATAGAGCATATAGATTTCAATTTCTATATGCTCTAACGCTGTTTTCTTCTTTTTTTGACTAATACTTGACATATCGGTCTACTGATGATAGACTGATTGCGTGGTCTATCATCAGTAGACTGGCTTGGAGAATCTGATTGACGCGGAAACGGAGAATATCATGAAAGCAAATAAGCAGGAACAAAAGAAGGAATACAGACTGGCGGAGACGGAAGCCCGGTTTGCGGAATTAATCTGGCAGAGGGAACCGATTTCCTCACCGGAACTCGTGAAGTTATGTGAAAAAGAATTTGCATGGAAGAAATCAACGACATACACGGTGCTGAAGAAATTATGCGACAGAGGAATTTTTCAGAATAATAAGACGGAAGTAACTTCATTGATATCCAAAGAGGAATTTTACAGCCACAAGAGCAGAAAATTCGTAGAAGATTCTTTTGACGGTTCCATTCCGAAATTCCTGACGGCTTTTATGGGTGGGAAGAAATTAACAAAACAGCAGGCGCAGGAAATCAAGCAGTTGATTGATGATTTTACGATATAGGAGATTACGGCGGTTTTTTACCGCGAAATAGAGAAACGTGCAATGGAAGGAAGATGACAGAATATGATGACTGAGATTTTTATAACTGTTCTAAATATGAGTTTGACGGCGAGCTATTGTATTGCTATCGTTATTTTGCTGCGGTTTTTATTAAAAAAGCAGCCGAAGATTCTGTCGTACCTTCTGTGGAGTGTGGTGCTGTTCCGGATGCTGTGCCCGTTTTCCTTTACAAGCAGTTTCAGTCTGCTGCCAATGAACGCAGAAATAGCATTACAGGAACATCTGACAGAGCGGCAGACGGCAAAGAACGTTTTGGAGCATGATATGAATGCCGGCACGGTGCAGAAGCCGGAAGAGCAAAGTGGCGTGGGCGGCGCGGCGCCCGCGGAGCAAAGCGGACGGGGATTGGTATCCGGTGCACAGACCGTTCTTACAGCCTGTGCTTGGATATGGCTGGCAGGGGCAGGCATGTTTGTTTTTTACGGCGTCTTTTCGGCATACCGGTTGAAAAAGTTTCTGCATAAGGCGGTCTGCGTGGAAGCAAATATCTATGAAGCGGAGAAAATTTCCTCCCCCTTTGTGTTCGGTATCCTCCGCCCGCGCATCTATCTGCCCGCAGGTCTGACAGCACAGGAACGGGAGTACGTTGTGGAGCACGAGCGCGTTCATGCCGCCAGAAAAGATTATCTGGTGAAGATTTTGGCGTGGTTTGCAAGATGCATCCACTGGTTTAATCCACTGGCATGGCTGTTCTTTGCCCTGCTGGAAAATGACATGGAAATGTCCTGTGATGAGGCGGTTATAGGCAGGCTAGGCATGGAGGCAAAGGAGAATTATTCCCGCGCACTGCTTTCATTGTCCTGTGATAAAATAGGAGTTGGCGGCTGCCCGCCGGCTTTTGGGGAAGGCAGTGTCAAAGACCGTGTCCGTAATGTGCTGATTTACCGTAGGAGAGCGTCCGTTGTCGTAGCGGCGTTCGCTGTCATATTGATTGTCATGATTGCAGGACTTGCCTTGAATCCGGCAGGACGAAAACTTGGCGATGAGGAAGCGGAGGAACTGCTCCGCCTCGGAGAGAAAGACCAGTTTGTGAATGATTATGCGAATGCGTGGTGTATCCGGAACGGAGAGAATCTGGTAAAGTTCTATATTGATGAAGATACCGCTCTGCGCTGTGTGCCGATGATGGAGAAGGAAGACGGCGTGTACACTTACGGTTTTTCAAGCCCATGGCCTTACGAGTTCTGGCGGACGATGCCGACGGGAGAGGGGAAGGATGAGGGTACGTCAGAAATCCGCTATTATGCTTGGACTTCCGACCCGCATGTGAGTGTCTGGAAAGAGGAGATTACTTTTAGTAAAACAGATAGTGGGGCTTCGGATGGTGTGGAACCTCATTCCGGATACAGGGTAACGGACAGTAAGCTGACTTATTACGATAACATTGCGTCGGAGACGGAATATATGGACGCTTACTGGGGCGACGGAGCATACCATTTCGTGGATTATGTGGAAAATGGATTCGTGGAGGCAATCAATTTCCAGACGGCGGACGATATGGAGAACGGTGGGACAGACCGCAATGCGGTCTATCGGAACCCGGAGACGGCGGCGGAATATATGATGAATCTGACCGGCGGTAAGGGTACGGTGCAGACAGCCTCGAACGGTACGGCAATCGTGGAATATACGTTTGCGGACGGCAGCAGCGTCCTGATTCCCATGATGGACGTCAATTTTGACGGCAGAACCGGCAGCCTGCTGCAGGATGAGATGGAAGAAGTCGGGCAGACAGGTACGCAGCGTGCCGCCAATAATGAAGTGTGGATATTGGATTTGGATGTGTGGAATGCGGGGGCGCCGTAAGATTGTAGATGATTTTCTTTTTATGGCGGATTTTCTTTTCTGCTTGCACTTCTACCGAAATTTAGTATAATAAGAAATAAGTAAAGAAAGCGCCTACATTGTAGGTGCTTTTTCTTGGAAGATAATGGTAGGATGCGATGACAGAAGCGTCGCAGCGGAAATTTTGACGGTTTTCGCGGCACGGGAGGATATAGAATAAAGATGGAAATTGAATTTGATGTAAAAATTACCCCGAATATTTTGTACGATTATATGATGCACCATACATACAGCAGTATGTCAGGTATTATGGGTTCCATTGTGGGAGCGTTAATGCTGGTGCTGTTTGCATCGAATAAACAGCCAATCTGTCTGATTATCGGGGTGGTCATACTGCTGTATCTGCCTTGGACCCTTTTCTTAAAATCCAGACAGCAGGCGCTTAATACGCCGGCATTCAAGAAGCCTCTGCACTACCGCCTGTCAGACGAAGGGATAGAAGTGTCGCAGGAGGACACCGTGGAACAGATGGGCTGGGATGGTATGGTGAAGGCAGTATCTACCATGAACAGCATCGCAGTGTATACGACACGCACCAGCGCATGCATTTTTCCGAAGAAGGACTTGGGAGAAAGCAGGTATAAGGTGATGGAGATTATTTCGACACACATGCCGCCGAAGAAAGTGAAAATCAGAGGTTGATGTGAGAAGTACTTCTAGCCACTCACAGCAGAGGCTGTTTTGTGGAGAAGTACTACGATTTGCGCGGCAAATCTTTCTCACATAGGAGAATGCCAAAATACGGGCATTCTCCGTGCGACTTCGAGAAAGCGGAATGTTGAGGAGCGACATGAAAGTAATAGAGACATACAGCGCAGAAGAAACTTATGAACTTGGAATGCAGCTTGGACGGCAGGCGGAAGCGGGAGCAGTCTACACGCTGATCGGCGACTTAGGCGTGGGCAAAACCGTTCTGACGCAGGGTGTAGCGGCAGGACTCGGGATAGAAGAGCCGATTAGCAGTCCGACTTTTACGATTGTACAGATTTATGAAGAAGGCAGGCTGCCATTTTATCATTTCGACGTGTACCGCATCGGTGATGTGGAGGAGATGGACGAAATCGGTTATGAGGACTATTTCTACGGTGACGGAATCTGTCTGATTGAATGGGCGAATCTGATTGAGGAGATATTACCGTCCGAATATACGAAGATTACAATAGAGAAGGATTTGGACAAGGGGTTTGACTACCGCAGAATTACGATAGAAGAGCGGTAGGAATGGAGAGTATTTATGAAAATATTGGCACTGGACAGTTCCGGGCTGGTGGCGTCCGTGGCGCTTTCAGAAGATAATAATTTAATTGCGGAATATACCATACAATATAAAAAGACCCATTCACAGACACTGCTTCCCATGCTGGAGGAAATCAGGAATATGGTAGAACTTGATTTGTCTACGGTGGATGCGATTGCGGTGGCGGCAGGACCGGGCTCTTTCACGGGGCTTAGGATTGGTTCGGCGACAGCGAAAGGTCTTGCTTTTGCCATGGAGAAGCCGATTGTTCCGGTTCCGACATTGGAAGGACTCGCCTATCAGATGTATGGGACGGATGCGGTGGTATGTCCAATTATGGATGCCAGAAGGAGTCAGGTTTATACCGGCGTCTATGAGTTTGTTCCGGCAGCCGGACAGCCGGGCAGCGAAACGGCAGCGTTGTCTGGAAGGGACGGCTTAGGTTCGGGGGAATATGGATATGACATGCATGTCATTAAGGAGCAGTGCGCCGTCTTTTTTGATGAAATTGCCGGGGAATTAAATCGAATCGGGCGGAAAGTGGTGTTTGTCGGGGACGGCATACCGGTGTTTCAGGAACGTATGAAAGAGGTTATGCAGGTGCCTTACCTGCTTGCACCGGCGCATCGAAACAGACAGTCGGCCGCTTGTATTGCCGCGCTGGGAAGCGTATACTATGCGAAGGGCAGGAGCGTTGACGGGGATAAGTTTGTGCCTGAATATTTGAGAATGTCCCAAGCGGAACGGGAGCGGGCGCAGGAACTTCTGAAGATAACGTACCGGCGGATGACGCCAGAGGATGTTCCTTTTATCAGTAAACTGGAGGAAGAGACATTTTCGATGCCATGGTCGGCGAACGATTTTATGGAAATGATTAGTAAAGACGACGCCAGATATTATGTAGCGGAGAAAGACGGCAGGCTTTTGGGTGGCTGCGGCGTGCTGTTTGCTGTGGATGAGGGTAATATCACCAATGTAGTGATTGCGCCTGATGCAAGAAATCAAGGCATAGGAACAGGAATGCTGCGTCATTTGATGAAAGAGAGCGAACAGGAAGGAATCCGAGCCTTTACGCTGGAGGTCAGGGTGAGCAACGCCGCAGCTATTCACGTGTATGAGAAACTTGGATTTGTGTCAGAAGGAATCCGTCCGGGGTTCTATGAGAAACCGGACGAGGATGCCATGATTTTATGGAAGAGATAGGCAGTGCATGGAACAATTACCACTGTTGTTACACATTTTGTCTGATAAAATGAGACATAGCGGATAGTTGATTTGCAACGGATGAAGTAACAGTATGGGAGGATTGTTATGCGCATTTATTCGGAGGAAAATAAGACGGAATTAGTTCGGGTAGTTTGTAATTGCTGCGGCAAAGATTTATTGGTAGAAAATGGATTTCTTAAAGAGGAATGTATTCATGTGGATCATGATTTTGGTTTTTTCGGTCAAAAGGATGGAATGAGCCATAAATTCGATCTCTGTGAGGAATGCTACCGGAAAATTGTCGAGGGATTTTCGATTCCGGCAGAAGAATGGGAGCGTAAAGAACTGCTCTGATCGCCAAACTGCTCCGAACCGTAACAGAAGGGGAACGCATATGTTAGATATCTGTTTATTGGGAACGGGAGGTATGATGCCGCTGCCTCATCGGTGGCTTACATCTTTGATGGCAAGATATAACGGGACGAGCATATTGATTGACTGCGGAGAAGGTACGCAGATTGCGATGAAGGAAAAGGGCTGGAGCCCGAAGCCTATTGATATCATCTGCTTCACGCATTATCATGCAGACCATATCAGCGGGCTGCCGGGTATGCTTCTCACTATGGGCAATGCGGAAAGAACAGAGCCGCTATTGCTCATCGGGCCAAAAGGACTTACAAAGGTAGTAAGTTCTCTGAGAGTAATTGCACCAGAGCTGCCTTTTGAGATTCGATGCATGGAACTGACGGAGCCCGAACAGTCGATAGCTTTTGACGGTTTTCGTATCGAGGCGTACAGAGTAAACCATAACGTTACATGTTATGGATATAATATTGTAGTGGAGCGCATTGGTAAATTTGACGTGGCGAAAGCAGAAAAACTTAATATTCCAAGAAATTACTGGAATCGTTTGCAAAAAGGTGAGATAATAGAGACACAGGAACAGAGGTTTACACCGGATATGGTACTGGGGGAGCCGCGTAAAGGAATTAAAGTCACCTATTGTACGGATACCAGACCAACGGAGAGCATCGTGCGGGGCGCGGCGAACGCTGACTTGTTTATATGCGAAGGTATGTACGGAGAGCCGGAGAAACAGCAGAAGGCGAAAGAATATAAACACATGACCTTCTATGAGGCGGCGGAGATTGCCAAGAAAGCCGGAGTGAAGGAAATGTGGCTGACGCACTACAGCCCGTCGCTCATTCGTCCGGAGGAATACATGCAGGATGTGCGCAAGATTTTTCCGAATGCCATAGCAGCCAAAGACGGGCGGAGCGTAGACCTTCTGTTCGAAGAAGATGCAGCAAATTAGCCAGACCCGCGAGGGTTCGGGTTGGGAAAGGGGCAGATGAATATGAAACGTTCCGGAATAATAAGTTTGGTGGTGCTTTTCGTGGTTCTTGCGGCGATCGTTGCGAGTTATGCTTTCCATATCAATCGTAAAGCAGCGCAGGATGCGGAAAAAGTAGTGGAATCAACAGCAGTGCAGAAGGTTCTGATGAAAGACTTGGAGAGAAATTATCCGCCGACGCCCAAGGAAGTGGTAAAGTATTTTGCCGAAATTACGAAATGTTTTTATAATGAAGACTATACGGAAGAAGAACTGGAACAGCTGGCTTTAAAGATTCAGGGTCTGTATGACACAGAGTTGATTGAGAACAAGTCGCAGGAAGATTATATGGCGGATCTCCGAAGTGAGATTGCCAGTATGAAAAACAGTGAATCTAAGATATCAAGTTATGTGCTGTCCTCCAGTGTTGATGTAGAAGAGTTCGTTGAGAACGGTTACTCTTGTGCCAGATTGTATTGTACTTTTAATGTGAAACAGGGGACGAGCGGCACAGTGCGCTCAATGGAGCAGTTTGTACTTCGCAAGGATGATGACGGGCATTGGAAGATATTCGGCTGGGAACTTGTGGAAGAATAAAACCGGATAAAAGAACAGAGATTATTATAGCAGATAGAGAGGCACGGTTATGAGTATGGTGAAAACGTGCGATAAAGAAGATGTTGTGATACTTGCCATAGAGAGTTCCTGCGATGAGACGGCGGCTTCGGTTGTCAGAAACGGCAGAGAAGTTCTTTCCAATATCATATCTTCGCAGATAGAGTTACATACATTGTATGGCGGGGTTGTTCCCGAAATCGCATCGCGCAAGCATACGGAAAGGATCAATCAGGTGATTGGTGAAGCGCTGCAGTCGGCAGGAATGACATTGGGAGAGATGGATGCCATAGCTGTGACATACGGGCCCGGGCTGGTCGGCGCGCTGCTCGTGGGTGTGTCCGCCGCCAAAGCAATCAGCTTTGCTTCAGGTATTCCGCTGATTGGAGTGCATCATATTGAAGGACATATCAGCGCTAATTATATAGAAAATAAAGACTTGGAACCGCCTTTTGTCTGTCTGGTCGTATCCGGAGGGCATTCCCATCTGGTAAGGGTAACAGACTACGGGGAATATGAGATTCTGGGAAGAACGAGGGACGATGCGGCAGGAGAAGCTTTTGACAAAGTGGCGAGGGCGATCGGCTTAGGATATCCCGGCGGACCGAAGGTTGATAAAGTATCTAAGGAAGGCAATCCGGAAGCAATCCCGTTTCCGAGAGCGAAAGTAGCGGATGCAGTATACGATTTCAGTTTTAGCGGACTTAAGTCGGCAGTTCTGAATTATCTGAATTCCTGCGAGATGAAAGGAATCGAAATCTGTCAGGCGGATGTGGCGGCGTCATTTCAGAAAGCGGTAGTGGACGTATTAGTGGAACATTCCATGCAGGCGGTCGAAGAGAGCAGTATCAATAAGTTTGCGATTGCGGGAGGGGTGGCTTCCAATTCGGCGCTCAGGAGCGCGCTTGAGAAAGAATGTGCGCTAAGAAACATTGAGTTCTATCATCCGTCTCCGGTTCTGTGTACTGATAATGCGGCGATGATTGGTGCGGCGGCGTATTATGAATACCGTAAAGGCGTTCGGCACGGTTATGATTTGAATGCAGTGCCGAATTTAAAATTAGGAGACAAAGAGATAAAGATGCACTAGGTCGGCGGAAAACGCAGACTTAGTGCATCTGTGCTGTCTGGGGGAATAACAAAAGTATGTATTCTTCCGGATATAATTTAAGAAGGAAGACAACTATGAACAAAAAAAGATGTACCGCTATCGTGCTGGCGGCTGGAAGCGGCCGACGCATGAAAAGCAATGTCGCAAAACAATATATGCTTTTGCAGGATAAACCTTTAATATGGTATGCATTGGACACAATAGAGAAATCTTCTGTGATAGACGACTGTATTCTTGTTACTGGCGCGGAGGATATTGCTTATGCCAAAGAGGAGATTGTCGCACGCTACGGATTTCGTAAGATAGATGTGGTGGCGGCAGGAGGGGAGCAGCGCTATGATTCTGTCTGGAATGCTTTACAAGTGATTGCGGACGGCGGATTGAACGTGCCGAATACGGATGGATTTGTGTTCATTCATGATGGGGCGCGCCCTTTTCTCACGGAAGAAATCCTGTTAAGGAGTTACGAGGCGGTACAGGAATCGGGCGCATGTGTGGCGGGTATGCCGGTGAAAGACACGGTAAAAATAGCGGACGAAGAAGGATACGCCAAGCAGACGCCGGACAGAAGAAGTGTCTGGCAGATACAGACGCCGCAGGTGTTTGGGACGCAGTTGATCACGGAAGCCTATGCAGCGCTTATGCAAAAGAAAGAAGCGGCGGCAGGAGGAATTGTTATTACAGACGACGCCATGGTGGTGGAAAATTTCACGGGGCATAAAGTGAAGCTGGTGCAGGGGTCCTACGAAAATATCAAGATTACCACGCCGGAAGATCTGTTGGTCGCGGAGGTGTTCCTGAGTAAAAGTGGAGACGCTGTGCGATAGCAATCAATCTTACCGTATGCTGTGGCGAGGCGGTACTCATGCGGCATTGACACACAGTAATGGATGGGACTGGCATCTGATTGGAGGAGTGGAATTCACAGAAGACAATACAGATTTGACTAAGGCGCTGCTGTATTACGACTGGAATGTTACGGACAGAGAGTCTGCATTGATGTTGGTGGATATATTACATACGGAAGGACATCTTGGAAGATAATCCGTATAATTTGGATTGGGATATGGAACTGGTAATAGTAAAATAGCCGGGTTCGTGATACAAAAAAAACGCAGAAAGTATGGAACAAAACAAATAAGTAAAAAATAATGACAAAAATGAAAAAAACTGGTTGACACACCAAACCATTTTTGCTAGAATAATTTTTGCGCTGACCGAGAGGGAAGTGCATTACGAACCCGGAGAGGTATCGAAGTGGTCATAACGAGGCGGTCTTGAAAACCGTTTGTCCGCAAGGGCGCGTGGGTTCGAATCCCACCCTCTCCGCTGGAGATACCTCTCCAACCGAGCTTTGAATAATCTTTAAATTGATGGTAAGCTATACGTGGAGAAGTACCCAAGATGGCTGAAGGGACACCCCTGGAAAGGGTGCAGGTCGTTAATAGCGGCGCGAGGGTTCAAATCCCTCCTTCTCCGTTAGCGGCAGGCAATATTTGCCGGACGCGAAATGCATTGTTATAACAATGCGACACCGAACCTTGACAAATCAACAGTAATGCAACCCTGAAAATTCAAGAGAAAAATT
>ERZ779631.115-NODE-115-length-30159-cov-6.923631_pt1 | contig 30159 bp, 31 predicted proteins | sample MGYA00514193_ERZ779631 | MGnify/ENA primary metagenome ERZ779631 (study PRJEB29562, sample SAMEA4376710) | mouse gut metagenome | isolation source: Cecum | study: EMG produced TPA metagenomics assembly of the A DSS colitis mouse model was used to assess the...
ATTCGAATCGGACACATGATAACCATCCTCTCTTAAACCCGATGCCAGAACCTGACAAGTCTGCTTCTGCAGATTCACCGCATATACACTGCCTTCCAACACAAAATAATAAATGCCGAGTCTGTTCACATATGACAGTTGTTCAATATCCGTCTTCAACAGATCATAAGATTTATCATAAGGAATATAAATCAGTTCTTCCGTCGTATTGGCCATACTGTTGTAGTGGTAAACTGCCACGCCCACATTACCTTCATGGCGCCCTCTGTTCATATATCCATATACCACAAACATGACATTTCCCGTCTCGTCTACGGACAGAATCTGAAGGTCATGCTTGTCGTACATGCTCCTCGCGTCATTCATTCCCTCAACATTACCGTAGAAACTGAAAAGTCTTATCAACTTATTATCCGTTACATTATAACTGTACAATTTGTCCGCCGCGCTGAATGCAAATACGTTCCCGCCGTCGCTCTCAACCAGTCTCACATCATCTCCGGTAATACCCAGCATAATCTTATCATTGATACAGACGTTCGCGTCTTCGTCAAATATCTGCTCCATCGTACGTTCATAATCTAACAGATACATTCTGTCCGGTGTATACCTGATGCGGTAATACTCGCTGATCCGATAGTAATTTGTACTTCTGCCGTCCCTGACAGAGGCCAGATACTCCATACAAAATGATCCTGTCTGCTCTGTCAGATCCTTAATGGTAATATCCGCTTCCGTAATCTTATTTATCGCCAAATCCCCCCAAGTAATCTGGTTAAAGCTGCTGTGTATCGTCACTTTGTGAAAAGTGGTATTATCGCCCTCAGAATTGGATTCCAGATACTTTGTCAGTTCAGCCGCTTCTTCTTTATCAAATGTCCTCTCATGAAAATCTGCAATATAATCCAATTTCTCCTGAATATGCAGTGTATCGCTTAACACTATGCGCGTATAATACCGTATCGGCTCCGCCCCTTCCGGGGTAATCAGGAATACAAGCATATACTCCGTATCGTACTCAATTAAATCTTTTAAAGTAATCGTAAAATCAATCGCCTCATCGCTGCACTCATACTCTTCGACATTGGTACTTTCCACCAGCCTGTCCCCGTTTAAGCTTCGCACCTCAAAACTGATTCCTGAGATGCTTCGGCCGTAAGTATCCAGATGCACCGCAAGCTTTCTGTCGCTTCCGACAGGCTGTACCGTTTCACGCAGGTATGCGCTGTCCATAGCTTCAGCGTAGCCGTGCAGACTGTTAACTCGATATCCTTCCGCGGACATAGATACGATAGGATAAGACGGTTCTGCCATTTCTGTTGTCATATCGGTATTTCCTTGATTCATTACCGCACTGATCAGCATAAGCGCTGCCGTAAAGATAATGCCCAATATAATACCCTTAAAGATTGCTTTTTTCATACTAACCTCTTTAAAGTGGGGTCAATGTGCAGAAACTTTGTTACATCATCAACCTTCTGTCTTGCTTTCTGCTGTCTCTGCTCGTCAACTTTCACTCTTTTTACTGCGCGTATCAGTAGATTTTTCGGCGTATGCTCCATGTCAATAAACTCCAGAATGTTTGTCTCATACCCCGCCGCCTCCAATATATTCGCGCGGACAGCATCGGTAACAAGTGCGGAAATCCGTTCCTTGATAATACCGTATTGTAATAGTGAAGATAATTCTTCATTGTGTATTTGTTTATTTACCTCATGCTGGCAACACGGAACTGACAGTATTACTTTTGCGCCCCAGCCGACAGCTTTAGAAAGCGCATAATCCGTAGCCGTATCACAGGCATGCAGTGTCACTACCATGTCCACTGTTTCCTGCCCGTCATATTCCGCAATATCACCCTTGATAAAATGCAGTTTATGATACCCGTATTTCTCACTCAGACTGTTGCAATGCGCAATCACATCCTCTTTCAAATCCAGCCCTGTAATTTCCACGTCATATCCCCTAAGGTCGTGCAGATAATAATACATGGCAAATGTCAGATATGACTTTCCGCACCCGAAATCTATGATGTGTACCGTCTTCTCCTTTGAGAGTGTTGGCAGAATATCTTCAATAAATTCCAAAAAACGGTTAATCTGCTTAAACTTATCATAACGTGCATGCACGATTCTGCCTTCTTTGGTCTGCACGCCGAGGTCGATCAGAAACGGAACCGCTTTCTTTTCATCCAGAATATATCTTTTAACCCTGTTATGAGTCATCTGCACTCTTCTGTCCCCGTCCTGCTCCATCGCGGTACTTTGTATTCGTTTCCTATTGACGGTCATCTTTCCCTTCCTGCTGACTAAAACAGTAGCTTTACATTCCCTGTGTTCTACTTCGCATTGTTTGAAATCATTTGAAAGCAGATATTCTATTCTCTCAATCATATTGTTTGCGTCCATGTTACTGTGAAACACTTGCGTTCCTTTATATACCGTCTCCTGAAAAAGAATCGAATCCTTTACCATAACAGGCCGTATTTTTATCTTAAATGCCTTGTCTTTCTCTCTGGGATTACTGAGTATCATCTGATATAATCCGTCATTTACCGTCTCTGTCAAAAGTTCTCTAAACTGCTCTTCCATATCCTGCACTCTTTCAAACATGTCCTAAAATTGTCTCGGAAGAATCGCCATCGGACGATTCTTCTGGAAAACCTTCATCTCTTTTTCTATTTTAATAAGATTACCGGAAAACCACAACTAGAATTTTAAGATTCCATTGCGGTTAGAATGGCGTTTCCTGTATATTTCATATGATAAAAGCACTTGGACAAACTCTGTAGTCCGATTCCAGTCTGCATCAGGTGCCTGCTCCTCATCTGTCTTTCTGATTTTATCCACAATCATCTGCGTCAATCTGTAAATCTGCCACCTATCCGGATATTCGTCGTAAATCATACTGCCCTCGTAATCAATATGATCTAACGTCTCTGCTATCATCTTCTGATATTTCTTAGCCTCACTCGGATACATCTGCTGTAAATACTCCAAATCCCGTGTCACACTATCTTCCTGCTGATAGTACAACGGAAGCGGATAAGCCATATAAAACGGCAATATTCTGGATTGATTCATACCGCACCAACTTAGTTTCTTTTTATTCTATCATATGCACCTTGCCACACAACGCGAATAGTCATTTATAGAAGAACCTCTGCAAGAAAAAGGGGCAGATAAGATATCTGCCCCAATAACACATATTTTAATTACGCGCGATATTTAATCTCTCACGGTTTCAATTCTTGCCACAGCACGCTTTAGTGCTAATTCTGCCCTATTTAAATCTGTTCCCGGAGCATGTTCTTTAATACGCTCTTCAGCGCGTGACTTTGCTTCCTCGGCACGTGTCACGTCAATCTCCGAAGGCCACTCTATGATTTCGGCAAGAATGGTAACTTTGTCCGGCAGAACTTCCGTAAATCCGGCATGAAGCGCCGCTTCTTTGACTTCGTCTCCTCTGGTAATCGTAAGGATTCCGGGAGCAATAATCATCGTCATAGGAAGATGGTCTTTATAAATACCGACTTCACCTTCTACCGTATTAAATTCCACCATAGACACCTCTTCCTCATAGAAGACTCTGTCTGGTGTAATAATTTTTAATATAAAATTTCTATTATCATCAGCCATATATTACCTACTCTCCAATTACGCTATCTACATGCATTTACGTCATATTACTTGGCACGGGCAAGTACATCGTCGATGCTTCCTGCATTTAAGAAATGACCTTCCGGTATCTCGTCATGCTTGCCTTCAAGTATTTCCTTAAATCCACGAATCGTCTCGGAAATCGGTACATATTTACCACCCATACCGGTAAACTGCTCTGCAACGAAGAACGGCTGAGACAAGAATCTCTGTACCTTTCTCGCACGGGAAACAACCAGCTTATCCTCTTCAGAAAGTTCATCCATACCAAGAATCGCGATAATATCCTGAAGTTCTTTATACTTCTGCAGAATTTCCTGCACACCTCTGGCAACTTCATAATGTTCCTGTCCGACAATTCTGGGATCAAGGATTCTGGATGTTGACTCCAACGGATCTACTGCCGGATAAATACCCAACTCCACAATAGAACGTGAAAGTGTCGTCGTCGCGTCCAAATGTGCAAATGTAGTCGCCGGAGCAGGGTCTGTCAAGTCATCTGCCGGCACATAAACCGCCTGAACGGAAGTAATAGAACCGCTCTTTGTGGATGTGATACGTTCCTGAAGAGCACCCATCTCTGTCTGTAACGTAGGCTGATAACCTACCGCGGAAGGCATACGTCCAAGCAGCGCCGACACTTCGGAACCTGCCTGCGTAAAACGGAAAATATTATCAATAAACAGCAGTACATCCTTACCGCCTTTATCACGGAAATATTCCGCCATCGTAAGTCCCGTCAGACCAACTCTCATTCTGGCTCCCGGCGGCTCGTTCATCTGACCGAACACCATGGTCGTCTTATCAATAACGCCTGATTCCTCCATCTCGTGATACAGGTCGTTACCTTCTCTGGTACGTTCTCCTACACCGGTAAATACCGAATATCCGCTGTGCTCTGTAGCAATGTTACGGATAAGTTCCTGAATCAACACTGTCTTACCAACGCCGGCGCCACCGAACAAACCGATCTTACCGCCTTTCTGATAAGGACATAGCAAATCGACAACCTTAATACCCGTCTCCAAAAGTTCTGTCGCCGTAGACTGCTCTTCAAACGCCGGAGCCGGTCTGTGAATCGGCTCATGGCCTACATCGGTAGGCGCCGGTTTATTGTCAATCGGCTCTCCGAGAACGTTGAAGATACGTCCCAATGTATTTTCTCCGACAGGAACGGTAATCGGCGCACCGGTTGCAATCGCATCCATGCCTCTCACAAGTCCGTCGGTAGAACCCATAGCGATACATCTAACGGTATCATCACCCAAATGCTGTGCTACTTCTACGACTAAGTTTCCTCCTTGCTTGAGCGGAATCTTAATCGCATCATTAATCTCCGGCAAGTTTCCTGCCGAAAATTTAATATCCAGTACAGCGCCGATGATCTGAGTGATTTTTCCAAGATTTTCACCTGTTTTTACTTCTGCCATCTTTCTTTCCTTTCACTCATGTTATTTATGTGCAACTACGAAATTGCATTTGCACCTGCAATAATCTCTGTTAATTCCTGCGTAATAGATCCCTGACGTGCCCTGTTGTACATCAGTGATAAGTGATCTATCATTTCCTCAGCATTGCTTGTCGCGGAATCCATTGCCTGCATTCTCGCACCGTTCTCACTGGCGCATGCCTCCACTAAGCCGCCATAGATCAGACTGGTAACATATTTGGGGATAATCATATCAAGCGCTTCGTCATCCTCCGGCTCGAAATTCATCATCGCCTTACTTCCTGTCTCCTGTGTCTCGCCTGCATGGTCTAACGCCTCGACCGGAAGGAGCTTTAAGAGTTTCGGTTCATGCACTACCGTATTCTTAAATCCCGTATATGCAAGGTATATCTCGCCAATCTCACCGGCTGCGTAGGCATTCAGCAGTTTCTTGCCGATCGTCATGGCATCCACATACGAAGGTTCTTCGATAATATCCGAATTTTCCTCCATAATGTGATACCCGTAACGCTGCAATGCATCCTTGCCTTTCTTACCGATTGCATAGATTTCCAAATCTTCCTTCTTGAAATCACCCTTTGTGATCAGCTTAATAATATTCGAATTATATCCGCCTGCAAGACCTCTGTTGGAAGTAATCACAATAACCGCTTTCTTCTCAGATTCTCCTGCCTTCAAATACGGATGATTTAAATTGCCGGTTTTCGCCAGCATGGAAGTTACCGTTTCATACATACAGTTAAAATATGCTTTTGACTGCTCTGCACGCTGTTTCGCTCTTTGCAGTTTCACGGTAGAAACAAGTTTCATGGCTTTTGTAATCTGCTGAGTACTCTGTATACTGCCTTTACGCCTTTTTATGTCTCTCATTGAGGCCATAGCGTCACCTTCTTCTTTCTACTTAAACTGCGCCTTAAATTCTTCTACGGCTTTCTTAAGTTTCGCGTCTGTCTCTTCGGAAATCTCTTTCTTCTCAGCAATCGCGCCCGGAATCTCAGGATATTTCGTATCCAAGAACTCGAAAAACTCTTTCTCGAATCTCGTGATCTCATCAACCGGAATATCCAGCAAATATTTATTGGTTGCCACAAAGATAATGATTACCTGATACTGTACAGGCATGGGCTGATACTGAGGCTGCTTGAGAATCTCTTTGATTCTCTCACCCTGTGCCAGCTTCTCCTTCGTATCGGCATCCAGTTCTGAACCGAACTGCGAGAACGCTGCCAGTTCACGATACTGTGCAAGCTCCGTACGAATCGGCGCCGCAATCTTCTTCATCGCCTTAATCTGAGCCGAACCACCTACTCGTGATACGGAAAGTCCCGCATTGACAGCCGGTCTGAAACCTGAATTAAACATTTCTGTCTCCAGATAAATCTGTCCGTCTGTAATGGATATAACGTTTGTCGGAATATACGCAGATACATCGCCTGCCTGCGTCTCAATAATCGGAAGCGCTGTCAGCGAACCTCCGCCGTACTCTTCATTCATTCTGGCTGCACGTTCCAGCAGTCTGGAATGCAGATAGAATACGTCGCCCGGGTATGCCTCACGTCCCGGCGGTCTCTTAAGCAGCAAGGAGAGTGTACGATATGCAGCGGCATGCTTACTCAAGTCATCATATACTACGAGTACATCTTCACCTTTCTCCATCCACTCTTCACCGATTGCACAACCGGAATACGGTGCGATATACTGTAACGGTGCAAGCTCGCTGGCTGTTGCGGCAACTACCGTGGTATATGCCATTGCGCCGTACTCTGTTAAGGTCTTAACAATAGAAGCAACCGTAGATGCTTTCTGTCCTATGGCAACATAGATACATTTCACACCCTGTCCCTTCTGGTTTATAATGGTATCAATTGCTATCGCCGTCTTACCCGTCTGTCTGTCACCGATAATAAGTTCTCGCTGACCTCTTCCGATGGGAACCATAGCGTCAATGGCTTTGATACCTGTCTGCAACGGTGTATCTACAGACTTTCTCGTGATAACACCGGATGCCACTCTCTCAATCTTACGATATTTATCAGTCTGAATCGGTCCCTTGCCGTCAATAGGCTGGCCAAGGGCATTTACGACACGTCCAAGCATACAGTCGCCTACGGGAACCTCTACAACTCTTCCCGTGGTCTTTACGATATCCCCTTCGTTAATGTTGTGCTGGCTTCCGAGAAGAACCACACCCACATTATCTTCCTCTAAGTTAAGTATCATACCGTAAACTTCGCCGGGGAACTCTAACAATTCTCCCTGCATAGCGTTCTCAAGTCCGTGCACACGAGCAATACCGTCAGCCACCTGAATAACCGTACCTACATCAGATACTTCCAAGTCTGAGGCATATCTCTTAATTTGATCCTTAATGACTGAACTAATCTCTTCTGGTCTTAAATTCATGGATCATACGCACCTTTCTTCTAATTTTTTAACTCTGAATGTAAATAACTTCACTTCTCCGCCAATACGGCTTAAAGTTGAACTTTCAATAATTCTTTCTGCAATTCATTCAGTTTTGTTTTAATACTGCTGTCAACTACTCTGTCACCGATACGGACTACCATTCCTCCAATCAGAGATTCATCCACATTGTAATGCATCTCCATCTTCTTATAGTCTGTCGTATCAAGCAACCGCTGTTCTATCTTTTTGCACTGTTCTTCCTTGAGCGGAACCGCTGTCGTCACCGTAGCGACGCCGATGCCCTTATAGCGTTTTACTTCCGCTATAAAGTAATCCAGAATCGCATCAATGTCCTTATAGCGATCCTTCGTGATGATAATCGTAATGAATCCCAGAAGTTCCTCGGATATCCTGCCCTCAAACACACTCTTTGCAACCTGAATCTTCTCTTCCTTGATAATCTTAGGATGATTCATCAGCCTGCCGAAATCAGTATTTTCCGCGAGCGCACTCCGAAGCTGTTCGGTTTCCTCAGATAACACATCAATTTTGTTTTTCTCCACGGCAAGTTCAAACAATGCGTCACCGTATGTCTTTGAAATTAGCTTAGCCATGTGCCCTCACCTATTTCTTTCAACGTTTCTTCAATTAAGCTGTCCTGAACGGTCGTGTCAATTGCCGCATTCACAACCTTTCCTGCCATCAGGGACGCCAGAACTACCATCTCGCGCTTCACTTCATCAACTGCTTTGTTTTTCTCCAATTCAGCTTCCACGCCCGCTCTCTCGATAATCCTTGCCGCCTCTTCTTTGGCCTCTGATACAATCTTGTTCTCATTGGCCAGCGCTTTCTTTCTGGCTTCACCAAGAATCGCCTCAGCCTCTTTCTCTATATCTTTCAATTTGGCTTCGTACTGTTCCTTGAGAGCACGCGCATTTTCCATATCAGCCGCGGCGTTTTCAAGTTCGCTCTTAATCCGGTTCTGTCTGTTCTGCATCATGTCTCTTACAGGATTGAACAGGAAATGGGATGCAACCAAGAACAATGTAAATACTGCGATAATCATCAAAACAGAATCGGCAATCAACTGTAAATCCAAGTCAAAAAGTCTCGGTTCCATCTCCGCAGATGCCAGTACCATATGTGCTGCTAATGTACTCAAGCTCTTATCCTCCTTTCTTTACACGATTTTGTACCTTTAGCAAGCAGGAATACCTTTCATAATATTTCTAAATTCTTCTCTGCTCACAGAGAATGCATCTTTACGCATTCTCTCTAAGATGACTTAGTTGTTCTTAAACTGCGTCTTTTGCAGCTTTAGCACAACTTCATCTTAGGGTACCAAAGGTTTTACGAATAAGAGCAGCATTGCAATCAGCAAACCATACAAACCTGTTGTCTCTGCAACGGCCTGTCCTAACAACATCGTGGACGTAACGTCGGATTTTGCACCCGGGTTTCTGCCTACTGCCGCTGCCGCATGTCCTGCCGCGATACCCTGTCCTACACCGGGTCCGATACCTGCGATAACCGCAAGTCCCGCACCGATTGCCGAACATCCCAAGATAAAGTTTGTGTTAAATTCTCCCATTTTTAGTTCCTCCTTTTGGTCTTATAATATATCGAACAAGTTCGATTACGAACAAGTTCGATTATGAGCTTCGCCCAATCGCAGGATATTGCGTATAAGATGCTGCACATCTTCACAAATCCGAATTGAACGAAAAATTATACCATTTACTTACTCCTCTGTCGTACAAGCATCCGTAATATATGTCATCGTCAACATGCAGAATACATATGTCTGGATTGCCCCGGAGAACAGATCAAAGTATACATGCAGCGCTGCCGGCCAGACTAAAGCGATCTTCGAGAGCAGTCCGTATACGAGCGCCGTCATAACAGTGCCCGATAAGACATTCGCAAACAGACGCAGCGATAATGAAACCGGAACCGCCACATCACCGATTACATTAATCGGTGCCCATATCGGCCACGGATCACACAGCCCTGCGATAACTCCCTTTACCTTCTGGTATTTGAACTTGTTGAAGTGAATCAACGTAAACGTCATAATACCCATGGCAAACGTCACACCGTAATCCGCAGTCGGCGGTCTTAGGCCAAACAGTCCCGAAATATTACTGAGCAGAATAAAAATAAAGATGGTTCCAATATAATTACGGAACTTCGGGCTGAATTTACCCATAACTCCGCCGATCATATTGTCTAACATCTCTACTACAAGTTCTGCAATATTTTGGAAAGTACCCGGAACGTCCGACGCATGTTTGACAGCGCGGTTTGCCGCTATACAGAAGCCGATGATTACAATCATGACAATCAATACGCACACATGTGTAGTCGTAATCCACACAGTCTGCCCAAATAACTCATAGGAAAAAACTCCATGAATCATAAAGTCAATATCAGCGCCTCCCGATAGAAGAATTCCCTGTCCCATGCTATCACCTCCTCATTTTATAATGTTATATTTTAAATACTTTCTCACTAACCTTGTGCAGCCACGGGTTCAGATATGCCGAAATCTTCATCCCCATATAGCCGCAGAACATAAATATCGGATTGGCAAAATCCGTGTAAATAAGTACGAACATCACTGCCACTAATACAAAATATCTTATCAGATTATTCGTTCCGACTGTTTTCGCCGCTTGTTTGGACGCCTGATCCATCCCTCTGTCTATGGACCACCACATATGGACGGAACCGGCTATGGCAAGCGCCACCCCAATCCAAAGCCCTAAACTGTAAGAAATTTCTCTTGAAAAAAACAGCAGTACAATCTGAAATACAATCCCATACAGAAAAATGCCCAGACAGAGATTAAACAAAGTCGGATCGATTTTCTTCTTCATGCTCACTCTTCTTCCTTCTTATCCTTTTGTTTCTCTGTGCTCCGCCTGCGCGTTACCGCAGGTGTCTCATATATTCTCTTAGCAAACTTGAATACATTCGTAAATCCGGCAAGCGCGCCAATAAAAAAAAGCAGCACCGTCCAATATGACGAACCGAATCTCCGATCGAGAAACATTCCCACGAAAGAGCAAATAAAAATGGGAACCAGCATGTTAATAGCAAACTGACTTATCATCATAAGCGCCTGATAAACGTTTTTGTTGTATTTCACTGCTTTTCCCTTCTTATATATAATTGGAAAATATCGCCTACGTATAAAATTATACTCACTTATAGTACTTATGTCCAGCAAAATTGATACAAATGAGATTGACTTTTTTGCATTGTCAGTGTAACGTAACGAGTAAGAACAACGACTTACACCTTTCACTTTCCACAGGAGGTACTATGGCAGACCCGATTCTTTATCGCAAAAGACTGATTCCGGAAGAATGCATCCTTTTAAAAGATGACACCGTGCTGTACCGTGATGAGCAAGTCATCGTAACCGGATGGAATTCCTTGAAGCCACGCAAAGACCTGCACCACGGCTGCTCCTGCTATTATCTGTCAAAAGGCATCAAAGTGAGCCGATTTTATAAAGAAGATAACTCTCTGCTCTACTGGTACTGCGATATTGTCGATTACGATTACGACATTACCTCTGATACATATATTGTGACAGATCTCCTTGCCGATGTCGTCATATATCCCGACGGATTTGTAAAAGTTGTCGATTTAGACGAACTGGTTACCGCCAGAGAATCCGGCATTCTGTCTGAGGACAATCTTAAGAAAGCTCTGCTGCGTCTGGACTACCTGCTCAGAACCATCTATGCCGGTGATTTTCCTGCATTACAGAAACCTACCGAAGACTACTACATCAGATCCTGCTAATAGAATATATGTCCGCCGATTGTATATTTGGGTGAAATTCCCTCCACCGGCGTTCTAAAGTAAACACAGTTTCCTACGGTCGTAGTGCCCTTCATAACCTCGTCCGCCGCTCTATAACAGTCAGCATTCGCCCTTCCCTCCGCCAATGCCAGCGCCAGTCGTCCGCTCGCCACAGGAGAAAATTGTTTGTTTTGATATATAACACCCGTTACTGTATCAGGATAAACCGAACTCAATACTCTGTTAATCACCACCGAGCCTACCGCAACTTTGCCGACATAGGGCTCTGCCCCCGCCTCACAGTAAATTAGGTTCGCCAGTAAGTATCTGTCGCCTTCTGCAAAACTTACCTCTGAGATGTCCCGCCAGCTTGACTGTGCCGCCAATTCAGCCATGCGGATTTCTTCCGCCAGTTTTGCCCGCAGTGCCGTGAGATTCTCTTCCTGTTCTTTAATCCTCTGTTCATATGCAAGGGCTTCCTCTTCCGCCTCCGAAATCTGAGCCGCGGTCGCATTAATAGAGCTGGACGTCTGGTTTACCAGCCCCGTCACCCGATTCTGCTCTGCAACCACTTGTGCTTTGTACTCATCCAACTCCACTTTGTCTTCTTCCAGCTCCTCCAAAGCAAGTTGAAGTTCCGCTTCCTTAGCTTCCATCTGCGCCTGAGCGTCCTTGTAATCCTGTAATACCTTGTGCTGATAGGCTGACAATTGTTCAATGTAATTATTTCTGTTAAGGAAATCAGAAAAGCTTCCCGCCGACAAGAACATTTCCAGATACAGATAATCGCTTCTCTCGTACATAAACTGAATCTGCAGCTTCATCGTTTCATACTGATTATCCTTAAGCTGAATCGCTTCTTCCAGTTCCGCCTGTACCTGCGTAATCTTATCATTCATCGTTTCTATCTCAGTTTCCTTATCGTCAATCTTAATCTCCAGATCGTTCAGATTATTACTCACCTGAGAAAGCTCAGTATTCAAAGTTGTCAAAGTACCTTGCAGCGAATCCTTCTGTTCATTCAGTCCTTCCAGTCTGTCTTCCGTCTCATCCAGCTTGGACTCCGTGTCTTTCTTCTCCTGTTCAGCCTGATTGATCTGCTGACGGGTTTCCTCCGTCGCTTGTACGGTGACGGTCGCAAGTCCCAGCAGCAGAACCATTGTCATTAAAACAGCCGCCTTCCGCTTACCTCTCATAAGCTTCCTCCGTATTTATCGCCTATAGCATTACTCAATCAATCCCACTCTTCTTTGATGTTTCTCTTCCTCAGAAAACTCTGTGTTGAGGAAAGCATCTACAATGCTGATTGCCAGATTAGGGCCCACAATGCCGCCTCCCATGGCTAGAACATTCGCATCATTATGCAGTCTTGTCATCTGCGCCGTCAGCGTATCTGCACATAACGCACAGCGAATCCCCTTGATCTTATTTGCTGTGATGGAAATTCCTATGCCCGTTGTGCAGATTACAATTCCCTTCTCACATTCCCCGCCTGCTACCGCCTCGGCGACAGCGCGCCCGTAAATAGGGTAATCGCAGGAGTTCTTATCAGCGCAGCCGTAATCCTTACATTCGATTCCTTGTTCTTTCAGATGCGAAATAATCACCTCTTTCAAATCATATCCGCCGTGATCGCTGCCTATTGCTATCATAGTCATTCCTCCATTCTTATACATATTTGTCATTATTTTATACATTCTGTTATGCGCAGTCCGCATAGCACTTCTTGTTGCATTGCGCTTTCTATTCCTTCCTATTCTATTACATTCTTGCCCTCAATGCAAACAATTCCAGTCCATGGCGAAAACGCCTGTTATTGTTCAAACTAAACGCGGACGACTTTGTGCCCTGCCGCTTTCAACAGACGGTTCATGATTGCCAGTCCGATGCCTGATGTATCGAAAGCTTCCGCAAATATAATTTCCACATCCTCATCGTCAAGTTCCCTCAGGATACGGTAAAGTCTTCTTGCGATCATTTTCTCATCATGCGGATTCCCTACGCTCTTGCATACGTCTGCATAATACGCCGCCACGCTGGTATCTGTCCCTATAACACCCGTTTTTTTATTCTCGCCTTTATAATCGGCAAGCCTTGCATTAATATATTCCGTTACCCGCCCAGCATCGCCAGACACAATCGTTAAGTCTCCCTTGGGTGCATAATGCCTGTACTTCATTCCCGGCGCTTTGGGAGTCTGTCCGGAATCCGCACGCATCATCGTGCCGTCTTCCTCCACTTCATTCAGAACTTCTTCCAGCATCTGTCTGGTAATACATCCCGGGCGCAGAATCGTCGGCTCCTTAGATGTCAAATCCACGATAGTGGATTCCAGACCTATTTCCACATCGCCGCCATCGATGATCATCTCGATTCTTCCGTCCATATCTTCCGTCACATATTTCGCCAGCGTTGGACTCGGTTTTCCGGAACGGTTCGCACTGGGCGCCGCAATATAGCCTCCGGCAGCCCGAATCAGTTCCCGCGCAACAGGATGTACCGGCATACGTACCGCTACGGTATCTAAGCCGCCTGTCGTTTCTTTGGGAACCATATCAGACTTATGAAATATCATCGTCAACGGTCCCGGCCAGAACATCTTTGCAAGCTTCCTCGCACTCTCCGGTATCTCACGTACAATAAACCCCAAGGCCTCCATATCGGCTATATGGACAATCAAGGGGTTGTCGGACGGTCTGCCCTTCGCTGCATAAATTTTCTCGGAAGACTGCGGGTTTAAAGCGTCTCCACCCAGACCATACACTGTCTCCGTGGGAAAAGCAACCAAACCGCCGTTTTTAATGATATTTCCTGCTTCTCTTACAAGCGTTTCATCAATATGTTGGTTATCCATTCGAATCAGCTTCGTATTCACCTGTCTATCCTTTCCACCTACGAAACACCATTCAGATACTGTACAATCGCCATATGTATTGCCCATGCCACCTTCTCCTGATAAAGTTCCGATGACAACTTCTGCGCTTCTTCATAATTAGAAAGAAATCCGCATTCCACAATCACAATCGGCGAAGACGTCTTCTTGAGCAGATAATAACTGTCGTTCGCTTTCGCCTGTCTCGCATTATCCTTATCTAACTCCAAAGCCATAACCTGTTGTATACGCTCCGCCAGTTCTTTACTCTGCTCGCTGTTCGCATAATAAAATGCCTGCGCGCCGTGCACATATTCCTCGTGATAGCTGTTCTGATGTATACTCACAGTCAGCTCCGGCTGTCGCTCTTCGATGATCGCCACCCGGTTTTTCATATCCTGTACTTTCTTATTAGAAGCATTCTCATCATACAGCCCCGCATCCGATTCTCTGGTCAGTATGACGTCTATATCCTGCATCTGCAGAAACTTCTGTAATTTCAACGCAATTTGGAGATTGATATCCTTCTCCAAGCTGCCGTCCACGCTCACCTTGCCCGGATCGGCCCCTCCGTGACCCGCATCAATCACCACGCACGGGCGCTCTTCCTGCACCTTCACATCCGGCGAAGACACGGTCGATGCCATCCTGCTGCCGCCCCTCACCATAAAATAAGCCGCCACAAGCATCAATGCAAACAATACGCCTCTGACAATTTGTTCATAATCTTTCGGCTTCTTTTCCTTCATATTCCATTCCTAACATTACCGCCTTTATAAATGAATATGAAGAACACTTCCGAAAAATGCCGGCAGCACACGCTGCTTAAGGCTGATTCATATACTCTTCAATCACATCCCAGATTGAAGCCGTCTCAAAACCAAGCTTCCACTCTGCCACGCCTGCAATCCCGTACTTGCTCATAATATTGAGTTTCACCCTGATAGAATCCGCATCCTCCAGCCATAGCTGATAATAGCTGCTGCCCGACTGATATTCACCATAATTCTGACATGTTACCTCATCCCACGAAATATCAATGCCATGGTCAGAAATATATTGTTGTGCCAGCTCCATGCCTACCGCCTGACTGCTTACCGTAGTCCCATTTGTTTCCCATATTCTTGTATAAAACGGAATCGCATTGATCACCTTATTAGCTGGAACTTCCGCGACCGTATCTGCAATGCCTTTCTCCACAAAGTTAATGGATGCAACAGATCCTGCTGTTTCACTGCCATTATAGTGCTCGTCATATCCCATGATAATAACATAATCCGCTACAACGCCCTGTTCTTTCCTATTATAATGACTGGTATAGCCCATTGGGACATAATTATCCACCGACAGTACAAGCCCATGCTGTCTACAAGGGATTGACAGTTCTCTGATAAATTCTATAAAAGGTTCTCCGGCATCCAGACTGATATTTTCAAAGTCAATATTAATGCCGTCCAAATCATATGCCAGTGCGGTATCAATAAGTCCGTTTATCAGGTAAGTTCTGGTTGTTGTCCCCGCAAGAACTTCGTAAGTGTCTATACCCTCGTTGGTGAAATTATCCACTAATCCCCACACTTCCAAACCCATATTGTGTGCCTGCGTCACATACTCCGCTGTCGCGTAACTCGTAAAGTTTCCTGCATTATCGCTTAAGGCAAACCAAGTAGGCGATATCACATTGATGCTCTTCGTCTGTGCCATAACTTCGGAAAGCGTATCATTACCTGCCACACCTGCCACCGCATGCCATGCAAGATTAATCTTATGATCACGCGTGTTGGATTCATACACCGGCTCCACGTAATCTGTTACCGGAGCAGGGGTATCCGCAAACGGCTCACTCAATTTCTTATTCTCCACATATCCGATAAAAGCGTCTCCGGTCTTAACCTTCGTCCATGTCTCCATCTGCTCAAGTATGATCACCTTATCCCCCTCAGAGACATCCGTGAGTATATCGCTCTTGATTCCGCCCTGATAACGCAACTGCGTATCCTTAGTAATTGTCGCAAGCTGACGTTCCCCCCACTGGGTATAAACCTGCATATGGTTCGGCTCCGTATACAGCGCATACGAGAAATTCGCGTATTCCTTCACGAAATCCGCCGCCACATACAACGTGTCGCCTTCATATTTTGCAATGACATAATCTCGGCTTCCCTCTGCGCTCTCCGTCGAAACTTTCACCGTCGTCGTGCCAATCGGTACGCTGACGATCGCATTCGGCAGCGTATAAATCAGCAGTCCCTCTTTCTTGTCTTCATAAAATCTGTCGTTAAAGTATTTATGCACTGTTGCAAAATCAAAATAGCACACTCCGTCCCACAACTTAGCGTGTTCTTCAATCTGCTCGTTCTGCATAATAATCGGGACGTCATCGCTGCCCGTAATACCAAAATATTCTGTCAGATCCGCTCGTTCCTTAGAATATGAATATTTCTCCGCAATTTTGGCTCCAAAGCCTATTCCCGCAACCACGATAATAAGGACGATCGCGATTAGTACCGGCATCAATTTTTTCATGTATCCAGCTCCTTTCTGACCGTCCTCATTATAGCAAACTATTTCCTTTCAGTCATTAATATTTTGACATTTTTCGGCAGGAAAAATATTTTCCCCGCGTATTCTGTAAAAAAAATATGTCAATTTTCCAAAAGCTGCATCTTATTTCTTATATGCATCGGTCTCATTCTATACACAATGCATAGAAAGCGGGAACTTCCTGATAATCTACAGCATTCTGTGCATAAAAGTTGTTTTGCATACATATATTTTCATATATTTTTGCGTTTTTACCGATTTCATCCTAAATTTAGTCTGCCAAAAAGAGTATTGTGATATACTTACAGCATAAGATATATAAGATACCAAATAGTTTAAAGATGTCCCTGACATGCAAAATTGAAAAATAACTGTATAACCTACTCATTCCTTGTGAATTATAATTGTGAAATATAGAAAGAAGTAAGATATGGTCTACGATCAGGCACGCTGCCTATAAGACTCTCCCCGTCGCATATTCCCTGTTTCGGAGAAAAAGATGTTATTTATGAAATTTACACACGCTGCCTCCTTTCGCTGCCGACTATCGGAGACATCTTGTAGTACGATTATATCCATAATATGACAAAAAAGCAAGTAAATTCTAAATTTCTTAAAATTTTTTAAACACTTTATGCACACTATTGACTAAAATTGGCGTAAAGTATAAGATACTTGTATCGTTTAACAAATGCAGATATTTTGACCTGAATATGACTAAAAAGGATGTGAACATCAATGAAAATAGAAAAAGTAAATGAGCATCAGATCCGCTGTACCCTTACAAGGGAGGATCTTGCAAACAGAGAATTGAAAATCAGCGAACTCGCTTACGGCACTGAGAAAGCCAAGAGCCTTTTTCGCGATATGATGCGGCAGGCCGCTTTTGAATGCGGCTTTGAAGCGGAAGATATCCCTTTGATGATCGAGGCGATTCCTTTAAATTCCGAATGCATTGTGCTGATTATTACCAAAGTAGAAGATCCGGAAGAACTGGATACCCGCTTCTCCAAGTTTGCCCCTTCGGTGCACGAGGATGACGATTATGATGATTCTGACGAATTGATGGAAGCGCTTTCCGACGGCGCTGATGAAGTGTTGAATATGCTCCGCAAAATGAACAGCACAGACGCATTGGAAACATCCGATAAAACCGCCGCTCCATCCACGACGGAATCCACCCGGACTACATCTGCGAAAGAAAGCTCTTCTCCGCAGGTTTCCAACAGACTTTTTTCTTTTAAATCGCTGCACGATGTGACGAGGCTTGCTCACGTAGCTGCCACTTCTTATAAAGGGATCAATACGCTCTACAAAGACGATGCCACGGGCAATTACTTGTTGTTAATCGATGCCTATAAGCAGAGCGGTCCTGAGTTTAACCGTATCTGCAATCTGATTTCAGAATACGGCAAACCGGAGAAAACAGTCGTCTCGGTCAAAGCCTATCTGGAAGAGCACTATGAACCTTTGATTAAAGACCACGCTATTGAAGCGCTGGCGCAGATTTAAATTCTGAACTGTACTTTCAAAAACTCCGGACATTCAAACTGTCCGGAGTTTTACAATGTATTTTCCTTGACTACACATGAAACTCATCGATAATATCATTTATACGTTGCACTACCTCATGCAGTTCCGTCATCGACCCGTTGATACGCTCCATTTCAACATTTTGACTCTCCACACGTCCGTCAACTTCCTGACTTGCCGCCGTCAGTTCCTGTGTCTCGCTTGAGATACTGCAGAACTTATCGACAATACCGTCCTTATTGCAATTCAGATGCTCCACAGCTTCTTCAAGTTCATTGATATCATTTCCCATACCAGAAATATTCTCACTGATTTTCCTGAATACGCCCTGCGTCTCTTCCATTGTGCCAATACAATCTACAGTGTTATCCTGAATGTGTTCAATCTGAATTCCGACATTCTTAATACCATGTTGGATTTCTGTAATAATTTGGTTAATATCGCCCGTTGCAGATGCTGTCTGTGCTGCAAGCATACCTATTTCCTCAGCTACTACCGCAAAACCTCTTCCTGCCGCCCCTGCTCTGGCTGCCTCAATCGATGCATTCAGCGCTAACAGCGAAGTCTGACTTGCAATCTCTCCGATTGTCTTACTGATTCCGTCAATCGAAACTGATTTTTGCGACAATACATTAGCCGTCTCACTGGTAGCATTTTGTAATTCACGGCTCTGGTCAATTTTACGCGAAAGAAGTTCTACCGTATTCATGCCGTCACGACACTGATTGACCGCTGACGCTGCTACCTCATTCATACGTTCCATACGACTTGCAACGTTTGAGAGATCGTCTGCAAACTCACTTAGATTCTCGTTCGCCTGCTGTGTTTGTTTTGCAACATCGTCGATCGTTACAACAATCTGGCTAAGAGTTCCTTTTATAGAATAATTATCTTCCACAGAACTCTTTACTGCACTGCGCACATTATCGAACTGCTCTTTCAGCGTATCAGATGCTTTGATCATCTGCTGCACAATCTGGTTCAACCGGTCACGCAATTCCTGAACTGCCTGTTCCATAACGCCAATCTCATCTCTGCGTCCTTGTCCGATTCCCGCATCTTTATCCATCTGCAGCCTCAGTTCGCGCAATTGTGTGACTTCATTCTGCATTGCAACAATCGGTCTGGTGATGCTTCCGCTATACACTGCTACCACCAGCGCCGAAATCACCGCGGCAAGTATTATCATAATGATAAAATTGATTACCAGCTGCGTAGTTTCTTCATTATAAACTGATACAGGTGTAGCGACAACGATACTTCCCAAACTATTCGGAACCGCCATAAGATACCTCTTTACGCCGTCGTAATCTTCTACCGGAACCGATGGATCGCTGAGCGATACAGCATATGCCCCGTCCAGTACATCATCCACCACACTCATTTTCTCAGCGGAAGGCATAAATTCACTATTCTCATGCATCAGAATCAGTCCGTCATTGTCTATCATAAATACATAGCTGCCATCAGAACTGTCCGCAACTTCATTGACTGCTTCGAACAATGTCCCCAGCTGCAGACTCATGCCGATTACACCCACCGAACCATTTTTACACTTAAATTGCTTGGAAACCGGAACTACCATCTGACCATCCATATATGGCGTACATAAAACTTTCTCATCAACCGCCAAAGCCTCCGTATACCATGGGAATCCTGTATAATCCCAGTCGCTCCCCAAGTCCAGCCTTGCTCCATCCAAAAAGGTGCCATCAGTAAATGCCGCAAACACGTCGGTTGTTCCCTCATTCATTTTGATCAGCATTTCCAAATAATCAACCACAACCTCACTATCAATCTCATCCAGCGACTCCATATACGCCACTGCCGCATCTACGCTACCGGTTTTTCTCTCTAGCCATGTTTCAATTTCGGACGCATAAAAATTTGCCGCTGTCCTTGCTTGGCTATCATTCATAGCATCAAAGCGGCGCCGTGTCATTGTCAGAACACTTAACATAGCAATCAACATACACCCGATGCAGATTGCCGAAAAACAGATAATCATTTTCATCTTAATCTTCATAACAAAAAACCTCCGGTATGTAAATGTATTATAAATGGTAATTTAAGATTTGATATTTTGGTATATCATTATCACCTAAAGAAAGGTATAAGCACATCAAATGCACTTATACCTCCTAATCTCTATTTATATGACCAATCTAATAAACCTATGCCAACTACACCGCCGCAATCTTTGCCATTAAATCATCCACTGCAATACCGTGTACCATGGCCGCTTCTTCCAGCGTCTCTCCTTGCGCGGAAGGACATCCAAGACAGTGCATTCCGATTTCCATAAGTACCGGTGCAATGTCAGGATTGATTCGCAATGCTTCCCCGATTGTTGTGTCTTTTGCAATATCTGCCATAATAATATACCTCCTATTCCACATATATTTATGCCTTAACAGTATAACCAGAAAATATGATTCCTGCAAGTCAATTTTTTAACAAAAAATTTAGGTTTGATTTTATTTTGCATGCATGATTTTGTTATAATTTCACTTTAATTTGAACAATATATTTTTTACATACAATTTTCACAAATTTTTCATAAAATAATACCATTTGTATGAGAAAAAGTACAAAGCCCGACTTGACTCCTCAGCTTGCTATAACATATAATATGTGTACTGGATAAGCATTTTTTCGGCATTTAACTCAAATGTCAAAAAATTAACAAAATAATCATTGATAGGAGGCTATTTCAAAATGAGACCAGAATGGAAAGATTTTGTAGGCGGCAAATGGGACAAAGAAGTTAACGTTCGTGACTTCATCCAGAGAAACTATCATCCGTATGATGGTGACGAGTCCTTTTTAGCAGAACCTACACAGAACACAAAAGACTTATGGGCACAGGTTCTTGACTTACAGAAGCAGGAACGTGAAGCAGGCGGTGTACTTGATATGGATACAAAGGTTGTATCTACTATTACATCTCATGGTCCCGGTTATTTAGACAAGAGCAAAGAGACAATCGTAGGTTTCCAGACAGATAAACCTTTCAAACGTTCCTTACAGCCTTACGGTGGTATCAGAATGGCTGAGAAAGCTTGTACAGACAACGGTTACGAAGTTGACCCTGAAATCAGCGAGTTCTTCTCTACACACAGAAAAACTCACAACGCAGGTTGTTTCGACGCATATAATGCAGAGATGAGAGCTTGCCGTTCTTCCCATATCATCACAGGTCTTCCGGATGCATATGGCCGCGGACGTATCATCGGCGACTACAGACGTGTTGCTCTGTATGGTATCGACAGACTGATTGAAGACAAACAGGCGCAGAAGGATTCTACAGGTCGTGTTATGACAGACGATGTAATCCGCCTTCGTGAAGAATTATCCGAGCAGATGGTTGCTCTGAAGCTGATGAAAGAAATGGCTGCTTCTTACGGCTGCGATATCTCCAAACCTGCTACAAATGTGCAGGAAGCTATTCAGGCTACTTACTTCGGTTATCTGTGTTCCGTTAAAGAGCAGAACGGTGCTGCTATGTCCCTTGGACGTACATCTACATTCCTTGATATCTACGCTGAGAGAGACCTTGCTAATGGCACATTCACAGAGCAGCAGATTCAGGAGTTTGTTGACCACTTCATCATGAAGCTGAGACTGATCAAATTTGCTCGTACACCTGAATATAATCAGATTTTTGCCGGCGATCCGGTATGGGTAACAGAGTCCCTCGGCGGTGTTGGCGTTGACGGTCGTCCGATGGTAACGAAGATGAGTTTCCGTTACCTGCACACACTGACCAACTTAGGACCTTCTCCGGAGCCGAACTTAACAGTTCTCTGGTCCACCAGACTTCCCGAAGCTTGGAAGAAATACTGTGCTAAGATGTCCATCCAGACCTCTTCCATCCAGTATGAGAACGACGATCTGATGAGAGTGACCCACGGTGATGATTACGGCATCGCATGCTGCGTATCTTCCATGGTAATCGGTAAAGAAATGCAGTTCTTCGGCGCACGTGCTAACGTTGCTAAGTGTCTGTTATACGCATTAAACGGTGGTATTGACGAAGTTACCAAGAAACAGGTTGGTCCTAAGTATCGTCCTGTATCCGGTGATGTACTGGATTATGATGATGTTATGGATAAATTCATCGACATGTTAGAGTGGCAGGCAGACGTGTATGTAAATACACTGAACATTATCCACTATATGCATGACAAATACTGCTATGAGAGAGCAGAGATGGCTCTTCATGACAGAGACGTTAAGCGTTACTTCGCAACAGGTGTTGCAGGTCTTTCCATCGTAGCTGACTCTTTATCTGCTATCAAGTATGCTAAGGTTGAGCCGATCAGAGACGAGGACGGCATCATCGTTGACTTTAAGACAACAGGTGACTTCCCGAAATATGGTAACGACGACGACCGTGTAGATGAGATTGCACAGGAAATTGTCCATAAGTTCATGACAGCGATCAGAAGACATCACACCTACAGAAACGGTGTTCCTACAACCTCTATCCTTACCATTACATCCAACGTAACTTACGGTAAGGCAACAGGTAACACACCTGACGGACGTAAGAAAGGTCAGCCGTTTGCTCCGGGCGCTAACCCGATGCACGGACGTGATACTCACGGTGCAGTAGCTTCCTTATCTTCCGTATCCAAACTTCCGTTCAATGATGCGCAGGATGGTATTTCCAATACCTTCACCATCATTCCGGGTGCCCTTGGTAAAGAGGATCAGGTATTTGCAGGCGATATCGAGCTTGATTTGAAATAAATTCCTTCAAAAACTCGAAGCGGTTTCATATAGGAGTTGAAAATATGGATAACAATCAGATGATTGAAGACTTTGTCAAAATGATGGATTCCGGTATGGCGCAGGGCGTCGGGCATGTGAATGTAGATGTTGATGACAAAGCGGATAATTCCAAAAATGTTCAGACAATGGGGTGCACGGATTGCTCCCGTACCCCGTTGGCTTGCAGTGTTCCGACTCTCCATGAGGGTTTGGATGACTACAAGTAAAAAAACGAGCAAGCTCGTTTACGAGAATGCTTCGCTTTGCGAACTCGAAACAGAATCAAAATGTATCAATCATAAGGAGGACAAAACAATGGCAGCAGCAAATGCTCAGGTAGATAACTTAGTTTCTTTATTAGATGGCTATGCAACCAAAGGCGGTCATCACCTTAACGTAAACGTACTCAACAGAGATACTTTATTAGATGCTCAGAAGCATCCCGAGAATTATCCTCAGTTGACAATCCGTGTATCCGGCTATGCAGTTAACTTTATTAAACTGACACCGGAACAGCAGGCAGACGTTATCTCTCGTACATTCCACGAGTCAGTTTAATAAAACGTCAATAACATTGGAGCCTTGCATTAGCAAGGCTCCTTTTTTTCGTGTTAAATACTAGTTTTTTCCCGATATACGGGTTATACTATATGTAATATTAAGAAAGAAGGTTGAACTTATGCAGGGAAGAATCCACTCTTTAGAAAGTTTTGGTACGGTAGACGGACCGGGAACCCGTTTTGTAGTCTTTGTGCAAGGCTGTCCCATGCGTTGCGCTTACTGCTACAATCCCGACACTTGGACAATGACCGGCGGAACAATGATGGAGCCGGAAGAAATTTTTGAACAATATAAACGCAATGAACCTTTTTACAAGGATGGCGGCATCACGGTTACAGGCGGTGAACCTTTAATGCAGGTAGATTTTCTGATTGACTTGTTTACGATTGCCAAAGCAAACAACGTACACACCTGCATCGACTCTTCCGGAATTGCATATAAGAAAAATGCCAATCCGGAATGGCTTGTCAAGCTGGACAAATTAATGACTCTGACAGACCTTATCATGTTAGATATTAAGCATATTGACCCCGATAAACATAAAGAACTGACTTCACAGCCCAATGATGGTATTCTCGCTTTTGCGGAATATTTGGACGAGAAACATGTTGACGTATGGATTCGCCACGTCATTGTTCCGGGTATTACAGACGATGATAAATATCTGTACCAGCTTGGCTACTTTATTGGCGGCTTATCTAACCTGAAAGCATTAGACGCCCTACCCTATCACACGATGGGCAAGCCGAAATATGAGAAGCTGGGCATGGAATACAAGCTTGACGGTGTAGAACCCATGGACAAAAATAAATTGCTTGAGAAAAAGCAGGTGATTCTGGACGGTATTCGCAAACGCCGCGAAGAATTAGGCATTCATGCAAAAGCCTGAACTTATTAAGTTTCCAAAAAAGCTATACTTTGCCACTTGTATATTGCCCTCTTTTATATTAAAATATAGGCGTAGTGGATTGATAAATTCATATCAATTACGCGTAGTCTTACAACGTAAGGAGGGTATAGATCATGGCATTTGTAATTAACGATGGATGCGTATCATGTGGTGCTTGCGAAGCTCAGTGTCCTGTTGGAGCTATCAGCATGGGCGACGGCAAATTCGAAATTGATGCATCTAAATGTATCGATTGCGGTTCCTGCGCAGGCGCATGTCCTACAAGTTCTATTTCACAGGGTTAATTAATCACAGAGAACATAAGGTAAAGCTGCCCTTGCATTCCAGCAATGATATCAAGGCGCAGCTTTATTTTTTGCAGGCATATTATATTTTCTTTTTTCCTCTCCCGAGTTTTTCTTTCGGTTTATGACGTTCCCTGATCATTTCGTCAATCTTACGATAATGCTCTTCCTCTATTTTCCAACGTTCGTCATCTCTCTCTTCCTGCATTCTAAACTGATAATCCAGTTCCTTTATGATGCTGTTCTTAACTTCAGTACACAATTCACGGTTTGCCGAGCGAACCGCTTCCGTTATCATATGCTGCAACAGATATTGTAATCGTGCCGCCTTCTGATTCTTCTCCACATCGTCATCTTGTTTCTGTTCCACGGAAGCATCTTTACCGTTCGACAAAGCCATCATTTCCCCATGTTCCGTACATCCAACCGCTTTCTCCGATACGTCTCCCGATATGTTATCCGATGTAGTTGACGCTCTGTCGGAAATCTTGTCCGATGTAGTTGACGCTCTGTCGGAAATCTTGTCGCTCAATTGTTCCACCTGCATTTCTGCTATTTTTTCTACCTCTTGCGCTGGCCGATCCTTCTCGTTTCCGCTCGATAATGCAGGCATTTTGAACAAAACCGTGCGGATCGCCTTTAACTGTAGTCCCTGCTCTTTTAACAGTTTAATCTCCTGCAGTTGCTTTACATCCTGCTCCGTATAGTAACGGTGTCCCATTTCATTGCGCTTGATCGGAAGCTGCAGCTCCTCCTCCCAATAACGCAGCACGTGGTTCTCTACCTGTACCTTCTTAGCTGCCTCTGATATGTAATAGATTGTTTTTTCTTCCATCCGCTTCCCCTTTCTTATAAGCACAAAAGAGACACCCCTTTTCAGGATTGTCTCTTTTGTAAAATAGTCTCTTATTTCTGCAAATTGGCAAACTTGGTGAAATCAGGCAGCCACGCAAGTTCTATCGTACCAATCGGACCGTTTCTCTGCTTAGCAATAATAATTTCCACGATCCCCTTCTTCTCTGTATCTTTATTGTAGTAATCATCACGGTAAATAAACATAACCACGTCAGCGTCCTGCTCAATCGCACCGGATTCACGCAGGTCAGACAACATCGGACGGTGATCCGGTCGCTGCTCCACCGCACGGCTGAGCTGGGACAACGCAATCACAGGTACATGCAGTTCTCTTGCCAGTGCTTTCAGTGAGCGGGAAATATCGGATATCTCCTGCTGTCTTGAGTCTGTCGATCTGCCGCTTCCGGACATTAGCTGCAAATAATCTATAATAATCATTTCCAAGTTATGCTCAAGCTTATACTTACGGCATTTGGAACGCAAGTCCGATATACTGATACCCGGCGTATCATCAATAATCAAATGGGATTTGCCGATCACTCCCGCGCTTTCAATCAATTTCTCCCACTCCACGTCGGACAGATTACCGGTACGCAGATGTTGGGAATCCACTCTCGATTCCATAGCAAAAAGACGATTAACCAACTGCTCCTTAGACATCTCCAGACTGAAAATAGCCACTGTTTTATCCTGCTTAAAAGCCACATATTCGGCAATATTCAGGACAAACGCAGTTTTTCCCATGGAAGGTCTCGCAGCCACCAAAATAAGATCAGAAGGCTGCATACCAGCCGTTCTGTAATCAAGATCCAGAAAGCCCGTGGCCACGCCGGTCACATTTCCCTTGTTATGGGACGCCCTTTCAATATTATCCATGGCATTCATAACAATCTGCCTGATCGGTACAAACTCTCCTGCATTCCTTCTCTGTACCAGATCAAAAACCCGTTTCTCCGTATCGGCAAGAATATCTTCCAGACTGTCTTTTCCTACATAGCAGGTGTTAGCAATCTCTTCATTTAAACGGATAAGCCTCCTGAGCGTAGCTTTCTCGGCTACGATATTCGCATAGTATTTAATATTAGCCGATGTCGGAACCGCTGTGATAAGGTCACGGATAAACTCTAAGCTACTCACCTCCGGCGGTACATCTTTTTCTTTCAAACGATCCTGCAAAGTGACAAGGTCCACCGGCTTCCCCTCATCATTCAATTCCACCATCGTGTCAAACAGAACGCCGTATTGTTTGTTATAGAAATCATCGCCCAGAACGATTTCCGACGCAACCACAATTGCCTCTCTGTCCATAATCATAGAACCAATAACTGACTGTTCCGCCTCTATGCTGTGCGGTAATATTCTTTTGAGTAACGCTTCCTCCAATGTCTGCCACCTACCCTTATTGGTCCTCGACTACCTTCACTCTCAGTTTCCCTGTTACCTTGGGATGGAGTTTCACGCTCACTTCATATGCGCCGAGCGCTTTAATCGCCTCCGGCAACTGTATCTTCTTCTTATCCAGTTCTAACCCGCACTGTGTTTTGGCCGCCTGTGCAATTTCTTTAGAGGACACCGAACCGAAAGCCCTGCCGCCTTCACCGGATTTCATCTTGAGCGTCACTTCTTTTGTCTCCAGTACTTTGGCAAGTTCCTGCGCTGCTTCCAACTGTTTCTGCGCCACCTTGTCCGCATTCGCTTTCTGTAATTTTAAATCGTTCATATTTACAGAATTAGCCTCCAGTCCAAGTTTCTTAGGAAGTACATAATTTCTGGCATACCCGTCGCTTATATTTACAATCTCGCCTTTTTTACCCAATGATTTCACATCTTCCAATAAAATAACTTTCATCTTTATAACCACGCCTCTCTTTCCCTGTATCTATATGTCTGTCCATTAAGCCATACAGACCTCTTTAGCCGTCCAGTTCGCCCTCTGCAATCATTGCATCCAGCGTTCTCTTGATCGTCGCAATTCCTTCTTCAAGAGAACCGTCCTCTATCTGCGCGCCCGCAATATTTAGATGTCCGCCGCCGCCCATCCGTTCCATGACTACCTGAACATTGACCTCGTCAATAGAACGTGCGCTGATATAAATAATACCGTTATACGGCGTCAGTATAAAACTCGCCTTAATTCCCTTGATATTCAATAACTCGTTCGCCGCCTGCGCGCCTACCACGGTTGGGCTGGCTACGTCGTCGCCTGTGCAGATGGATATCGCGTAAGACTGCCTGTATATCTCTGCCTGACTGACGGCGTCCGCTTTCGCTTTATATTCCGCTGCATCATCCCTGAATAATTTCCTCACACGGGTCACGTCCGCACCGTTTCTTCGCAAAAATGCCGCCGCCTCAAAAGTCCTGACGCCTGTTTTTGTCATGAAATTATTCGTGTCAATCATGATTCCCGAATACATGCAATCCGCTTCTTCTGGGCGGAGCCTCAGATTATCGCTAATATATTGCAGGATTTCCGATACCATCTCACAAGCCGAGGAAGCATACGCCTCAATATAAGAAAGCGTCGCATTCTCTATCACTTCCGAGCCTTGTCTATGGTGATCCAGTACCACCACGGATTTACAGCGTTTCAACAGTTCCGGACATTCAGTAATACTGGGCTTATTGACGTCTACCACTACAAGTACGGCATTGCTGCCTACCATGTCAATCGCCTGTGCATTGCTGATAATCATATCTTCTGCATATTCATCGCTATTTTTAAACATTTCCACCATCGGCTGCATGGAAACCGTCACATCATTCAGGACAATATGAGCTTTCTTATCGAGTACCTCCGCAACTCTGTAAATACCTACGGATGCACCGAAACTGTCCACGTCGCCCATCCTGTGTCCCATAACATAGACTTCATCTTTGACGGAAATAATTTCCTTGAGCGCATGCGCCTTGACTCTCGCTTTGACACGCGTACTCTTCTCAACCTGCTGGCTCTTTCCTCCGTAATAGGCAACATTCTCCGGCATCTTCACAACCGCCTGATCGCCGCCGCGCCCAAGCGCTATGTCTATCGCATTACGGGCAAATTCATAATTCTGCGTATAACTTAAGCCGTCCAATCCCATACCGATACTGATGGTGACCGCCATCTCATTACCAATATTGACCGTCTTAACGTCCTCCAATAAGTCAAAACGACTGTCCTGCATCTGCATCGCCGCTTCCTTACGCATAATAACAAAGTACTTGTCCTTCTCTAATTTCTTACAGATACCGTCAAGCGACGCGATGTATTTATTAACTTTTCTATCAATCAAGGCGATGAGCAGAGAACGTCTGACTTCTTCCACGCTCTCCAGCGCTTCCTCATAATTATCCAGATAGATTAACGCTACCGACAAAGACTGGTCGTCAACTTCCTTCAACGCAATCTTGAGCGCCGTCTCATCAAACAGGTACAACGCAATCAGATATCCGTCATAGCCTTTCGCCTCAATGATATCGCTGTTCTCTGCCATCTCCTTTAAGGAAATTTTCTTCATCTTGGCAATGTAATTACCCGCCTCATACTCCACATCAAACTCTACTTCATCTTCCCCGTTCGTACCCGGCAGCTTGTCCTTCGTAATAGAGGGAAATAGTGAAGTGATGGACTTACGGTAACCCTTGTCCTGATGTACCATGCGTTCGAAGGCAATATTCGTCCAGATAATCTTACCTCCGTCGTCTAACAGAGCATGCGGAAGTTCAAGATCCCGCAGAAGCCTTCTCTGAATCTGCCCGTACTGTGTCGCAAAGCTGACAAGTTCATTCATAATGATGGGCTTATTATAGAGCATCATAGACAAAATAATTGCAATATAGAATATAATAAATCCGCTGAGTATCAGCCCTGCTCTATAGTCGCCAATCATATAAATCAGAACGTCTACGGCAATTAGCAGGAATCCTAAATATAAAGAAGACTGCAGATAAGACTTCAATCTTCCCTTTAATTTAACGCTGTTTTTCATCATATTTTCATCTCTTTATCTATCTAATGGTGTATAAATACCTATATCCCCATTTTTATGCTTACATAACATCATAAGTATAGCATTTTTTATAAGTTCGTGCCACTCCAATATGTAGAGCTTTTTCGGGAAAAAATGACATGATATGGTATTTTTTCATCCATTCTGCATAAAAAAGAGCCAGCCACCCGGCAGGTGATTGACTCTTTCATCACTTCAGACATTAATCCTGAACATACGGCATAAGCGCTACGTGTCTTGCACGTTTGATTGCTACGGTCAGCGCACGCTGATGCTTCGCACAGTTACCCGTAATTCTTCTGGGAAGGATTTTACCTCTCTCAGATACATATCTTTTCAGCTTATTTGTGTCCTTATAATCGATTACATTATCTTTGCCACAGAATACACATACTTTTTTTCTTCTGCGCATTCCGCCCTTTTTCTTAGGGAAATCCGGCTTATCTGTTTTATTAAATGCCATGGTTATTGCCTCCTTCTAAATTCAAACAATTAGTT
>ERZ779631.117-NODE-117-length-30141-cov-6.628399_pt1 | contig 30141 bp, 25 predicted proteins | sample MGYA00514193_ERZ779631 | MGnify/ENA primary metagenome ERZ779631 (study PRJEB29562, sample SAMEA4376710) | mouse gut metagenome | isolation source: Cecum | study: EMG produced TPA metagenomics assembly of the A DSS colitis mouse model was used to assess the...
GCGAGATCGACCGTGTACAGAGCACAACAACCTTCAATGAGATGAACCTGTTAGACGGAACCTTCACAGGCAAAGGTCTTCAGGTAGGTGCAGAGGCTGGACAGCATATCGATATCGATATCGAAGATATGTCCATGGACGGTCTTGCCAAGAGAATCAGCGAGGATGAGAAGCTCTATACAGCAGTTTCCTTCCGTCCGTTGAATGACAAGGGTGAGGTTCAGAAGGAAACAGTAATCACAACTGATATGGCTAATGACTTGATCGATACCTTTACAGGTCTGACAGCAGGCGATGACACAACAGTTGCAACACAGAAGGATTTCAACTCCTTAAATGCATTTGCAAAGGCTGCATTGGCATTAGTATCCCAGCAGAGATCTGACCTCGGTGCTGTACAGAACAGACTTGAGCATACGATCAACAACTTGGATAACGTAGTAGAGAACACGACATCTGCAGAAGCAGCGATCCGTGATACAGACATCGCTACAGAGATGGTTAAGTACGCGAACAACAACATCCTGCAGCAGGCTGGTACATCTATGTTATCACAGGCAAATCAGTCCAACCAGTTGGCACTGTCCTTACTTGGCTAATCAGACTGAATACTGCAAAGTATTGTGTAATGAACTATCAAAGGGCATCTCATATGAGATGCCCTTTTTTATGGTATAGGAAATTTCTATGCATTATTTCGAGTTCGCGAAGCGAATCTCGCAATTGAGCGGAGCTCAATTTTTTATGGCTTCCAGCCGTTTGAGGGCGGGCGTATAATCGCCGCATCTTAAGTAATGTGATTTAGCGATATCTATTTCACCAAACAATTCGTAAATAAAGCCTATGTAATAAGCGGGAGTCCGTGTTGCGGAATCTAAGGAATCCCTTTTCGGAGCAGCTTGTGCTTTGATAAATTCGGGAAGGGCTCTTAAAGGCTGGTTCAACTGCAGATAGATGCAGCCTGCAAGACAGAGATAATCGGCGTTGTCTTCGTAATGAGAATAGTAGGAAAGCAGTGAGGAAGCTTCCGTGGTAAGACCGAGCGATAGCAGGGATTCCCCATAGTTTTTGATCAGAATGCGTGTATAGTCCTCAGCGGGGTCGGGGTGATAGTTTAATGCCTTTGCAAAATATTTACAGGCATTTTGGTCGTCGCGCATCATCAGATAACTCTGACCAATCTGAAAGTGCAGGTAAGGGTTATCCGGTGTTGCGTCTAATTCTTTGACAAGAAGGTTGATATCACGCATGGATTTGTCGCGTAGTTTTTCTTTGCTGCCAAGATAGCCTACATGGTCGGCGGTCAGGGGGGCTTCGTATGTTGAGTAGGAGATATTGCCGAGCGTGTGAAGATATTCGTGGATTCTGTTTCGATAGGTATAGTGCCGGCGGTCAAATAAGCGGTCCACACGGCTGATATGCGCACGCCGTCCGCTATTTGTATCAAAGTAATTCAGAAGTTCTATGCGTCCTACGGCTGTCGGATTCTGTACAATAAGCTTTTCCAATGAATCTGAATCAATTTCCGTCACAAATTCGTCTGTGTCCAATGAGAGAATCATATTGTGGGACGCGTTGCTGATACAGAAGTTTCTGGCGGCGCTAAAGTCGTCGCACCAAGCGAAATCCAAGACTTTGTCAGCGTATTTTTCGGCAATTTCTTTGGAAGAATCATTGGAACCAGTGTCTGTAACTACAATTTCAAACGGGTATAGTTTTAATGCTGACAGACATTTTTCAAGGTTTTCCGCCTCGTTTTTAGTGATAATACATACAGAAATCGGAATCATAATCGGTCCTTTCTTAAGAGTAATGATTGTTATGACTGCTTGTGCAGCAGGGCGTCCAGACGCTGCAGGGCTGGCGCCAGATTGCCGCAATGTTTATAGCAGGCAATGGCGTCGGGAATATGCCCGGTTATTTCGAAGATAGTACCGCTCTGATACAAGGGGAGAAAACTGTTGGCGCCGTTTAATTTGCACTGTGGCATACCGATTGCCTTCTTATATTGCGCGAGGGCTTGGTCATACATTTTGTTAGCTTTGTAGATATTGCCCATCAGATAAATAAAATCAGCAGAGCCGGCAAACTCATCATAGATACCTTCAAATCCCAATGCAATATCCACTTGTTCCGTGTAAAGCAGCGCATTGCCGTAAGAGACGACCATTGCCTGCACATATGCAAGTTCGGGGTCGAGGTCATATTCCAGTCCTTTGCCGTAATATTTACATGCAGTAGCGTAATCGGAAGTGATCTCACATGTCTTACCGAGCTGATAGTAGAGGTACGGGTTATCCGGATCCTCAAGGAGCTGCTTCTCCAATAATGTCTGGTTACGCATCTGTTTGGCCTGCCGCTCTTCGGGAGTCATATCGTAACCTGTATGAGTAATCGTTGTTTTAAGCAGATAATTTGGGAAATCTTTGCCGCGGATGGGAGTTAGCTGCTCATGGATCATGCCGGTGTAGTGATAGAGACGTCTGTCGAAGAAACGCTCTGTATAATCGGTATTGTTCAGGGTCAGTTTTCCCTGCTCGGTTATGAAATTTTCACGAGTGACTGAGCCGACACTGTCAGATAAATGTTTACGGAAATAATTGAGTTCATCAACATCAATTGACTTAATTGCTTCGTCACAATCTATCATAAAAATCCAGTTGTTTTTTGCAGCGCGGAGAGAATAGTTGCGTGCTGCACTGAAATCATCACACCATGCGAAATCAAGGATCTGGTCGGCATATCTGCCGGCAATTTCCTTAGTACCATCGGTAGAACCGGTATCAACGACAACAATTTCGAAGCCGTATGGCTTGATGGAGGAAAGGCATTTTTCAATCCGTTTTTCTTCATTTTTAGCGATAATTGCTACTGATATGGGGTGCATAATCTTCTCCTTTATGCTATTATAGTAGCATATTTAATGGAAGAATGATAGAAGAAATCCATGATAAATCGATGATGGCGAGAAAGTATATCCGAAGGGGAGGGAGAAGAATTCCCGTGAAAAAAATAAGTGTGATAGTGCCCTGTCATAATGTTGCAAAATATTTAGAACGGTGTATGGAACGTATCATAAATCAGTCGATTGGAATGGAAGAGATAGAACTGATTCTGATTGATGACGCATCGACTGATAATGGGGCGACATTGCAGGTGCTGATGGATTATGAACGACGGTTTCCGGACACGGTAATGCTCATTCCTTTAGAGCAGAATATGAGGCAGGGAGGAGCGAGAAACATAGGTATTTCATATGCCGGCGGAGAATACTTGATGTTCTGTGATGCAGATGACTGGCTGGCGTATAGGGCGATGGAGATTCTATATCATGTGGCAAAAGAGTATGATGCCGATGTGGTGGAGTACCGTTATAAAACCGTTACGGATACGAAAGAGTCGGGCGAACTGATTGAGCAGGGGAACGGAAGCTATTATCGTGAAATGGATAACGAGGATGTTAAGAGAAAATTGCTTGTGGAATATAGCAGTAATTTTTCATTAGGATGCATGCGCAAGCTGTATCGCACTTCAATGATTAAGGACAACGCTATTTCTTTTGCGGAGCATCTGATTTGCGAGGAGCCTTCTTTTACCGTACCAGTCCGTCTATATGAGAAGAAACATGTTTTCTTGGATGCGGAACTATATTATTATTTGCAAAGATCGGATAGCACGACCCACAGTAAGTGGGATGACAGAAAATGGGATCATGTTAAAGTATGGCTGCTGTTGATGGATGACTTGAAAAGAAGGGGATTTATGGATATTTATCATGATGAACTGGAATGTATGATGTATGATTGGGGATGGGTACTGAGCGTGCGTATGATGGTACAGAAGGGGTATGCAATGACACTGGAAGAACTCCGGTTTCTAAAACAAACGGTATTACAAATGTTTCCGTCTGTATTATATAATCCGTATGTTATGAAAAGAGAAGAAAAATCGGATGACATTATGAAATTTCTGTTGCGCACGGAACTTACAGAGAAAATTGTTCAAGAGATGAATCAAACTTTGGCCATAAGCGGTGAGATACTATCTTAGCATCTCACGCACCCGGTGACGGAAGGTATGCTTTCGGGCCACTTTATCATGTCCGTTTTTTGCAATGGCGGCACGCTCTTCGTCGTGGGTCAGATAGTAATCTATTTTGGCAATCAAGTCCTCACGGCTTTCATAATAGTCGAAATCTTCACCGGGAACAAAATCATCCAAGTAATCAGTCTGGAAGTTACTAAGCAGGAAACCGCCGCTTCCGAGAATGTCAAAGGCACGCAGCGGAATGCCGCTTTTTATACTGCGCAGAGAAATATTTAAATTGATCTTACTCTGCTTGAACACAAGAGGTGCCTGCTCATAATAGTCAACGATTCCATGATTGGTGAGATTAGACAATGCAAAATTCACGTTAGGGGTGAACAAGTCAAAATGGAAATGCTCTGCAATCGCGTGAATCAAGTCTGCACGTTCCAATCCGGTAATCTTGCGGTTGATTACATACTGGGCATAGAGATACTCTTTCGACTCAACGCCGTCAGGGTTAGGATCCATGGGAAGCGCCTGATATAAGTCGTCAATGATGGGGGCAAGGGATTCCTGAATAAAGTTGTAACCTTGTACTTTCATCTGCGCTGACATGATAGCGTCCAAATAGCCTTTGGTATAATCTGACAATGTTGTCATGCGGTCAAAGAAGTTGTGTTCTTCGTTATAAAGAGAACCGATGAAAGAGACGTCATATAAGTAAGGAAGACTGGAATTGCTTCGTGAATTCAGGGTGTCCGCCGATTCCGGATGAATTTGATCCAGACGCTGGGTATTTGCAGCCAGCGGCATATAGTGAACGGTTTGTATGCCCGCATTGTGAAATTCCAGATAAAGTTCTTTATCAAAGACATAGATTGTGTTGCACGGATTGATAACGGTATAGGAATAGAGCATGACATAAGGGCTGTCATAAATCCAAGAGATATAACGGACAGCCTCTTTCTTACAGACTTTGGATATTACAGGAAAGTAGTTGAAAGAGAAGACAATGTCGGGAGTTTCCTTATGAAGTGAAGAAACGAGTTCGGCTTCAAGTTCGACATCCTGCCGTGAATCTTTATTGGAAAACGGAAAATAAGCCACGGTATGTCCTTCCGCGGCAAATGCTTCCTTGATATCCTGATTGCCGAAACTTTTCCATTCGATAAATAATATCTTCATAATTTCCTCCATGTCGGAGCATCTTTTCGCGACGACACGCGAGCAAAATCTCAAATTTTGCTCTGCGATTTCGAGTTTGTGGCTCCGACAAAAACTCGCGATTGAAAAATAAGGTCATCAGACTTATTTTTCAATCTTCTCCTCAGAAGTCTGTAATCAGATTTTGGAACAAAGGGACTTATTACTGGATGTATTTGTATACACCAAATAATTTTGATTTCGCATGGGGCACATTTACATTTGCAGCAGCCGCGCCTTGGCAGGTGGGTAATCGCCGCAGTTGCTGTACGCTGCACGTGCTTCGTCAGGATAACCGGCACATTCATAAATGACGCCGATGTTATAATATGCCTTATAGCTGTTTACGCCATCCACTGCAAACTCTTCCATAGTGGTAGCTTTCTGAAACTCATTAACAGCCTCGTCAAGTAATCCGTTATTCATATAAATCAGCCCTATCAGAAATACGAAATCAGCGCGTACGGCAAATTCATCATATACGCCAAGCAGATTTAAGGCGTCCTGATTGCGCTTTAGATCTAAGAGCGTATAGCCGTAGGACTCTACCATGGTCCGGACATAATCCAATGAAGGGTCTACATCCATCGCAAGTCCTAAGTCAAAATAGCGGAAAGCCTGTTCGTAATCATGCAGCTTGCGGTAACTTTGCCCGAGCTGGCAGTAAATATATGGGTCAGGACCGGTCGTCTCCAATTCTTGTTTCAGCAAAGAAATATTCCGCAGGGATTTCGCACGCATCTCTTCTTCCGAGCCGTCATAGCCGACATGAAGCACGGTGATAGGGGCTTGGTAAACATATTTGGTAGACGTGGTTCGTGGGACAATCTGTTCGTGGACGACGCCCTCGAAATGATAATAGCGCCGGTTGACAAATCTGCTTACCCGCACTTGCTCATAGCATGTCTGACCACTTTCGGTAAAGCGGTTGCGAATCAGAATGCGACCGGAAGCATCGGGGTACGTTTTCATGCATGCAGTTAGTGAATCAATGTCAATGGATTCGATATATTCGTCACAGTCGATAGAAAGTATCCAGTCATGGGAGGCTTTATCCATGGCAAAATTCTTTGCGGCGGCAAAATCACCGCACCATTCAAAGTGATAAATCTTATCAGTGTATTTTAGCGCTAGTTCTACTGTGCGGTCGCTTGACCCCGTGTCTGCCAGTACGATTTCAAATCCGTAAGGAACAAGGCGCCTGCAGCATTCTTCAATATGTTTTTCTTCATTTTTGGCAATAATGCAGACTGATATGGGCAGCACAGTGATGTCCTTTCATGAGAGCGAAGGCTTAAGCCTTTCTCTTATCATAGTTCGGAGTGTTCTTTCTTATGATGCGGCAAGCTCCTTTAACCTCTTTATAGCAGGCTCGTAGTCGCCACATTTCTTATAGTATGTCCGCGCTTCACCCAATTCGCCCATATTCTCATATATGGAGCCGATGTTGTAGTTTGCGCGATAGCTGTTGACGCCTTTACGGGAAGAGGAAGTAAGGGCTGTCGCCTTCTTGAACTCTTCGATTGCTTTATCATAGATGCCCTTTTTCATATAAATCACTCCCATCAGATAGACAAAATCGGCGTGATGAGAGAATAACTCGTATTTATCGCGAAGCGTCATGGCGAGATCGTATTTGGCAAGTTCCACCAGACAGTAACCGTATGTTTCCGCCATACTCTGCACAAATGCAGAATGGGGGTCGGCGTTTAGCTCTAATCCCTTCTGATAATAATGAGAAGCCTTTTCCAAATCGTTTAAAGAAATATAGTTTTGCCCCAACTGAAAATAGATGTAGGGACTTGGTCCCTTTGACGCCAGGTCATGGAGCAGCATTTCAAGATTACGGGTGGCGCGCATACGTTTATCTGATTCGGACACATAACCCTCATGATAGAAGGTCAGAGGAATCCGGAAGGAATCGGGTTCGTTCCCGTCAAGCGAACATACCTGCTCGTGAATACTTCCTTCGTAATGACAGTATCTGCGGTTAAAGAGTCTGCCGATGCGCTCTGACATAATGGAACGGACACCTTGGATAATATAGGGATTATTGCGGACGATCATTCCTACACAGCGAGCGTTATTATCCAAAGCTTCTTCCAGTTCGGCAAGATTAACGTTCTCCAGATATTCGTCGCAGTCGATAGTCAGCACCCAGTCGTTACTTGCCTGTTGAATAGCGAAATTTCTGGCGGCGCTGAAGTCGTCGCACCATGCAAAATGAAAGACCTTATCCGCGTATCTTTGCGCAATCTCGACAGTCCTGTCGACGGAACCGGTGTCAACAACAATGACCTCAAATTTGCACGGACGAAGCCTTTTCAAGCACTCTTCTATATGATTATCTTCATTCTTTGCAATCATGCATACCGAAATGAGAGACATAGTACCACCTCGCTAACCGCCTCGTTTTGAGAACAGTTCTTTCTTACATATATATTAGCATTTTCTTCATGTTACGACAATATTATATTTTGATGGACAAAGACTGGTATAGGAAAAAAGTACTGTCCATTTCTACAAAAAAAATTGGAAAAAAGATGCAAAATGACGATTTTGACGGTATAACGTTTAAGTTGTTATTTGGGTGGTTCCTTTTCAGAATGAAATATGGTATACTACCGACGAGGATAAATCAGAATCATACACTGTAGGAGGGCTAAAATGACAAAGGCAGAAATATTAAAGGCAGAAATTTTAAAGCAGTATAAGAGTGTCAGACAGTTCGCGATTGAGATGGAAATACCGTATTCAACTCTAGTTACCGCGTTGGATAGAGGAATCGAAGGTATGGCGTATGGAACTGTGATCAGAATGTGCGACAAGTTAAACCTGAATCCGGTCGATTTTACGCCGCTTAACCAGAAGAGCGTACTGGGAAGTAAGATTATGGAGAATCGTGTAATGCAGTATTACGTGAAACTCAACAAGACCGGGCGGAAGAAAGCGCTGGAACTTATGGAAGACTATGCGCAGTTAGACAAATATAAGGCTGAGGAGAATTAATGCAATACGATTATCTGATAGTGGGAGCAGGACTGTACGGAGCGGTTTTTGCTCATGAGATGAGGAAACAGGGCAGGGACGTGCTTGTAATTGACAAGAGAGAGCATGTGGCCGGAAATATTTATACGGAGTCTGTGATGGATATTCAGGTGCACAGATACGGAGCGCATATATTCCATACGTCTGATCGAAAGATATGGGACTATGTGAACCGGTTTGCCGAATTTAACCACTATATCAATTCACCGATTGCATATTACAAGGGAGAGTTGTACAACCTCCCTTTTAATATGAATACTTTTAGTAAAATGTGGGGCGTGGTGACGCCGGCACAGGCGCAGGAGAAGATTGCGAAGCAGATAGAGCGGCTTCATATTACGGAGCCGAAGAATCTGGAAGAGCAGGCGCTCTCGCTGGTGGGAACGGACGTCTACGAGAAACTGGTCAAAGGTTATACCGAGAAACAGTGGGGAAGGGACTGCAGGGAACTGCCGGCATTTATTATTAAGAGACTTCCGCTTAGATTTACTTATGATAATAATTACTTCAATGACCGATATCAAGGTATTCCTATCGGAGGGTATACCATGCTGGTAGAGAATATGCTTGAAGGGATAGAAGTAAAGACAGGTATTTCTTATCGGGAATTTGCGGTGGAGCATGATACCGAACAAGGTATTGAAGTATCGGATCGGGAGGGAAATACCTACCGTAAAGTGGTTTATACCGGTATGCTGGACGAGTATTTCGGCTACAGGCTCGGTCATTTGGAATATCGTTCGCTGCGTTTTGAGACAGAGGCGTTACCGGAGTGTGACAATTATCAGGGCAATGCGGTAGTTAATTATACGGAACGGGAAGTCCCGTATACGAGGATTATAGAACATAAGCATTTTGAGTTCGGTGTACAGCATGGGACTGTGGTGACGAGAGAGTATCCCGCAAGCTGGCAGGAAGGCGACGAGCCTTACTATCCAGTCAACGACGATAGGAATAATGCACTCTTTGCGGAATATCAGAAACTGGCGCAGAAGACGGGGCATGTGATTTTCGGCGGACGTCTGGGGCAGTATAAGTATTATGATATGGACAAAGTGATCGGGGCGGCGCTGGAGGCGGTAGAAGCGGAACTGGAAGCGGCAGAAGCGGAGAGGTGATTTTTTGTACGGCAGAGTATTGACAAGAATCAGTACTCTGCCTATAATACAAATTGATAGTTTGAATATCAAAGTATTAGAAAGTCAAAGAAATAGGCGCAGAAGAAAAGATAGGCAGGACACAAGAACTGATAGATTCGCAGCAGGAGGGAGTAAAAGGTCATGAACTGGAACGAAGCTATTAAGGAATTGGATAACAGAAGACAGAAAGCTCATATGGGCGGCGGACAGAACAAGATAGATAAGCAGCACGCAATCGGGAAGATGACGGCCCGCGAACGTATTGAGGTATTGCTTGATCCGGGCACATTTGTGGAAGTGGACGGATTTCTGGAATCACGCATAGACGATTTTGATCTGGATAAAAGAAGAGTGCCGGGCGACGGCGTCGTGACCGGATACGGAGAGATTGACGGACGGCAGGTGTTTGTGGTCAGCGAAGATTTTACTGTTATCGGCGGTACGCTGGGCGAATATCATTCTTTCAAAATCTGTCGTATTCAGGATATGGCGATGGAGATGAAGGCGCCTCTTATCTGCATCAATGACAGCGGCGGTGCAAGAATCGAGGAAGGTATCTCGTCTTTGAGCGGCTATAGCGGGATGTTTCTCAGACATACCAAGGCTTCAGGAGTGATTCCGCAGATTGCGGTGATATTGGGACCTTGCTCGGGCGGGGCATGTTATGCGCCTGCAATCTGCGACTATATCTTTATGGTCAAGGATATTTCCAAGATGTTTATTACCGGCCCGAATGTGGTGAAGACGGTTATCAATGAAGAGGTGTCGGTAGAGGAACTCGGCGGCGCCGATGTACATGCCAAGAAGAGCGGTGTGGCACATTTTACTTATGAAAGCGAGAACGAATGTCTGATGGGAGTGCGGAAACTTTTGTCTTACCTTCCGAGCAATTGGACAGAGAAGCCGCCGATCATTAATAATAAAGAAAGACAGAGTATTCTGCCGCGCGTCGGTAAAGTATTCGGCAAGATAGACAACGGCAAGGTTGCCTCATCCATGAAAGCAAAAGCGGCGAAAATCATGGATATTGTACCGGATAATTCGCGCCATGCTTATGATGTCAAAGAAGTGATAGACTGTATTGTAGACGAAGGAAGCTTTTTTGAGGTACAGAAGGAGTTTGCACTCAATGCGGTGGTAGGTTTCTGCAGAATGGAAGGCAGAGTAGTAGGAATAGTCGCTAACCAGCCGAATGCCATGGGTGGATCGCTTGATTACCATGCTTCTGATAAAATCGCCAGATTCATCCGCTTCTGCGATTGCTTCAATATTCCGCTGATTACACTGATTGACGTACCGGCGTTTCTGCCCGGAACGGCGCAGGAACACAATGGCATTATCCGCCACGGGGCGAAGATTCTGTATGCTTATTCCGAGGCGACGGTTCCGAAGATTTCGTTGATTATGCGTAAAGCGTACGGCGGCGCTTACATAGCTATGAACTCCAAGGAGATGGGCGCCGATATCGTATATGCATGGCCGATTGCGGAGATAGCGGTTATGGGAGCTGACGGTGCAGTCAATATTGCTTTTAAACGTAAGATTAAAAACGCGGCGGATCCAGAGGCTATGCGTGCGCAGTGTAAAGCCGAATATGAGGAAAGATTCCTGAATCCTTATGTCGCTGCCGCAAGAGGATATGTGAACGAAGTGATCAAACCGGAAGAGACAAGAGCAGCGCTGGTGAGGGCGCTTCGAGGGCTTAAGAATAAGCAAGTGGAAACCCCTAAGAAAAAACACGGAAACATACCTCTCTAACATAAGTAAGGGTAATGAGTAAACAAAACAGAGACAGGTCGTATGACCTGTCTCTTATCTGCTGATTAGAATATAGCATCTTAGCAGTAACTGTTAAACATCATGCCGCTGTAAGCACTTGTAATATAAGGGCTTGCAAAATTTTTACCCGGATTCTTGTATGCGACAATTATGTTATTCACATAATTCATCGGATCAAGAGATACCTGATTAGATTTGCGAAGCACTGAGTTCGTAAAGCTTTTCATCGGTGAAAAGGCGTCCTTTGCGTTATCGCTCATGGCTGTCTGGCGCAGAGTGTCGTCGTCGATCTCCAATGTGCCGTCCAGATTCAGATTCAGACCGATTGAAGTGAGGTCGCGTGCATATACTCTGGCGACGCTGCTCATCTCGTTAAACAGCCGATTACTTTTAGGTTGGTTATCACTGTATTCCGCCACCGCTTTTAAGAAAGAATTAAACCCGCGTACGAGAGTATTAACATTCTCCGTAAGCGATTCCACGTCCGTTTTTAAGCCGACGGAAGCGGTTTCTCCCTCTTCGCTGCTGACACCCGTCAGTTCTATGTCATAGGTATGCGCCAGATGAATACGGTTGGATGTGGAGATGCGCTCCTCGCCGTTTACAACGTAAGAAGCATTGGAAGGCTGGGTAGATACATGATCCAATCCAAAATAATCTACCGTGCCGGATGTCTTACTCGTCCGGTGATCGGATATTCTGTATATATATGGTCTGCCGTCTTTAAGACCGGTAGAATTGGATTCCAGTCTTAAATAGGATGTATTGTCTTCACCGGAAATCACCTGCGCCGACATACCGATATTGGCATTGGTGATCAGTCGTGCAAGACGATCCTGAACATCGCGGTTTGTGTCAGTAGGCTTGATGCTGAATTGAAATTCATAATTCAAATCATCTATACCGATATCAAAAGAATAAGTGTCGGGCGCCAGAGTCACAGGTTCATCATCAGGAAGGAATTTGCCGGTATTGACCTGTGGAGAAGCGAGGCGGTTCACCTCGATATCATAAGTGGGAAGCTCCTCATCCTGCTTGGCGGAACCGATAAAAGATGCTTTCACAATATTCGGGTTGCTGGAATAAGCAACTTTCTTATTTAACAATTCGTCTTCGTTCAATCCCCCGAGTGAAGCAATCGTGTTGCGCAGTTCACGCGCGTTCTCCTTCATGCTCACAGCAAACTGCTGGGATTCCTTATTCGTATCCAGAATGTACAGAGGGGATTCTCTATTCATTTTGACTATGGAATTATAAATGCCGCGAAGCTCGCTCTTCTTATGAGAGTCATAAGGTGTGCTGGACTTCGGTGCATAAGTAGTCACGTAGAAATTGTAGACGTTCGCCAGATTATGAATGCTGTTATAAGACATTGTACCCCTCCTTTCATCCATGAAATTGTCTCAGAACCAATCTGAGCGCTGATGCCTCCTGTCAGCCGTCCATAGCATATAAGACATCAATCGTGGGTAAACTAGTTTGTAATGTTTATTCGGTTAATATATCATATGATGAAAATCATACAGTGCATATGGAAACCATAAAAAAGTATTCTATAGCACTATTTTATCATTCTTTGTACTTGAAATGCAAGCAAATGTTGTGTATATATTAATATAAAGAAAGAACAGTGCGGAGCAGAAGACACAAATACCTTTTCCGGCTGCTTTATAATTTATATATCGTATGAAATACACAAATTATAAAGAGGTTTCCGGCATAAATATGAAAAATAATTGGATATATTTTTGAAATATGGGAAAACCGGTTGACTTCCCGTCTTACGTATGATATATTGTTTGAGCAAAGATAAGATTTAGGTCTTTTTTTTATGCTCAAAAATAATGAATCAGATGATTGATGAATACATGTGGAGGTAGCGAAATGCGTACAAAAATTACTTTAGCATGCACAGAGTGCAAACAGCGTAACTACAATACTACTAAAGACAAGAAGACCCATCCGGACAGAATGGAGACTAAGAAATATTGCAGATTCTGCAAGACACATACTTTGCATAAAGAGACAAAATAATCGCCTGTTGTTTTGACGAAAGGAGTATAACATGGGAGATTCTGCTAAATCAGAAGGAACATCTAAGATTACGAAGTTTTGGAACGGTGTGAAAGCTGAATTTAAGAAAATCACTTGGCCTGATAAAGATGCTCTTTTGAAACAATCAATTGCGGTTGTTGTTATTTCCGTTGTAATCGGAGCAATCATCACGATACTGGATTTCGGTCTGCAGTATGGCGTTGATTTCCTTACGACATTTTCATTGTAGGAAGCTCTGAATAGGAATAAAAGAAAGGCATGGTATTAGTATGGCAGAAGCAAATTGGTATGTTGTTCATACTTATTCCGGATATGAGAATAAGGTAAAAGCCAACATTGAGAAGACAATCGAGAACAGACATCTTGAAGAGGAGATACTGGAAGTCAGAGTGCCTATGCAGGATGTTGTGGAGATGAAGAACGGCGCCCGCAAGACTGTCCAGAAGAAAATGTTTCCCGGCTATGTCCTGATCAATATGATCATGAACGACGATACATGGTATGTTGTTAGAAATACCAGAGGCGTTACGGGGTTTGTCGGACCGGGAAGTAAAGCAGTACCGCTGACGGAAGCCGAGATGAAACCGCTTGGCATCAAGATGGAAAATGTCACCGTAGATTTCGCAGAAGGCGATACAATTGCCGTGGTTGCCGGCGTCTGGAAAGATACGATCGGTGTTGTCCAGCGTATAGATTACGGTAAGCAGGTGGCAACCATCAATGTAGAATTGTTTGGAAGAGAGACGCCCGTGGAGATTGGTTTTGCGGAAGTCAGAAAAATGTAATTGATATTTATTCCGTTTCGGCGGATTAGATATACTGCGGCTGCGGTTCAGTGTGCTGAACGGAAGCCGATGTGGGAGCATGATTTTAACTTCGTCGAAATCATAAGAATTTGCTTCGCCAAGTTCTTATCGAGATTGAGCAAAGTTGGATTTGAAATCGTTGCGCCCGTACCACATTATATTAGGAGGTGCCATTATGGCAAAGAAAGTAGAAGGATACATTAAGTTACAGATCCCTGCTGGTAAAGCTACACCAGCGCCGCCGGTTGGTCCCGCACTTGGACAGCACGGTGTAAACATCGTTGAATTTACAAAACAGTTCAACGCCAGAACAGCCGATAAAGGTGATGTGATCATCCCGGTTGTTATTACAGTTTATGCAGACAGAAGTTTTAGTTTCGTTACAAAGACTCCCCCTGCAGCAGTTCTTTTGAAGAAAGCATGCAATATCAAATCCGGTTCCGCAGTACCGAATAAGACTAAGGTAGCTACGATTTCCAAAGCGAAATTGCAGGAAATCGCAGAGTTGAAAATGCCTGATTTGAATGCCGCAAGCGTTGAGGCTGCTATGAGCATGATAGCCGGAACTGCAAGAAGCATGGGTATCACAGTAGAAGAGTAATGGAGGATTTGACATGAAACATGGTAAAAAGTATGCAGAAGCGGCTAAGCTCGTAGATCGTGCTACTCTGTACGATACGGCTGACGCGATTGCTTTAGTGAAGAAGACAGCAACAGCGAAATTCGATGAGACTGTAGAGGTTCATATCAGAACGGGTTGTGACGGACGTCACGCTGAACAGCAGGTTCGTGGCGCGGTTGTATTACCTAACGGAACAGGTAAAACGGTGAAAGTATTAGTATTTGCCAAAGGTGATAAAGTGGCTGAGGCTGAGGCGGCAGGCGCAGATCATGTAGGCGGCGAAGAGTTAATTCCTAAGATTCAGAACGAGGGATGGCTTGATTTCGATGTAGTGGTAGCTACGCCTGACATGATGGGTGTTGTAGGACGTCTCGGTAAGGTTCTTGGTCCGAAAGGATTAATGCCTAACCCGAAGGCAGGCACGGTAACGATGGACGTTACCAAGGCTGTCAATGATATCAAAGCAGGTAAGATTGAGTACAGACTGGATAAGGCGAACATCATCCATGTTCCGGTAGGAAAAGTTTCTTTTGATGAGTCTAAATTGCAGGAGAACTTCGATGCGTTGATGGAAGCGATCGTGAAGGCAAGACCGTCAGCACTGAAAGGTCAGTACCTGAGAAGCATCACACTGGCAACTACAATGGGACCGGGCGTGAAGATTAATACAGCAAAATATTAAACAATTGAGAGCTTCCTGTTGTAAATGACAGGAAGCTTTTGTGTATGACGGAAGAAGAAGGCAAAGGAGGTCGTGTCTTGGGTGTGATAAAGGAAATGAAAAAGATTGTATTGGTATTTTGAGTGGGGGGGGGGGATGGGCTTCATATTGCTGTTTCTTGTGTTTATGATTCCCACGGAACCGATGATAGAGAATGCGGGGGCATCTATCGATATTTTTAAAATCGAGGGGGCGTTTGCACAAAACATTCACGATATCAATCGACTACATTGGATAATTATACGGATGCGCTTATGTTAAGGCATGCGCTTTATAACGGCTTTTGTTGCAGCAATGGCATGTATGGAATTTCACGCGATAGGAATGTCTATGCAGTATACGTGGGTTTTTGTCATTTCTATGTCTTTTTCAATCTATATTTTAAAGAAAACGCAGGGTATAAAGAAGAAACTCTTACCCGCTTTTTACACTTGGCATTCCACTGTTATTTTGGACTATTTGCATGAAGGGAACAGAGAATGAAGCACGCCTTCTGCTTCTGACGGTTAAGAATTCTGCATATTGGGCGGCGGGGTATATCGGTATGTGGGTGGAAAAATGGATTTTGTGTACGATTCTGACGGGAGAACATTTGTTTGTGGATGCGGTGCATTCTGTCATGATCCGGTCAGGGAGCAACGTGTCAGGTAAAACTATCGGCTATTGGGATGTTGTATACAAAAATATCATGGTCATCGCTAAATATCCGTATGTGCTGGTTGTTTTGGCGGCAGCCGTTATTATATTTTTCGGGTGCGGCACGAAGTGCACAAGCGGATTTTCAAAAGAGGTGTTTCTAACGTATCTATATATAGCGGCGCTGCCGTTTGGCTGGTATATGTTCAGTGTTAACCATTCTTATATTCACTCATTTATGGCATATAAGTCTTTGAGTATCACGGTTTTTGCGCTGTTGTGTGCATGGAGTGAAATGAAGTGTCTGATAAAGGCACGCATTAAGACTGTTTAATAAAATTTTGAAGAGAACCCAAATTGCACAGTTTTCTTTTTGTGCTATAATAGGTGCATGGGTAAAAGAAGGAAAAAATATCAAAAACAAAGAAAACAGAATAGAGTCAATATCAGGCGGAGTTTCCTGCGCCCCTTTTTCATTACGTTCTGCGTGGTAATGGCGGCGGGCATTTCGGCGCTTGCCGCGTTTCGATGGATTATGGAACCGGCGGCGCCGCGGAATAATCATTTCCAATTGACAGCCGAGCGGGTGGTGAATGGAAATGCGGTGACGGAAAAAACGCAGATTGACGAGATTATGAATGCCAATGACAAGTATGCGGATGTGCTGAACGACCCGGATTATATGGTGGAAAATAATATTTATGCCAAGGACGCAGTCAGTCCGGATCAGGTTACGATCACTTTTGCGGGCGACATTTTATTTGATGAAAACTATGCTATTATGGGAAAAGTGAGCGGTAACGGAAATATTGCAAACGGCATCGTCCCGAGTCTGCTTACGGAAATGAAAAGCGCCGACATCATGATGCTCAATAATGAGTTCCCGTATTCTGACAGGGGAACTCCACTGGAAGATAAGAAATTCACATTCCGGGCGAAACCGACATCAGTGTCATTCCTGAACGATATGGGTGTGGATATCGTATCGCTTGCTAATAACCATGCGTACGATTATGGCGAGACGGCGTTCCTAGATACGATGGAGACACTGGAAAATGCGGGGATTACCTACGTCGGTGCGGGGCGTAATTTACAAGAAGCGAGAAGACCGGTTTACTATATTATCAACAATATGAAGATTGCCATCGTGGCGGCGACGCAGATTGAGAAACTGGATCATCCGGATACGAAAGGCGCTACGGACTCTTCGGCGGGCGTGTTCCGTTGCTGGAACGGGGATAATCTGCTGGAGACGGTCAAAGAAGCCAAGGCAAACAGTGATTTCGTGATTGTGTATCTGCATTGGGGCAACGAAAATGAGACGCCGATCGACTGGGCGCAGGAGAAACAGGCGCCGGAGGTAGTGGAGGCAGGAGCGGATCTCGTCATCGGGGCGCATCCGCACTGCTTACAGAAAATCGACGTCATACAGGGTGTGCCGGTGATGTACAGTCTCGGCAATTTCTGGTTTAATTCGAAGACAATCGATACGGGGATGATTAAGATTACTTTAGACGAAAGCGGGCTGCAAAGCTATCAGTTTATTCCATGTATACAGACCGGCAGCCAGACGATGCTTCTGCAGGGAGAAGAGAAAAAGAGGGTCATTGACTATATGCAAAGCTTGTCTGGAGGAGTGCATATTGACGAGGAAGGATATGTAACATGGTGACAGTGCGTTTTCCGGTATAGAAGAAATTTCGCCGGTGTGAAACTTTTTCGGGTGCTGATTCGTATTAGTTACAGATAGGCAGAAGCGGGCCGGCAGTATTGAGGGAAAACGGCGAAAAGCCTTGTTAAGACGATAGCGCAGAGGGAGGAAGCAGGCATGGGAATTCGTACGAATATGATGGGAAGCGGTTATATAACGGAGAATTATTATAGGGATTATACACGCAAGAGAGGAGACGCAGGCACATCAGTCAATGGAGAGGACGCGTTAATGCCGGGAGCGGACCAGAAAGCAGAGGATACGGTAAAAGGGACCGATACATCGTCAAACCAGACGGACGCGTCGAAAGAAGCGGAAGGGACGGAGGAGCCGAAGTCATACAGAGAGCAGCTTCTTGAGAAGATGGAAGAAATGGCGAAGAATATCAAGAATGGGACGATTCAGCCGAAATTCCAGATTGGCGCGCAGGAATATACGATTAAAGAGTGGGAGAAGCTTCTGGAGAAGTTTGATGCGGCGGAAGATGCACTGTGTGAGGAAGTGGAAGCCCACATTGAGGAAATTAAGAAGCAAGCAGAAGAGGAAGCAGCCAAGAGGGCGGCTATGTTCGGAATGCCGGAACCGGCAAAAATGACAGATACATCAGAAACTGTGGAGGAAGTTTCTGAAAAGGTGTCTGGAACCAAAGGAATGACAACTGTGTCAGAAATTGCAGCGGGAAAAACAGACGTGGAAGAGAGCGACGATACGGATGATACGGATGCCGTTGCGCTGCTCACTGATGAAGTAACAAAATGCGCTGTTCCTACTGATGACCCCAAGAAGAAACATTGGTATATCACTTGTTATGGGCAGGATGGCATTTCCTGCAAGGAAGCTTACTATGACGGAACGAGATGGGTGAACAAAGATTTGTGGAGTTTTTCTTACACGGAGGAAGGGCAGTACGAGAAAGTCATGGCATTTCTGCAGCGCTTCCCGCAGGATGCGAATCTACGGTTCGCGTCACAAGAGGATTTCTGGAAGGATTTCCTTGCAGGAGAGATTGATGAGGAAGATTTCATTGCTTTCTTTGAAACGACAAAGGACGGGGTGCCGGAATATACATATGAAAAGGACGGCTCCACGTATTTTGACAGAGAGAAGGCTAAATATGCAAAGTATATGAGTGCCGAATATAGAAATGTCTTAAATTGAGACTTGACATTCTCAGACGGTATGTGCTATATTGTTCAAGGTTGTTATAACCATGCCGAAGACAGTAGGTGCCGTAACGACGGCGTAAGCGTATCGCCTACCGAGGAGAAGAGATGCTTTGATAGTGAATCCTTCCTGTCTTCAGGAAGGATTTTTTGATAGAGAACTCCTTTCGGCGTAAAATCTATAAGGAGGTAAATGTAATGGCAAAAGTCGAACTGAAAAAACCTATTGTAGAAGAAATTGCGGCTTCCATCAAAGATGCACAGTCAGTTGTTCTTGTTGATTATCGCGGACTTACGGTAGAGCAGGACACAGAGCTTCGTAAGCAGCTTCGTGAAGCAGGGATTACTTACAAGGTTTACAAAAACACAATGATGAATTTTGCATTCAAAGGTACGGATTTCGAGTCGCTGACTCCTTATCTGGAAGGACCCAGCGCAGTTGCTATTTCCACAGAGGATGCTACGGCGCCTGCGAGAGTGTTATGCAAATTCGCTAAGACAGCAAATGCGCTTGAGGTCAAGGGCGGTGTTGTGGAAGGTCTGGTTTATGATGCTAAGGGAATCGAGAACATTTCCAAGATTCCTTCAAGAGAAGAGTTACTGTCCAAGTTACTCGGAAGCATCCAGTCCCCGATCACCAATTTTGCTCGTGTTATGAATCAGTTAGCGGAAAAAGGCGGCGCGTCCGAATGCGAAGCGCCTGCGGCTGAGGAAGTTCCGGCGGAGGCAGCGCCTGTAGAAGAAGCGGCGGCACCCGTAGAAGAGACAGCGGCAGCAGAGACACCCGCAGCTGAAGAAACACCGGCAGAATAAAAAATCGAGCTGCGCTCGATTGCGAGGTAATGAGATGCTGCGCATCTTAGCAAACTCGAAAAGGCGGAGAAATTTCTATATAATAAAAATTGAGTCACAATAAACAAAAATAACGGAGGTAAACAATAATGGCAAAATTATCTACTCAGGAATTGATTGACGCGATCAAAGAGCTGACAGTATTAGAATTAAATGATTTAGTTAAAGCATGTGAAGAAGAGTTCGGCGTATCTGCAGCAGCAGGTGTAGTCGTTGCAGCAGCAGGCGGCGACGCAGGCGCAGCAGCAGCTGAGGAGAAGACAGAGTTCGATGTTGAGCTGACAGAAGTTGGTCCTAACAAGGTTAAGGTTATTAAGGTTGTTCGTGATGCAAGAGGTGTTTGTCTGAAGGAAGCTAAGGATTTAGTTGACTCCGCTCCGAAGGTATTGAAAGAGGCTGCTTCTAAGGAAGAGGCTGATGACATCAAGGCTAAGTTAGAAGCTGAAGGCGCTAAGGTTACTTTGAAATAATCCGTTCGGATTCAATCATAAGTAAAAAAGACCGTTCATTGCAAACAAATGACTGCAATGAACGGTTTTGTGCTTGCATTAATCTTAAACATCTGTTTTCTTTACGGATGCCGAACATAAGGCTGATTTTTAAGAAATATTCTGAAAATAATCGTTGACTCTCCCAAGAATTTGTAGTAGAATGGATAATGCACTATTGTGGTGTGGTATGCTTATTTGGATTATAATTTCCGACTGGTAAGCACTAAATCATAAAGAACGGGGTGAAATTGTCGATGGAAAAGAACAGGATTCGCAAAACTGCCGCCGGCAGAAATACGCGTATGACCTATGCACGACAGAAAGAAGTTCTGGAAATGCCAAATTTGATTGAGGTTCAGAAGAACTCATATCAATGGTTTCTGGACGAGGGCTTAAAGGAAGTTTTCGATGACATCTCTCCTATTTCAGACTACAGTGGACACTTGAGTCTGGAGTTCGTGGACTTCGAGTTATGCGAAGAAGATGTTAAGTATTCTATTGAAAAATGCAAGGAAAGAGATGCTACTTATGCAGCCCCCCTTAAGGTCAAAGTTCGTTTGATCAATAAGGAGAAGGATGAGATTACGGAACATGAGATTTTCATGGGTGATCTTCCGCTAATGACTGCTACGGGCACATTTGTCATCAACGGTGCGGAACGTGTTATCGTTAGCCAGTTGGTGCGTTCTCCGGGTATTTATTATGGAATCGGACATGACAAGATCGGTAAGAGATTGTTTTCTTCTACTGTTATCCCGAATCGTGGCGCATGGTTAGAGTATGAGACAGACTCTAATGATGTGTTCTATGTGCGCGTTGACAGAACAAGAAAAGTTCCGATCACCGTATTGATCCGTGCGCTTGGCGTCGGTTCCAATGACGAGATCAGGGAACTGTTCGGAGATGAGCCGAAGATTGAAGCCAGCTTTGCGAAAGATACTTCCGAGAATTATCAGGAAGGTCTGCTGGAATTATATAAGAAAATCCGTCCGGGTGAGCCTCTTAGCGTGGAGAGTGCCGAGAGTCTTATCACCTCTATGTTTTTTGACCCCAGAAGATATGATCTTGCAAAAGTCGGCAGATATAAATTTAATAAAAAGTTAATGTTCAAAAACAGAATCAGACATCACATTCTGGCTGAAGACGTAGTGGATACCCTGACGGGTGAAGTGATGGCAAAAGCAGGGGACAAAGTGTCGGCACAGTTGGCTGACGCGATTCAGAACGCTGCCATTCCTTTCGTATGGATTCAGACAGAGGAGAAAAATGTTAAAGTCCTCTCTAACATGATGGTAGACATCACTAACTTTGTGGATTGCAATCCGAAGGAACTTGGTATTACGGAATTGGTATATTATCCTGTATTACAGCAGATTTTGCAGGAGTACAGCGAAGATCCGGAGATGCTTGCCGAGGCAATCCAGAAGAATGTGCATGAATTGATTCCGAAACATATCACCAAGGAAGATATTCTTGCTTCTATTAACTACAACATCCATCTTGAGTATGGTATCGGTAATGACGATGATATTGACCATTTGGGCAACAGACGTATCCGTGCGGTTGGTGAATTGTTACAGAATCAGTACCGTATCGGTCTGTCCAGACTGGAGAGAGTGGTACGCGAGAGAATGACGACTCATGATGCCGAGGAGATTTCACCGCAGGTACTCATTAATATTAAGCCGGTACAAGCGGCTGTTAAGGAGTTCTTCGGTTCTTCACAGTTGTCACAGTTTATGGATCAGAATAACCCGCTTGGTGAGTTGACACATAAGAGACGTCTTTCTGCACTTGGACCGGGCGGTCTGTCAAGAGACAGAGCCGGATTCGAGGTTCGAGACGTACACTATACACATTACGGCAGAATGTGCCCGATTGAGACGCCGGAAGGTCCTAACATCGGTCTGATCAATTCGCTTGCATCCTATGCGAGAATTAACGAGTACGGTTTTGTCGAGGCGCCTTATCGTGAGATTGATAAGTCAGATCCGCAGAATCCGCGCGTTACGGACAGAGTTGTCTACATGACTGCCGATGAAGAGGATAATTATCATGTAGCGCAGGCATCTGCGCCACTTGATGAGAACGGATATTTTAAACGTAACAATGTATCGGGTCGTTACAAGGAAGAGACACAGGAATACCCGAAGACAATGTTTGATTATATGGATGTGTCTCCTAAGATGGTGTTCTCCGTAGCGACAGCGCTCATTCCGTTCCTGCAGAACGACGATGCGAACCGTGCATTGATGGGATCCAACATGCAGAGACAGGCAGTGCCGCTTCTGTTCACGGAAGCTCCCGCAGTCGGAACAGGTATGGAGCCTAAGGCTGCCGTTGACTCAGGAGTCTGTGTAGTGGCAAAGAAGGCGGGTACGATTGACTATGTATCTTCCAACATCATCAGAATGACTTATGATGACGGTGAGAAGGATGAATATCATTTAACCAAATTTTCGAGAAGTAACCAGTCCAACTGCTACAATCAGAAACCTATCGTTTTTAAGGGGAATCATGTAGCGCAGGGAGAAGTAATTGCTGACGGTCCTTCTACGGACGGAGGCGAACTGGCGCTCGGCAAGAATCCACTGATCGGTTTCATGACATGGGAAGGCTACAATTACGAGGATGCGGTACTTTTGAGTGAAAGACTGGTGCAGGAAGATGTCTATACTTCCGTGCATATTGAAGAATATGAGGCAGAAGCGCGCGACACGAAGTTAGGACCGGAAGAGATTACAAGAGACGTTCCGGGCGTCGGCGATGACGCGCTCAAAGATTTGGATGACAGAGGAATTATCCGTATCGGCGCAGAAGTCCGTGCAGGCGATATATTGGTCGGAAAGGTTACTCCGAAGGGAGAAACAGAGCTGACGGCAGAGGAAAGACTGTTACGTGCAATCTTCGGCGAGAAGGCGAGAGAAGTAAGAGACACTTCGTTGAAAGTACCTCACGGAGAATACGGTATTGTTGTGGACGCAAAGGTGTTTACGAGAGAGAATGGCGACGAGTTATCTCCGGGCGTCAATCAGGCGGTTCGTATTTATATCGCGCAGAAGAGAAAGATTTCAGTCGGTGATAAGATGGCCGGCCGTCACGGTAACAAGGGTGTTGTATCCCGCGTGCTTCCCGTGGAGGATATGCCTTATCTGCCTAACGGACGTCCGCTTGATATCGTGTTGAACCCGCTGGGCGTACCTTCGCGTATGAACATCGGACAGGTGCTGGAGATTCATTTATCGCTGGCGGCAAAAGCGTTGGGATTCAATGTGGCAACGCCGGTGTTTGACGGCGCTAAGGAAGGTGATATCACCGAGACGCTGGAATTGGCAAACGACTATGTCAATCTGGAATGGGAAGAGTTTGAGAAGAGGCATAAAGACGACTTGTCGGATGAGATTATGGAATATCTCTACGAGAACAGAGACCATCGTGAAGTGTGGAAGGGTGTGGAGATTTCCGGCGACGGTAAAGTGAAGCTGCGCGACGGTAGGACAGGCGAATATTTTGACTCACCGGTTACCATCGGACACATGCATTACCTGAAACTGCACCATCTGGTAGACGACAAGATTCATGCGCGTTCCACGGGACCTTATTCCTTAGTAACGCAGCAGCCGCTGGGCGGTAAGGCACAGTTTGGCGGACAGCGTTTCGGAGAAATGGAGGTTTGGGCGCTGGAGGCTTATGGCGCCGCATACACATTACAGGAAATCCTTACAGTGAAGTCTGATGATGTGGTAGGACGTGTTAAGACTTATGAAGCGATCATCAAGGGTGACAATATTCCGGAACCCGGTGTACCTGAATCCTTTAAGGTACTTCTTAAAGAATTACAGTCTCTCGGTCTGGATGTGAGAGTGCTTCGTGATGACCAGACAGAAGTAGAGATTATGGAAACAATCGATTACGGTGAGAATGATTACCGCTATGAAATCGAGGGTGATTCCAGAAACTATGATTACGAAAGAGATTCTCTTGGTTCCATGGGATATCAGAAGCAGGAATTCGACGAGGACAGCGGCGAACTGGTTACCAGCGATGATGAAGAAGAACTTGTCGAGGATGATTTGGAATTGGATGCTGATTTTGCAGAAGAGGACAAAGAGATTTTCTAAGACGTCATAGGACGCCACCTAAATATATAATCTGGAAGGAGCACGGTGATATAAGATGTCAGAAATGAAACAAGAAACTTATCAACCTATGACATTCGATGCCATCAAGATCGGATTGGCATCACCCGAGAAAATCAGAGAATGGTCGAGAGGCGAGGTGACGAAGCCGGAAACCATTAATTATAGAACATTAAAACCTGAGAAAGAAGGTTTGTTCTGTGAGAGAATCTTCGGACCCAGTAAAGACTGGGAATGTCACTGCGGCAAGTATAAGAAGATCAGATATAAGGGCGTAGTCTGCGACCGGTGCGGCGTTGAAGTTACCAAAGCCAGCGTGCGTAGAGAACGTATGGGACATATTGAACTGGCAGCGCCGGTGTCTCATATCTGGTATTTCAAAGGGATTCCCAGCCGTATGGGCTTGATCCTTGATCTGTCTCCGAGAGTGCTGGAGAAAGTATTGTACTTTGCTTCCTATATCGTGCTGGATGGCGGAGAGAGCGATCTTGAGTATAAGCAGGTGCTTTCCGAGAAAGAGTATCAGGACGCCAGAGAGGCATGGGGAAACAAGTTTCGTGTAGGCATGGGAGCCGAGGCAATCAAGGAACTTTTGCAGGCAATTGATTTAGAGGCAGAGGCTGTAGAGCTGAAAGAAGGGCTGCGGGAGTCTACGGGACAGAAACGCGCACGTATTATCAAAAGACTGGAAGTGGTAGAAGCTTTCAGAGAGTCCGGTAACCAGCCGGAGTGGATGATCATGGATGCAATTCCGGTTATCCCGCCCGATCTTCGTCCAATGGTTCAGCTGGATGGCGGTCGTTTTGCAACGAGCGACTTAAATGATTTATATAGAAGAATCATCAACAGAAATAACCGTCTGAAAAGACTGTTAGAACTTGGCGCGCCGGATATTATCGTCCGCAATGAGAAGAGAATGCTGCAAGAAGCAGTGGATGCTCTGATTGACAATGGAAGAAGAGGTCGTCCTGTAACGGGACCGGGTAACAGAGCGCTCAAATCTCTGTCAGATATGTTAAAAGGTAAGTCCGGTCGTTTCCGTCAGAATCTGCTTGGTAAGCGTGTAGACTATTCGGGACGTTCCGTTATCGTAGTAGGTCCGGAACTTAAGATTTACCAGTGCGGTCTGCCCAAAGAGATGGCAATCGAACTGTTTAAACCATTTGTTATGAAAGAATTGGTGTCCAGAGGTATTTCCCAGAATATCAAGAACGCCAAGAAGCTTGTGGAGAGACTGGACACGCAGGTGTGGGATGTGCTTGAGGAAGTCATCAAAGAACATCCGGTTATGTTAAATCGTGCCCCTACACTGCACAGACTTGGTATTCAGGCGTTTGAGCCGATTCTGGTGGAAGGTAAGGCAATTAAGCTGCATCCGCTCGTATGTACCGCTTTTAATGCGGACTTCGACGGCGACCAGATGGCGGTTCATCTTCCGCTATCTGTGGAGGCGCAGGCGGAATGCCGGTTCCTGCTCCTTTCACCGAATAACTTGTTGAAACCTTCCGATGGTGGTCCGGTAGCCGTTCCTTCGCAGGATATGGTGCTTGGTATTTACTATCTGACACAGGAAAGACCGGGTGCGGTCGGAGAAGGCAAGTTCTTCAAGAATGTGAATGAAGCGATTCTGGCGTACGAGAACGGCGCATGTACGCTGCATACGAGAATCACTGTCAGAGTTACCAAGAAGACACCTGACGGTGAGACTGTTACCGGAAACGTGGAGTCTACGCTCGGAAGATTTCTGTTTAACGAAATTCTTCCGCAGGATTTAGGATATGTAGACAGAACAAATCCAGAAGATTTGCTCAAACTTGAAGTGGATTTCCACGTTGGCAAGAAGCAGTTAAAACAGATTTTGGAGAAGGTCATTAATATACACGGCGCTGTAAAGACAGCGGAAGTGCTTGACCTTATCAAATCGACAGGATATAAGTATTCGACCAGAGCGGCGATGACGGTATCTATTTCCGACATGACGGTGCCGGCGAAGAAAGAAGAGATGCTTGAAGCAGCTCAGGCTACGGTAGATAAGATTTCCGTGAACTTCAGACGTGGTCTGATTACCGAGGAAGAAAGATACCGTGCCGTTGTTGAGACATGGAATGAGACGGATAAGGAGCTGACGGAAGTGCTTTTGTCCGGTCTGGATAAGTATAATAACATCTTTATGATGGCCGATTCCGGGGCCCGTGGTTCCAACCAGCAGATTAAGCAGCTGGCAGGTATGCGTGGACTGATGGCTGATACGACAGGTAGAACGATCGAGCTGCCAATCAAGTCGAACTTCCGTGAAGGTCTGGACGTATTGGAATACTTTATGTCTGCACACGGTGCACGTAAAGGTTTGTCCGATACAGCGCTGCGTACAGCCGATTCCGGTTATCTGACCAGACGTATGGTTGACGTATCTCAGGAATTGATTATCCGCGAGACAGACTGCTGCGAAGGCAAAGAAGAGATTCCGGGTATCGCTGTTAAGGCTTTTATGGATGGCAAAGAAACGATTGAAGGATTGAAAGACAGAATCACAGGACGTTTCTCGTGTGAAGATATCAAAGACAGAGACGGCAAAATGATCGTTAAGAGAAATCATATGATTACGCCAGCCCGCGCTGCAAGAATTTTGAGCGTAGGCGTTAACGAGAACGGTGAGCCAATCGAGGAAGTAAAGATTCGTACGATATTGACATGCCGTTCCCACGTGGGAATCTGTGCAAAATGTTATGGTGCGAATATGGCGACAGGTGAAGCTGTACAGGTCGGCGAGGCAGTCGGTATCATTGCGGCACAATCCATCGGTGAGCCGGGTACACAGCTTACGATGCGTACTTTCCATACGGGTGGTGTTGCCGGTGACGATATTACGCAGGGTCTTCCCCGTGTAGAGGAGCTTTTCGAGGCGCGTAAGCCGAAGGGTCTGGCAATCATCGCAGAATTTGGCGGTGTAGCTATGATCAAAGATACGAAGAAGAAGAGAGAAGTCGTTATCACCAACAACGAGACAGGTGAATCCAAGACTTATCTGATCTCCTACGGTTCCAGAATCAAGATTATGGATGGAGCTGTGCTGGAGGCAGGTGACGAGTTGACGGAAGGTAGTGTAAACCCTCACGACCTGTTGAAGATTAAAGGTATCCGTGCGGTACAGGATTATATGCTGCGCGAGGTACAAAGAGTATATCGTCTGCAGGGTGTTGATATTGCAGATAAGCATATAGAGGTGATCGTGCGCCAGATGCTTAAGAAGGTGCGCATCGAAAACAGCGGAGACACCGATTTCTTACCGGGAACTTTGGTAGACGTTCTTGACTATGAGGATATGAACGACGAGCTTGTAAAAGCGGGTAAAGAACCGGCTGAAGGAAAACAGATTCTGCTTGGTATCACGAAGGCGGCTCTGGCAACAGATTCCTTCCTGTCGGCAGCGTCCTTCCAAGAGACAACAAAGGTGCTGACTGAGGCGGCGATCAAAGGCAAAGTTGATTCGCTGATCGGTCTGAAAGAGAACGTTATCATCGGTAAGCTGATTCCGGCAGGAACGGGTATGAAGCGCTACAGAGATACGTCGCTCAGCACCGATGAGAATCTGTTGAGCAGGCTGGCAGCGGATGACGAGCTGAGTTTTGATGACGGATTCGGCGCTGATATGCAGGATGATGACCTTGATGAAGTGGACGAAATAGAAGAAATCGATGATATGGAAGATTTTGAGGATGCGGATGACATCGATGATATCGAAGAAGAGACGACCGATATGCAGGAAGTAGAAATGGAAGTCGTTGAGTAATCCGTAAACAGAAAAAAGCTTCAGGTATGTTTCCGTACGGAAATACTGAAAAAATGTATTGACAATGCATTCACGGGCAAGTATACTATCTTAGTGTGCACGTGAATGCATTTTTTTGTGTTGCATAGGAAAAAATAACCTGCAGGGCTAAGAAATGGCATTTACATGTTATACATTGTTATAAGGCATACAGTATATATCATAGGAGGTGAAAAGAATGCCAACATTTAATCAGTTAGTCAGAAAAGGACGTCAGACATCTGTAAAGAAGTCAACTGCACCTGCTTTGTTGAAAGGATGGAACTCCCTTCACAAGACAGCTATTGACACAGCTTCTCCGCAGAAGAGAGGTGTCTGCACCGCTGTTAAGACAGCAACTCCTAAGAAGCCTAACTCCGCACTCAGAAAGATTGCCAGAGTACGTCTTTCCAACGGAATCGAAGTTACAAGCTACATTCCGGGTGAAGGACATAACTTACAGGAGCATAGCGTTGTTTTGATCCGTGGCGGAAGAGTAAAGGACTTACCCGGTACAAGATACCACATTATCAGAGGTACTCTGGATACTGCGGGAGTCGCTAACAGAAAGCAGGCTCGTTCTAAGTACGGCGCTAAGAGACCGAAAGCTTCAAAGTAAGAGTCATAGGCTTTAGTACCACAAACAGAACTAATTTAGTGTTGGGATTCTTATGATAGATAAGAGGTTGAATACCGCACGAACACATTGAATTAGAGGACACATGTGAGTACCGTTGAGTTAAAATTATTTTTAAGGAGGGAAGAACCGTGCCACGTAAAGGACATATTGCAAAGAGAGATGTATTGGCAGATCCTTTATACGATAATAAGGTTGTCACAAAACTTATCAATAATATCATGTTAGACGGTAAGAAAGGTGTAGCCCAGAAGATTGTATACGGAGCATTTGCGCGAGTAGAAGAGAAAGCCGGGAAACCGGCACTTGACGTATTTGAGGAGGCTATGAATAACATCATGCCCGTGCTTGAAGTTAAGGCAAGACGTATCGGTGGTGCTACCTATCAGGTACCTATCGAGGTTCGTCCGGATAGACGTCAGGCGCTTGGATTACGCTGGTTGGTAATGTTTTCTCGTAAGAGAGGCGAAAAGACCATGCAGGAAAGACTGGCAAATGAGATTTTAGATGCTGCAAACAACACAGGTGCAGCAGTTAAGAGAAAAGAAGATATGCACAAAATGGCAGAGGCAAACAAGGCGTTTGCGCACTACCGCTTTTAGTAATATAAGGAGGAAAAAACCTTGGCTGGAAGAGAATATCCGTTAGAGAGAACCAGAAATATAGGTATTATGGCTCATATCGATGCCGGTAAGACGACATTGACAGAGCGTATCTTATATTATACTGGCGTAAACTACAAGATTGGTGATACTCATGAAGGTACTGCTACCATGGACTGGATGGAGCAGGAGCAGGAAAGAGGTATTACGATCACATCAGCCGCTACGACATGCCACTGGACTTTGGAAGAGAACTGTAAGCCGAAGGAAGGCGCATTAGAGCATCGTATTAACATTATCGATACTCCCGGTCACGTCGACTTTACTGTAGAAGTTGAACGTTCACTCCGTGTACTTGATGGCGCCGTAGGCGTATTTTGTGCAAAGGGTGGTGTTGAACCACAGTCAGAGAACGTATGGAGACAGGCTGATACCTACAATGTACCGAGAATGGCATTTATCAATAAGATGGATATCTTAGGCGCTAATTTCTACGGTGCGGTAGACCAGATCAGAAACAGATTAGGTAAAAACGCTATCATCCTTCAGCTGCCGATCGGCAAAGAGGATGATTTTCAGGGAATCATTGACTTGTTTGAGATGAAAGCCTATATCTATAATGATAATAAGGGCGAAGATATCACGATTACAGAGATTCCGGCAGATATGGCGGATGACGCTGCACTCTATCATGATGAAT
>ERZ779631.122-NODE-122-length-29370-cov-5.610438_pt1 | contig 29370 bp, 27 predicted proteins | sample MGYA00514193_ERZ779631 | MGnify/ENA primary metagenome ERZ779631 (study PRJEB29562, sample SAMEA4376710) | mouse gut metagenome | isolation source: Cecum | study: EMG produced TPA metagenomics assembly of the A DSS colitis mouse model was used to assess the...
CTGGGTGATTTGCTGCTTATGGAACAAGTTTTATTTGAAAAATTTATGGACACTGTGAAATTGATTGACGGATAAATGTGATTACCTAAGTGATCATGAATATCTCCGCTTGCCGTAATATTAATTTTTGCAGTACCTCCGCCACTAAAAGGGATCACTGTATCAGCACCTGTCCAATCCCGAAAATGTAAGTTTCCGTCAGTGCCTTTGTATACGCTTATTTGAGAACCTTTATCATTGAGCGCCTTCCCTTGTACTGCGTCAAGCGCTGTACCGGGTACGGTGGCTAGGAGGTTGTTTGTATATATAGTATTATTTGCGTTAGATGCGATTCCTTCAAGTTTCTCGTTTTTTTCGTCCGTAAAATCATTGGAGGAAAGTCCCTTTCCCACAATATTATCCACTTTGTTTTCTACAATGGAGACCAAATTTGTAATCAGACCGTTTAAGTTTGTGCTTTGTGTCGTAAGTCCTGAAATAAGAAGACGCATGTCACTGTGAGACGAATCAGAATTATTATGAGTGGATAATTTTGAATCTAATATTTCCTTTGTCGCAAATGATTCATCTTGACTTTGATTTTTTAAATCCAGTTTATGTAACTCTGAATCAATAACTATACTATTCTTATTAAAAACAGCAATGTCATAATGTTCAGGACTGGTAGGTAATTCCAGATTCTTGTATTGACTATAAGACGCCATCTAAATCCCCCTTCCGTTAGTTTTATAAAAAGTACCCGTCTGGTTTACAGACAAGTCGTAATAATACTTATAATTCATCATCGTTAGCAGTACCGGCAAGTTTATCGTGCGTATACTTGCCAAGTACACCATGACTAAATTCGGACAATATCTTATGTGCGCCTTTTTTTTCAAGCTGCATTTCATACAGTGGATAAAATCTGTACATTGTGATGGTAGTCGTATATCCGGCGAAATCATGGGAAACGGAAGAGATGATATATTGCTGTTCTCTTTCCGAATCACTGCGCTTGTATGAAACTTTCTTATTCACGTCAAGAAAGGGCAGGAGAGCAGTTGTAATGGTGATATTGTCTGTAAGTCTGCAATTTTTCCAGTTTTCCCATTTAGCCCTGTCTGCGGCAAGGTCGTTTGACGTAATGTTCTCAAATTCGCCGCTCACTTTGATATCAGGTATTTCACCTAATTTCTCCACTGTAAAAGGAGAGTCGGCTATGATAGTCATATCGACGCGGTCGCAATTGTAAGCTTTCTGAAAATATTCTTTGGAATATAACTCATATTCTTCGCCATCAGAATCAGTTACAAATTTGCCGCTTTTCTTTCCATTGGTCAGAACGTTGATTGCGTGCACCTGCCATTGACCTAACAGATACGCGCTGATGACGTCCTGCTTGTCTACGCGCCTTTTCTTGATCTTAAAAGCGTAAACTTCGCTTGGCTTTAGCACATTCTCCGGAATCGGTTCATCATCAGACTCATTCAAAATCGGAATGGGACCATAGCGATTGATATTAAGTTGTGGATTTGTCTGGTTGGCAGAGGGGATTTTTAAGGCGATCACATCACCGTTATAATATCCGTCTTCGTAACCGGGAATAGCAGAAGCATATATATGATTCGCATAGGAACAATTCTCGCTATAGAAATCGGCGTCAATAACCTGTCCCCATACTTCACAGATATTTCTTACGGTAGTCATATCGACAGATGTACTTTCAGATATCAATACTCTCTGCAAAAAATGATCGTCCATATAAATATCATCTTCATAGCACATAGGTTTTAGCTGACATATAAAAGTATTGGTTTCCATATCGAAGAACATTTCATAATTGGGATATAAGTCGCGAAAAGTAGTGAGTATGGACAGAACACTGCAGCCGGCAGAGAATTCCTGATCAAAAGGTATGGCATTCCATGTCTCGTGATTTTCCCGGTATTGCTGCCAGTTGTCATTGTAATCGGGCAGCGCCATATATGTGCCGATATCGTCAATTCGATGATTTGTGATATGTGCCAGCTTCTCCAGCGTTTCTATGACGGCATTACGGATTGTATTATATGCAATGACTTCCCCGGTTTCCGTATTTTCTTGATAAGCCGGATAACTGATGATCAGTGAGCCTAACTGACCGTTTTTGGTGCCATCCAGTTTCTTCATGAAGTCAGCGCAGTTAATGGAAAGGCTGTCTGTGGCTGCGTCATATGTTCCGGATGTATCGGTATAAACGTATGAGCCGAGTGGATAGTATTTATATTGTTTCGTTCTTGCATGATATAGGCCGACCGATATCCGGATGTCTTTGTTAAGCCATAGCAGGCTGTTTTCCGTTAGTTTTATCTTTTCTCGCAGTGTAGGCTGGATGACAAAACCGGCAGTGCGCCGTATGTCCGATTCCCCGGATATGGACACATTGCCGCCGGTCAGACCACAGTTAAGCGTATCTATAACTTTTTGATTGGTGTCTAATACTTCGATTCGAAGTTTCAGGTGCGGGCCTGCTGAGTGTTGGAGAACGATCAGCAGATCCTCCTGCGTGATCAACTGCGCCATTACTGGTTCCACCATTCAGGCGCGACATTGGAAAATCCGAGATAGTAGAGGTCTTCTTCTGAGTTGACATCTCCAACTTCAACCCATGACCAGGATATTTCCCTGTCGTTGTACTGCTGGTTTGCCGTATCTGCAGGATTCGGCGTTATCTGCACGAGCCACAAGCGTCCGTCCGGCAATTTCAGAATCTTGGGAATGCTGTCGCAGATATAATCCATAAATTCTCGCTGGTACTTGATGCGCGTATAATCCTGTTCGCTGTCGTAAGCAAATTCGCAGGATGTTTCATCTAAGGGAACGAATGAACCTTTACAGCTTCCGGTATCATAATTAGCGACTGTATTTCTGATGAAAATAGGGTATCTGCTATGCAGTAATTCGACAACGGAAGAGGGAGTATTGCGCGTCGTATCGCAGAATCCGTCCGTAATCTCAGTTCCCCAGACAGTACCGCCTTCGACCAGAAACATTTTATGGAATCTTGATGTGACCTTAGTGACTGCATAAGTGCCTTCACAGCCGTACATCACATTTGTGACAGCGTATTCAACGGGTTCGCCGGATGCAACAAAATAATCGGGATAATTGATCGTGAAATCTTCCGCGGAATGCACTTCTTTGACAGCGAGAGTCTTCCATTTGAACTGTCCTTCGGTCCTGCTTTTTAAAATGATATGGGATGTAGTTTCCAGATTCCAGTCAATATTTCCAGCATTGGTGGTGTTATTAAATTTAGCCCATAGTATCGTATCAAAATCCCATTGCATGGGACATTCGTGAGTGATCTCGAAATCAGTCGCTTTGGTGACATATAAATCATCGTATATCCCGTTTTTCAGTTCTATATAATTTATATTTTCCATGCCGGTAGGCGTAAGAGCACATGCTGATTCACCGCCGACAAAATTACTTCCGCATATAAACATATGCTCTAATCACCTCCTCCAAACCATATATCATCTGTTACTGCATCTGCCGGTTCTTCATCATCAAAGTATTCCGTGAAATCCTCTCTGTTGACCATGTGTATTTCTTCCTCAGTATTGATCCATGTATCATAGTTGTGCATCAGTTTTTGGGCAGGACGCGTGGAGCCGTACCACATATTTCCTCTTTCAGTACTGAATCTGAGTTCGATGAATACTTGAAGTTTATATACATTATTTATGCGCCTGATGGCAATTGTGACCATATCCGTATCAGAAAATACCAGTGGCTCTGAGTATAATAGATAGCTGCCTATGCCGTTAGGAACAAGCAGCCGGAATCGCAGATTGTCATCGTTGTAGATCCTTGAACTCAGGGTCAGCCCGGAAGCATGGTTGCTCATTCTGAGTAGATCGGCGGTCTGCCAGAGATTCATTCCGCGAATCAGCAACGTGAAATCGTCTTTGATCAGAAAACCTTCGTCATAGTACAGCGTTTTGTCTCTTAAGTCTATCATTCCGTCAATATATTCAAAACTGTCCGTACCATTGTATTGGATGACGATCAGATTTGTTGCGACTTGTATACATCCCTGAGAGGGGACAGGGGTAGCATAGATACGTGCATAAGTATTGAGATTCTCGTATTTCACGGTAATCTCGACATAGCCGGTATCCAGTTCCATGCCATTGACAGTAACGCCGACGCATCTTACATAGTAGACGGTGTTATTATCGAGACCTTTATATGTGTAGCTGATGTCTTGATCGTCAGTCATTTCAGGGCTTTCCAGAAGCTGTTTTTGTGATGCATCATACAGATAGAATATATATTTGCTGATATCTTCCCAGTCTTCCGAGTAATAACGCACGGACGCCGTGAATGATGAGCTTGCAATGACCGGATTTGCCGACAAGTCCTCAAAATAGAAATCGGGTGTTGCAAATGTGTAGAAGAGAACTTTGTCGGACAGTACGGACGGCGTGTTTTCCACGTCGTATGTCTGAGCTTGTATTGTATATCTTTTTCCATTTGACAGGGTATGGGCAGGTATCGTATGCTTCAGTGCAAAAGATGAAACCGTGTCGTCAAACACAACATTATTTGTATCATTGTCGCATATGATGATTCTGTTTGCATGCGCGCGGTTCCCCATCCATGAAAGATTGACTTCGTAGTCTTTGTTTGCATCAAACGGACGGATGCGCATAATGATGGGTTTTGCCAATAGATCACCTTCTTTCTGTTATTTGTTTGGTTTGTATTCGGATGTACTTGATGTGGATCATATGACACCACAGATGTGGAGCCTCTTTATATTTCCAAGAGGCTCCTTTACCCATACTCTCTGCATGACCTGTAATTGTAACCCCGGTATGCAGCATCCGACGATCCGCTCGCTGCCTGATTCGTCCAGAACCACATAGCCTTTCGGGGTAATATCCTTGATAACGGACTCATAGGTTCTGTCTACTCTGCAGTTTGCGATACTCCGGTCAACCGTCGTCCGGATGGACCTTAATATTTCTGATTTGTAATCCACTTTTGATATCACTTCCTTGGTATATTTTTTATCTCATCCTGCTTTGCTGCTCGGCATCAAGATGTAAACCGCTGAACATATGATTTAGTTCGACGCCAACCTGCTTAGCAACTTCTTTGCTTGTCACACCGGGGCAGGTGATATGGATATCGCCGACATGAACATTCGACTGGTTCTTACCTGCGATGTTGTTGCCGGTTATCTGGTTTGCGGTGTTGTATAACTGTTTGCTGCGCTCAAACATGGAAGCGGGCATGAGCATTGCTGTTTGGCTGCCGGTGTTTCCGAAATATGCATTCCATTTCTGCGTATAATCATACATGAGATCACCCGGCTGAAATGGTACAATTCTGATTTCTCCGGATGCAGGCGGCTGAATATTGACTGTTGTATTATCGGTATGTGCAGTGTCACCGATATGGACCTTGCTTCGCATGAGCTGCTTGGTCTGATCTTCATTGAAAATAACCGTTCCCTTGGGCAGATCCATTAAGGTAGGTTCACTTGTAAGGACAGTATTGCCGTTTGGAAACACCGTCAATTCCGTCTGTCCGTATTCAGATATCAGAGCATTTCTTTCTGCTTTCGGAAGACCCTTGTTCTTACCGGTTCCGTTAGCATTTGATTTACCGAACTTAGCACTATGAGATGTGCTGTCCAGATTCATTTTACCGAGTACGGCACCGCCCATATCTGCACCGCCGGTTTGGTTTACGTTTACTGTGATGGTGCATTCTACTTCTTTGCCGTCAATGGCATCAAGACCGTCGGATATACTTTGCACATGTCCGGCGGCTTCACTGATTGGTTCTTTGAACTGCTCGAATCTTCCAATGATGCCATCGCCGCCGGGCTCACCCAGAGTTTCCTCCGTAGTTTTGCCAAGGTTAACAATGGAACCTGTCAGACCGCCGCTGTCCTCATCTTTACTTCTTGATTTGCCGCCGGCTTTTGTCTTGTCGCCGCCTTTGTTATTACCGTCTTCTAATTCGCCGGTTCCGACAGCGGAAGTGACGTTGTCTACGGCTGTTTTCAAAGAGCCAAATTCACCAATTACGGTCCCGTCGCCTTCTGCATCGGCTTCACCGATTACTTCAGCAGCAGTTTCACCCATTGATGTGATGGCATCTGCGAGTGAGCCACCGCCGCCACCTTTGGAATCTTTGCCTCTGGTTTCGCCGCCTTTACCGGGAGAGCCGCCTTGACCTTCGTTGTCGGAGGATTCGCCGCCACCGCCGTTTATTGCGGAAGTTACGGAATCAATGGCAGTCTTTAGGTTTGTGAAATATGCAAGGATGCCTTTTGACGCATCATCTAACGGGATATTGTTCAGGTTCAAGATTGCCTGTGCGAGCGTACCGATCTCGGCTTCTTTGCTCAGACCGAGTGCAGCGGCAACCTTATTGATGGATTCTGCGAGGGCGTCAAATGCGTCGGATAGATTCGTAATGGTCTGGCTGTCGGGGATTCGGTTCAATCCGTCAGCGATTGTTCCTACATCAGATGCGATAGCAGTTGTTTGGGATGCAGTGTCGGTGAAACCGGATAAAGACTGCATGCTTGTCATAACCGCATCATTTCCCTCATTCAGTTGGGAGACGATACCCATATATGTATCTTTGAGTTTCCGGAATTCTTCTTCCGAGCCGCTAAGCAGGGCTTCTTCATCGATCCCCAGTTGTTTTAACTTGGCAGACAGTTCCGCTTTGTCCACGACAGAAGTCAGTTCCTCATACTTTGCTTTGGAATCCTCGAGATTCCGGATGACAGATTCAAAATGTGATTCTGTTGCTGTCCGCCGGGTTTCAATGGCACGGATCTGGTCATCGTAGAACTTTTCCACTTTTTCGATTTCTGCATCGTAGAAGGTATTGATGAGTTCGGTCTGTTCGTCAAGCAGGTCGATCTGCTCATGGATCAGGTCTTTTTCATTTTCTAGTAGATCGATTTCTTTCTCAATCCCGGCAATTTCAATCTGCCGCTTAGCTTCGTCCGCCTGTTCCTTGGCGTCGCGTATTCCAGAAGTGTCCTGTACATAGTGCATTCCTTCGGCTTCACTGTACTGCAGGATGGTATGCTGGTTCTGCATCCGTTCAAGTTCATACTGCGCTTTCTGCAGGTCTATTTCACGCTGTCTGGCATCGACGGCATCGTTGGTGGCATCGATTTCCTTTTGTTTTTGTTCAATCTGCCTGTCGATCAGGCTTACCTGTTCTTCAAGCTGTTCTTTTTGTGCTTCAATTACTTCTAAACGTGCATCGCGTTCTGCCTCGAGGGCCTCCACAGCGGCATCTTTTGTTTCTTCGAGAGCGTTCTTTTCAGCATCCAGTGCATCAAGGGCAGTGCTTTTCTGTTCATTGACCGAGCTGATCTGGTCGTCGATCGATCTGGTGACGCCGGAGATGATGCTGTCGAGTTCACCCAGTTCTTCTTTCAGTGCGTCCCTGTAGGATCTGCCAGCAGACCTGCCTGCACTGCCGGCGGCTGATGTGCCGCCTCCGATAGTGGTGAAGTCAACTTCTAAATCGTCAGTTTTCAGACTGTTTACTGTGTTAGCGGAGTATTCACGAATTGCACGATTTAATTCTGATACAGCACGTGAGTCACCACTGGCAACAGCAGAATCCCTGCGTGTGATCATATCCATAAGGGTTTGCAACTGTTGTAACTTGATGATGCCTATGTTTGCAGCCGTGGCTAAATTGAGGATGTTCTGGCAGTCATCGGCTGTTGTGATGGTTGATTGGTTCAGCAGGAATTGTTTTAGTTGTAATAGCGCCAAAGCCTGCGCACAATTTTCAGCACCGACCATTTCTTTAAGAAAAGCCATTGCTGCATCTGATACCTGCCGTTTTCCATCATCAGTACTCATGGCAAAGTCATCTATTGTAAGACCGGCTTGTTTTACAGCTTCATCCAATAATTCGGCATTGTTGGTAAACTCGTCAAAAGCGACCATGGCACTGTTGGACACGTCCATGTTTTCCAGAGCAGCCCGCATAGTGTCGAAATCTTCCGCACCGGACAATGCCGCATGGGCGATGGATGTGGCGAGGGAATTCATTGCTTTTTCTACATCTTGTTCCGTAGATTCTGTGTTGTTTAGTACTCTGACAAAATTTTCAAAAGAAGAGTAGTCAACCTTTAATCCGAGTTCTGACATTTCATCCAGCTTGGATTTGATGGAGTCGCAGGTTGACAGGATATCAATACTGCTTCGGTCGAGAGCGCCGTCATCCGTGAAGATATTTTGGTAGGCGGCGTGTAATGAGTCGAAAGCGGGTTTGAGGTTGGTGTTCAGGTGGGTGATGGTGTCGGGGATGGAGAGGAGAGTAGAAGGTTCCTGACCTTGATTTAAGTATTTATTTTCAGCTTCCGCAGCATCTTTGGCAGCTTCTGCAATTTTCTGCCAAGCGTCAATTTCTTCCTGAGTGTTGATGGAATGTTCCTTAAAGAAATCAGTAGGATCATAACCTTCAAATTTGTTTTTTGCAAAATTGATTGCATCCTGAGACTGTTTCTCTAAATCCTCGGCTACCTCTAATTCAGGTACTAAAGATAAAGTTATTGCGTGCCCTTCCCCAAAATAATCTTGTACCTGTTTGATATAATCGGCTTTTTCTTTTGGGGTCAGGTCTTGGTTTGTAAATATCTCTGATAATGCTTTGGAGATTTCCTCATTATCTTGTACTTTATTTATTTCATATAGAAATTCATTCTGTAACCAATCACTTACTTTGTCCCAGTTACTAGCGTCCACGGTTTCTGGTATCAAATCAACCCAGTCACCACTCTGCAACATGCTCTTAATTACATTCTGCATGTCGGAATCCGAATCCATTTTGCTGAAAATCCATTCTGTAGAAAGCCATGTATTGATATAATTTGCCATACCAGAATTAGCAGAAGCAATATTGCCTTTTACAATTTGAACAGTGTCTTTATACTCAGCACCAAATTCTTGTAGTTTATCCAATAACTTATTAAACTGCTCATCGGATAACTTTGTAAAATCCCATTCAGCAGAATCAAAAGAGTTAGCGGCATATTCAGACGCAGTATGTTTTTCATTATAAAAATCATTTCCATAGCGTGAACTCATAATGCCAGCTTCTTTAGCTGCATTAACAAGAAGATTGTTGTCACTTTCATTGGTCAGAGTCAATGTAGAACGTTTTCTAATTTCCTCTGCCCATTTTAAATGGTCTTCAGCTGCCTTTTCAGCAGACTTTAATTCTTTATCAAATTCTTCATCATCTAACATGAATCCTGCCCAGATATCAGGCATATTTTTCATGATTTCCTGATTGGCAAGTTTCTGCCGTACACTGACTAGATCATTGAGAGAGTCAACAATAGTGTTTACATTACCAGATAATCCAAGTATTGCATTCCCGTTTTCATCATAATTCACAGTTAATTGTGGGAATAATTCAGCTAACTGATTGCTTAGATCAAGAAATTCTGCATACTCGTCAGTGCTTAGGGAGCCACGGGACTGATTGACTTTGCCCGGATTTTCAACTTCCTGCGCAAGCTGTGCATATCTCTGCTTGATGTTATCTGTAGTAGATGATAATTCATCAAAATCAGATTTGATCGTTTTTACAGCAGATTTGGATTCTTCCGCAGTTTCCCTTATTTTCTGTTTTGCTTCTTCTAATGAATCATTGTATTTCTTAATTCCTAAAGCGACACCAGCTATAGCGGTTACAGCTAATGTTGCCCATCCAAGAGGGTTGGTTGTTAAGAACGCCCACATGGATGCAGTTGTGGCTTTAATTTGTATCCATAGACCTTTAAATGCTGTGCCTAGACCGAGTGTGGTGCCGGTTGCTCCTACTTGAGAGGCGGCGACTGCATTTGTGCTTGCTGCGTTTGCTAGTTGATCAGCGGTTGTTTCTAGGAGTTCACCTTGAAGGCCGTTGGCTGACATGATTGTTTTGATCTGCTCTTTATTGAGAGTAGATTGCGCAATGGCTGTCTTGAGGGTTTCTTGGGTGTAGGATTTACCAATATCTTTTAGTGCCTCTATTTTATCAGATGCATTTTTTAAATTATCTATATCAATTAAAGCATCTTTGGTCTTGGCGAGAGATTTCAGTTGCGTTTAGATTGTATGATATAGTATAATTGAAGAAAAATTTGGAGATAAAAATATGACCGCATATGAAATTTATAAAGAAATTAATAAAGCTGAACAACCAGAGTGTTATGAGATTGCTATTTTGATGGACAATGACATAGAAGGTGCTTCTTGTTTAATACAAGATTGTTTTAAGTGCGACAAGGAAACCGCTGAAGAAGCAATTAAAATAATGAATAAGGCAGTAGAAGATAGGCTTAGAAGTAAAGGCATAGAACCATTAACACGCGAACAAATGAATCTCAATAGTGAAAGAGAGAGATTAAATAGATTAGCCCAACAAAACAAGCCGAAGTGCCCAACATGCCAATCATGTAACCTTAAAAAAATTTCAACAACATCTAAAGTAATGAATACTGCTATGTTTGGAATTTTTGGTACAAAGCGACATAAAATGTTTCACTGCAATAACTGTGGTTATGAGTGGTAGTTTTAGTATACATCTATCACATCCTTTCAAATTAATATTAGAGTAAAACCACTCAATAGATAGCATAATAAGTATTATAATATCTATTCAGTGGTTTTTGTTTGTATATTATTTTCTGTTTTGCTTCTTCTAATGAATCATTGTATTTCTTAATTCCTAAAGCGACACCAGCGAATGCACTTATGGCTAATGTTGCCCATCCAAGAGGGGTGGTTAGTAGGAATTTCAGCATGGATGCTGTTGCGGCTTTTATTTGTATCCAGAGACCTTTGAATGCTGTGCCAAGACCGATGGTTGTACCTGTGGTTGTGACTTGGGAAGCGGAAAGTGATCCATTTTGAATTGTTTGTTTTAATTCTTCCGAAGTTAAACTAGCAATTGCTAATGCGCCTATTTTCTGTGTTTCATTTAAAGCACTTTGTGAAACAATATTTATTTTTGATTGAGTACTTAGTCCTTCTAATGCTTTTTTAAATGCAAGATTACTAATAGTTCCATTTTTAACGATATCATTAAAAGTTTTTGTTGCATCAGAAACTTTGGCGAGATCTTTTAATTGCATAAAAGTATATTCAATGATATAATTCAAGAAATAAAGTTTAGGAGTAAGTATGTATTTTAATAAAACATTTTTTAATGAACAATATGAACCACAATCAATACAATTAATATGTGAAAAATGTGGAGAATATATAGAAGTTAAATATAATGAAAATTATATTAATAAAGTTCAACCAGAATATTGTGTCGTTACAAATGGTAAAAAAATAGTATGCAAATGTGGAAATGAATGCCAGAATGGATTAATTGAACCCAAAAAACTTCAAAAAATAGTTTATACAAAGCGAACCAATATGCAGTCTGATTCTACATTAAACGTTCCAAAATGTCCCACATGCAACAGTACAAACATAGAAAAAATATCTATAACTAAGAAAGCATTTGGTGGTGCATTGTTTGGATTATTTAGTTCTGATGTTAGAAATACTATGCATTGTAAAAACTGTGGGTATAAATGGTAAAAATATCAAATCATGAGAAATCATATCCTTTCTGCCTTTAGAGCAAGACTGTTGCCCAACATGCTCATCAACAAACACTCAAAAAATAGGGACTGGTGAGAGAGTAATGTCAGTTGCTACACTTGGTATTTTTAGCAAGAAGATAAATAAAAGTTTTAAATGTAAAAATTGTGGGTATACGTGGTGATTATGGGTTTGTCAGGTAATTCAAAAAATAATCCATTCAATTTATATGCTGTTTTAATATGTTTTTCTATTATGGTTAGAAAAAAGCTTTGATTTTTGCCCGTTAGCCGAAACACTACGACCAAACGTATCACTGAAAATCACAAAATCGCAATACGCACTATGCATTATTAGTAAGTCACATTATGGCTGTGACCTGCTAAGAGGATGGGTATGTCTGTGGGGATTGCTCTCTGGGTTGATCAGAGTGCCGTCCTGCTCGTTGTTCATTATTAGCGGTACTTAGGCACCTGTCAGTTCTCACTGATATTTCCATATACCAACATGATCAATTTTTTCTACTTTCGCAACCTCATCCGCATTCAAGGGATTATGGTTTGATCTGTATTAGCTAGATTGCTCTAGTCTTACCTGTATGTAAGAAACTTTCAAGCATTTACTCCTCCATGTTATAGTTTATACTCCGCCGAAAGTGTTTGCAGAGTCTTATTAAAAACCCCATGTATCCATAGACTTGTAGACAACGCCATTATGTTGTTTTCTTGTCTATGATCGCCCAACTAAAATCTCTCGCCAAAGTGATTTTAATTGTGTGTCACTCTATGTCACCATAGAGTCAAGCAAAGTTTTTAACGAATAATGATATCCCGCCAAGTCCGGCAGTTCCCAGAGGACCAAGGCTGTCTGTGACATGGTTGACAACAGAAAGAAGGTTATTTAACCCATTGACTGCCGTCACAACAGCATCAGACTCCACGATGTTTCCGACAGTGTCAGTCCATGTGTTGGATAATCGGTTTAAGGAGCCTTCCCATGAGTCTGCCATCTTTTCTGCTTCTGCCGCTATGGAACCGGTCCCGTCCGCATATTCCTGCAGCATTTTCTCATACATGTCATAATTGCCAAGGATTGCATTCAGGGCGTCAGCGCTCTGGGCGTTTCCGACGGCATCCAGCAGATCAGTCCTCCTGCTGTCAGAGAAGTCTAACTTTGCGTACTCATCAGCCAAGTCACCGAGCACTTCCATAGGATCCCGGAGGGAAGTGACGCCGTTTCTGGTTTCTTTCAGGGAAACGTTTAATGCGCTGCAGGCATCTTCGTATTTTGCGAGTCCTTCGGCGGTGATCCCTTCTTCTTCGTCTGCGACCTGCCGGAGATAGAGGAGTATCGTGTGAAAGGCTTTTGCCGTGTCAGTGCCGTCCTGCTGTGTCGTGGCGATCATGGTCGCGAGGGCAGCGGTAGTTTCGTCTGCCGCTACGCCTAAAGAAGCAGCCTGTGAACCTACAGCGGACATGCCTTCCGCAAGGTCTGACATAGTTACGGAGTTCTGGTTTGCGATATGATGACCGCCGTCCAGAATCTCTGCCAGTTTCTCGACAGAGCCTCCGAGCTTATATGCCTTATCAGCAGCAACGATATACTGGCTGGCTAACTCGGCAGTCATGTCACCGGCTTCCTGTGCAGCGATGGATAATTCGGCGATACCTGACGCATTTTCAAATCCTGCGCGGGACGCATCACGTAATTCAGATAAGTAGTCTGCCGCTTTTCTGCCGTATCTGCCTGCAGCATCAAAGGAGCCGTCACCTATCCGGGCTAAGTCGGAGCTGGACAGGCTGGCGTTTGATTTTCCGATTTCATATAGGAGCGTATCGATCTCCTTTAATTCGGATTCAGCATGTCTAATTTGGGCAAACAGAGGATTTGTTTTCAACTGTGAATGCAGTGACGCTATCTGTGCATTGATCTGCTTCACTGTGGAACCAGTATCCAGAGTCCCCGTTGTTTCGACTTTTTGCAGTTGTTTCTGTAGTTTTCTGACATCAGTATTGATCTGTGCGACTGTTTTTGGTACGTCAAGACCAAGTACAATCTTTGTGTTCATATCAGCCAAGTGATCACCGTCCTTTTGTTTTATGGATATATGTTTCTTTATTTTTAGTTTGTTCCGGACATGTATCGGGAGTCGGTTTCATATACTCCCTGATATAGCTATTTAAGTTCTGTAAAATATTGGATTACCGTACCGGTATATCCGGCGTGTTCATTTCCTGTAAGCTGTATAATTCTTTATGGAACGTAAGAATGTTAAGAGCCTCCGCACAGTTTTCTGCACCAGCTTTTTCTTCAAGGAATGCCTGACCAGCTTTAGTTGCTTCAACACTACCGTTTTCTGTATCCACAATAAAGTCGTTCATAGATACATTGGCTTGCGTCAGCGCATGTTTTGGTATCTCATCCAGTCTGGAGAATGAATACAGCAGTGTTTGGTTTGTTTGGTACGAAACGACACAAGACTTTTCACTGCAATAATTGCGGGTATTAGTGGTAGTTTTAGTATACATCTATCACATCATTTCAAAATAATGGTAGTAGAGTTAAAATATAAAAGAGACGGATTGATCAGACCCGTCTCTTTACATATATATATATGAAAATATTTACTCATAAAACGAAAAAACATCCCATATCTGGAATGCCTTTCTACCAAAACCCTTTGATGGACGACATTACAGCCGCCTTACATCCTCATGCACCGTACAAGGGAAATTACTTGGTAAAGTAAATATAACATACCATAATAGTATTGTCAAGTACATTTTATATTATTCATCCAACAATAACTTTGTGTCATGATTAGTTGAAAAATCAAATATTTTTCCACCACAGACAAACGGAAGTAACATTTTTACTGTCTCTATGCTTGTTTTATCATGCTTTTCAAGATTTCTATAAAAAGTGTTGGAGATAAAATCTATTAGTTGGATCATGGAATGATTCTTGGAATCTGTATATTTAACATTTACAGTACGACATAAAGGATTCATAACAGTAAAATGTTGCTCCAAATACTCATCTAATGTATATTTTGCGTCTGTAGAAATGTTTTGTTCATCAATCAAAATCCTTATATCTCTTGTGTTTTTAGAATATTTACTACAATGCCTAAACATATTATCTAAATAGAGTTGTAATATATAATTAAATGTTCGTGCATGATTTTTGATAAATGCATCTGTAGTATAAGTATTATCCAAAACAATAATACCTAATTCAAAATCATCTGAGCAGTTTCTTATAATACGATCATAAATAGGTTTCTTTTTTGTCTCCGATAATTTACTTCCTTTTATCTCTCCGTTGTTTTTCAACATTTCTTTATATTTCTCATCTTGTATTAATGAAGCAATTCCTTTTTCAAAATATCTTTTTATTCTGCCATATTTTCTTGTAAAAAGAATAGCAATAATAAAGTATCTATTAAAAGACATATTGGTTTTTGTTATACTACCAGATTCATCAATAAACATGGATAAATCTTCATATATTGTATCTTTTGTATCTGCCATATCCATTCTCCATAATGATACATTTTTGGTATAAAAGATATACTAATTATATATATCATAACATCAAATTGAAAATATTACTACAGAGAACATATGTTTAAAGTTTGATTATTAACATATACAATTTAGTTAATAATTACAATGGCAATCTTATAAGGCATTATACTAAATATGGTTCAAATTTTAAAAAGATTTCTGGCATATCTAAGGCTGGATCAGTATCATTATGGCGAGAGATTTCAGTTGTGTTTAGATCGTATGATTTGGATTGACAGATTTAGAACTAGAAGATAGAACAAGCAAGAAAGTTTATTGAGTCTTTAATGTTGTGACTGCCAATTCCGTCATTAATGTTTTATGAAGATAGTGATTCATATTTACTTATAATTGATGGTCAACAACGAATAAAAAGCATTTTATTATTTGTCGGTGCGATTAATAAGGAAAGTGCATCACGACACGAAAAAAGTATGTGTAATTTTACCTTGACAGGATTAGTAAAAGATGGTCCATATTATAATATGAAAAGGAAAAACGCACGTTTAGAAAGATACTGCATCTTAATTGGATTGATCGTGGTTCATATTGTTCATTAAAAATGTTTTATCAAAATACATATTTGCTCCCAAGTTTTTTAACGAATAATGATATCCCGCCAAGTCCGACAGTTCCCAGAGTTCCAAGGCTGTCGGTGACATGGTTGACAACAGAAAGAAGGTTATTTAACCCATTAACTGCCGTCACAACAGCATCAGACTCCACGATGTTTCCGACAGTGTCCGGTATATTCCTTTTGCTTTGTAACTACTCACTTGCGTTTTCATTTCCTTCATGGATCATTTCAGCCAGTCTGTTAATCAGTTCGCTCCGCAATTCTTCCGCAGGGACACTTTTTAAAGCTGTATACAGTTTCTGTATCAGTTCCAAGATATCCTTACGGTCGTCGATAAGGGAGACAATTGTACCGTACAACATTGATTTAACCTTAAGTTCGTTCTTTTTCATTTTAATAAATTTAATCATATTCATTTGCTCCTTACGAAAATCCGTCTTTTAGTTTTTGTTTATATGCGTCGTTTATGATTTCCATGGATATTTCGACTTCACCGTTTTCGAGCCCGTTTTCTTCCAGTATTTTTTCGTATTTCTCATACATATGAATGCAGTGTACGAAACTGTCTTTGTTGCATGGTTTCCCTTCGGCTACCTTGGTGGCGAAGTTATTGATTTCCCAGCGCAGATCATCGATTTCTTTATCTACGAACATGAGGGTTAACTTTTTGATATCATTAGAAATTTCCTCGTCACGCCGGTCGGAGCGAGCGACTTCTTTTTCATGTTTTGCCTGCAGGGTGGTAAGATTCCGGGAAGTCTGAAGTAATAATTCATGTTCCTGCCGTTTCTTTCTCATCCATTTTGTTTCCAATCCGAGCCGTTCAATGATCCACTCAAAGAGAGAAACGATTACTTTTACGCCGATAAGAATGGCAAACACAGCAAGAAATACATACGAAAAATCTATGTTGGTTAATTCAGCAATATCGTTCATGAAAAAATTGCCTTTCTATATGAAATTGTTAAGGACAACTGACCGGTCTGTCAAACAGTTCTTTTTCTGCCGCACGTCTGTTAACAAGACCACGCAGTACCTTGCCGCCGGCTTTGTTATACGCCGGAATTTTCGCGCTGATTTGTGCGATGGTACGCTGTCCGTTATTTAACAGTTTTTTCAGATTTCCGCTTCCACAGTTAAATGTGAAGCTGACAAGTGCATCGAATTGGTTCTGGTTCCAATGATACTTACTGTGATATTTATTTACTGCTTTTTCTGCATTGGCGCAGTCTGCTTTCAGATATCGGTCAGCTTGAACCTGTGTGATTGTCTGACCTTTTGAGACGCCGGATGTATGACCGTATCCTATCGTCCAGATACCGATACTGTCCTGATAGGCGGTTAAGCGGCAGCCCTCAAATCGTTTGATCAAAGAAAGACCGTTGTTGCTGATAGATAGATTCATAGAAATCACCTCTGCTGTTTCTTAGCCTTGTTTACGGAAGATTCGATTTTTAATTGCAGCCATTTATCAAACGATCCGTAGAGTTCGTCAATTGCTTTTTTAGATTCCTCGGAAATAGTAAGTAGAGCGGCATGATACGCTTTTTGCTTTGCTTCCGCCCATGCGCTTTGTGTAAACTCGCCGTTTTCTTTTAGTGTATCAACAAAGGTTTGATTCACGTACAGCACGGCGTCCATTACACCGGACAGAGCGTCTTGTACAAGACTGCTGACATATTCATTTTTCACGGTTTCTTCAATGAAATTGCTTTCTTTGATTTTGACCTTTGCCAAATCAACAACATATTTGGCGACTACCGGTAAAATGACCGTTAGCACAACATACAAACAATAGTTTAATACTTCTGTAAATTCCATAATGGACTCCTGTTCCGTAGCTTATTAAGCTTCATTTTGTATTTAGTTTTCTAAGAAATTCAACGCACTGTTTTAACTTATTGCATACATAATCTAATTCTGCGGCTGTTTCTTTACCGGAGAGGGTTAAGCGGATACAGCTATGAATATCGTGTTCATCCATTCCGATAGCTGACAAGGCAGGAGATGCAGATAGATTCCGGCTGTTGCAGGCGGAACCTGTACTGACCTGAATACCGTTTAGGTCCAGCAGAATCATTAGTGATTCGCCTTCGACACCTTTGAAGCATAGGTAGAGATTGTGCGGTAACCTCTTTCCTGATTCAATGGGGGCGCCGACTAAGTAACTGTCCGGAATATGATGGATGATGTAATGATATATATGATTTCTGTTATTAGGGGTAACGGAAGAGTAGTTGTAGGTTTCGACGGCTTTACGAAGGGAAGCGATTCCGAGGATATTTTCTGTGCCGCCAATCAGGGTTTGCTCTTGGGAACCGTAGATAAGAGGTGTCAATTGAGTATCTTGATGTTTCCATAACACGCCGATTCCTTTCAGGGCATGAAGTTTATGTCCGCTGAAAGTTAATAAATCTACATATTTTTCCCATTGCGCTATATTGACTTTATAAGACGGAATATAGCCGGTTGCATCAACGATTAGAATTCCGTCGTATCTATGTACAATAGAACCAATGGTTACTACGTCATTGATAGTACCGATTTCCGAATTGCCTGCTTCTATGCAGACAAGCGGTTTTAAGTGATTGTGTTCTGCAAGAATATCTTCTAAATAGCCGATATCTAATTCTCCGAAGGAATTTACTTTCAGTAAAGTGTGACAGATACATGACTTACATGCAAGAAGCATTGATTTATGAGCAGTCGGAGAGCAGAAGACTTCGTAGTGGTTTGTCTGCGGATTTTCAGAAGTAAGACCCTTGATGGCTAAAGTGTTAGAGCCGGATCCGGATGGTGTGAAATAAATATCTTCCGGTTTTGCATTGATGAACGCAGCGACTGATTGTCGCGCATCGGATATGAGTTGTCGGGTTTTTTCTCCGGTTGAATGCAAAGAACTCGGATTACCCCACAAGTCTAAAACAGACGTTAGATATTGCTTCATAGAGCAGGATAATTCGGTAGTGGCTGCATTGTCCAAATAGATATTCATCACGGCCTCCTATATTCGTTTTTGACGGAAAACGGTTGTCTGGATGCTTCGATTCTTGTGAAGTATTCTTTTGCGCACTCCGGCGAACAGGCGATTTTTTTCCAGTGAAACATTGTTTTATCATTTGCGCAATCTGCGCACGGAGTAAACAGTTTTCCGCATATTTTACAAGGCTTTTGTACTTTACCTGCCATCTGTGACCTCCTTTTAAATCGGAGAGTGCAGTATATGCACCCTCCGGTAGTTCATCAGTTGACTCCGTAGACGATCAAATCCCAGAGATTGGTAGAACCGGTACAGCCGCCGGCGAGAGACTCAGCCGTAAAGGCGTGCGCGAAGTTTTCACCGCCAAGGGACAATTCAAATTCGCCGGATACATCGGCTCTCTGAATAATAACCTGACCGGCATACTCCACATCACAGGAATCCTGCAAGACTACGTCAATGTAGAGTTTTAATACTTTGCTGTACTTGTCGGAGTCATTGGAAATTTTTGCGGATTCGACTTCTACATCGTAAAAGGCAACGAGTTCCGTTCCGTCAGCGATTCCGGAAACAGTAATTTCCTGTGTTGCAGGATCATACTTAAATGTGCCTTCAGCGGCGTCTGTATCCTGCTCGATTTTTGTACCGAGAGAACCGTTTGCATTTTTGACATAGATAGCCCCGATTTCGGCACCGGTTGTTCCGACTGCCTTCTTGGAAGTTTTACATGTGTTATTCTTCACAGTCATGACATCTGTGATTCGCACGTTGAACTTACCCTGCTCGACTTCCGTGCCGGTCTGTGCGGCCAAAGCGCCGCCGACAAGAACGCCGTTTGTAGCGGAGACGGTGACGGTTTTATTCTTCTTTAAAGAAGCGATCTTTCTGCCGCCCTTGCCCGTAATATCGGCTTTCTCCTGCGTATTTTGGATCGTTCCGTTCTGGACCTCATCCATGATAAACTCCAGTTCACCGGCATTATTGAAAGCCGTGATCTGTGCCACCTCGGTAATAATTAATTTGCTAACATCAACTGCCATTTTTTGTTTCCTCCTTATGGTTTATAATTTATAAAATTAAAAGACTCGATTAAGAGTCCTAATTTTTTATTTAACAGGGATCCATGACAGATAGGATTTGTCTTTGAGTTTGGATGTGTCAACGGTTCCGGCATAAACACCGATCATTGTGTTATCAAAATTGATGCTGGTTTTTATCTGTTCATAACTTTGATTAAATTGATAGACGGATAGATGCTCAACCTGCTCAAAGTTATATTTGAATTCCGGTCTGTTCACTAACGCCACCACTAATTTTTCTAAATAGGGTTCATATGCTCTGCCGGCATTTCTTTTTTGCTTTTTCCGTTCCAGTTTAATGCGGAATTCTTTGGCTTCATTGTTTCCCGGTTTCCGTTTTTCTTTTTCTAAATTGTTGATCTTCCGAATACTCTCTGCAATTCGGTGATATGTCAGCTCATCTATCACGATATTATTTTTTGCACTGAATAAAATAGGTGAGCCGTTTGCCGGATTGTTTCCGATTGCCAGATCGGACCAGTCGATATCACCGAAGAGTACAGACATATCGCTCCGGGCGAAAGAGGGGAACAACATCATAAATAACTGGTAATCAGTAACTCGGGTGAAATCAAGTCCGATGTCATCAAGCTGCACCATGTATTGAAATGGCGTAGCGGTCAATGAAGAAATCAGATGATAGTAATGCTGTTCATTCTCCAATATTTCACCGACAGTAGGAATTCTGATCGATAAATTCGGAAGAATCTCAACAGCAGATAATTTCAGTAAGCTTTTTGCGTTTTTCATTTTTCATCCTCCGAATAGTTTTTGATTGACTTGTCCGTTATAATATTTTGACAAGGATATTTTGACAGTTACATGCTCAGGACAATCTATATTCTGAAACATGCCTTTGGAATAATTTTTCTTTTCTATGTATTTTCTTTTAATATTGATACCGCTTAGCAGCTTAATATTGACTTCTTCGGATGGAGTGGTGGAAGACAAGCAGTCGAAAACAATATCTTCAGCCGATTTAAATAGTCTGCGTACGGTTGCTTCATTGATACTTTCTCTGTCCGCGATTTGTTTGATTAAGACATCCTGTGTAATATTCAAATAACTTTCTACCTCCACAATTCATTATCTGTGCGGTATATTTATATTTCCCTTATACGCACATGAAATAGTGCGTTATTTACGGACTTTTTTCTGATTGTGTGGCAGCTTTCGTCCGTAAATAACGAATGATTTTCTACTGATTTGTTAAACGGAATTTGTGCGCTTCCTCATTCTGTCGTATTGTTTTATGTACTTTTTCCGGCATGCCGCGCATCGACGTGTACGATGATCTTTCGGACTGACCTCAAACCATTCATCACAATCGGTACACTGAATTAATTTAGTTTTTGGCGGACATATGTTATTCTCCAAGTGATTTACAATATGCTGTCCATAACAGAACCATAGCAGTTGTTTATATCTTTTTTCTCTGCCATACAAATATTCTACAAGCATATCGGCGAGGGTCTCTTCTGAGTAACCGAGTCTGCTGAATTCTTCACGGAGTTTGCCGGCAATGTATTGCAGATTGTCTTTTTCTTCTGACTTCATATTGATCATATATCTGTATTGCCGGTTTAGCTCATCATATAAATTAGAGACTTCTCTACTGCAAGTGATATGTTTGTCAGACATCATCTTTTGATATTCGATGGCGTCCAATCTCAGACCACGGGTATTAATAGGTTTATTTGGTATTTTGTCATAGATTTTATTTACGAAGCTTCCGTTTCGGTCTTGCACTTGTGACGTTTCTTTATCTTTTGCATATGCGAAGAAAGCCGGAAGCTTACAATTGGTATATTTTGATACAACCGGCCCAAACCATTCGGGGCGCTCAGGCATATATAGGGTTTTCGCGGCGTCTATACAGAAATTATTTTCCATGCACAACAGCTTGACAATGTTAACGGCCTCCTGCTTGTCCTTTTCTGAACCGTTTATGAATACGTCATGGTTCCAGATTTTTGCGATATCATTGCTGTATGTGCCGATGCTTCCGCCTGTAAATGCTTTATTCAAACCTGCATAAATGGTTTTTGAATTAAGCATGGTCGGTTCTGATTTACGCATATTATAGTAGAGCGGAACAGTGTCGTTCATATTCCGTTTGGCAATCCTGATAAAATCCTGATCTGCGACAACAAGCGATTTATCTCCATCGACATCGAATTGGAGAATTTTGCTTATTAAATCATGGGTGCTTGTATAGACGGCGTTCGTGAGAAACCATTCTCCGATCTGTGCTGCACGTTCGCCATATATTTCGTTTGCTGTATTCAATCTGATAGCGTGTTCTTTGTACAAATGCGGGCTCCTCAAGCAGTCCAATTCTTCAGAATGTCTAAACAGCCGGCAGTAAACTTCATGGTCGTTCAGCAGCCCTACGGGGTTTTCAATGTGCGCGAACCAATACTCGCAGGCGGCGTAGTAGTCCGGAAGCAGAAATGTATATTTCCCGTTTATTTCGAGCTTTCCGCTACGATATTTTTTGACCAGACTGTTTTTCACATCGCGGATTACATCTTTTGCATATGTATCATTCAGCAGAGCGGGATATATCTGAACCGCTTTTTGGAAAGGAATCAGATTTTGGTTATACGGCGTGATTCCGAGAATTTCCATCATGGTTTCTTTTGAAGTGCATATATGCTTGATACGCTCTGCTGATTTTTGTGTCAGCAGGTCAATTTCATCATCCGAAATATCCGTAAGTGTCTGCAGCATCTGATAGTTTATCTTGGCGTTTTTAAATCTGTCTTCTTCCATATTACATTTGCCGGCACTGCAATGATACTTTTTGAAATAATCTTTATATTCATCCCAAGAATCATAATATTTGAACATTTTGAACTGACTCTTCGTGAAGACTATCTGAATATCTTCTTTAATAATGTCGTGTTCTTGCCCGTAAATATCAGTGATAAGAGGAGAGCAGCCGTTTACTTCTATGAATTTCCGGAAATCAAACACGCCTAACAATCCTTTGATCCAGGGGGCGCGGAACATAAAATTCTTCGTTGAAACACAGGGCAGTATCATCCCGGCGCCGTCCGTGTGGGGAATCGGCACATAATCAGTTTTTCGTGTGATCGAATAGTCGGTTTCATTTACAAAATCAAAAGTACCGTACACATTAGTCTCAAAATCATCAATGACAATAGATTTATCGATGTCAAATTCTTCCCATGCATCGGTCGCGGAGGTCGTTAAAGCCATATATGCCAGATGTTTATTGACATTATTTCCGCCTTTTGCGTTGATTTTGTCAACGGTTAGACCGCACATAACCGCGTTTTCAATTTTGTTCCACATAGTTTCTTTCATGAATACGGCTTTTTTCTGGCGAATCTGCCCGGCAGATGAAGTAAAATACCGGTATTTTTCACTTTTATAGGTAAAACCGTAGAAGCAGATATCTTTGAATACATCAAAATAGTAAATCTGCACGACGATTAAGGAATCCGTTAATTCATCGTGTCCGATTCCGATTGTTCTGCTGAGAGCGGACTCAAACACAGAAATCACATTGGTATCGTGTAAACATTCCTCTCTGAGGGAACGGATATGATCAGAACCGTTTGTCAATTCGTTCTGACTGACTTTATTATGCAGAAGAGCGAGTAATTTTTGCTTTGCTTCCTTCGCTTTCTCCCTTTTATGATGGATCAGTCTGATATAGTGCAAATATTCTGAAACGGCGGCATTATGATAAGAAGGAATGGAAATATCTGTATTTTCTGCGCCATCTTTTTTCAGAATTTTCATATCATGTTCCGTGTATCCGAGCTGTTTCAGATGCTGTTCTATTTGCGGAAGTTTATCTTGAAGGTATTTGCGTTCCCTTCGATAGTTAACATTCATGGTATGCAGATATTGTTCATGATTACTGTAAAAGTGTCCTGTATCCACAGAATACAAATGATATTGTGTGTCAAGCAATTTTTAACGCTCCTCCTGTTCAAATAATTCGTTGCCACGTTCAAAACATGCCAGTTCATATTCATATCTTCTAACATAACGGTCGAGGTATCTGACGCCTTTATCATTAGCAGAGGAAGCGGCTTGATGCACCACTCTGCATATATTTTCGACAATGGTTTCTCTTGTCCCGGATATGTACTGTGTGTCAATATTTTTGGATGATAATCGCATACGGTCGTCAAGATCTCTGCGATTTAACCATATCGAAAGAGCGTATTGTCCTTTCTGCTTATCGAAGCGATATACGCATTCTGCAATATAGTTCTCATATCCGAATTTGGATAAATCAATTACAAGCATGTTTCCGCTAAATTTTGGTTTCATCATATATTTAAGCATGGTTGCCTCCTTTTCTGTGCCGTGATGTTCTCAACTTTGTTGAGACATCGCACTGACGAGTTTGTGTCTGTTTTCTGTATTTTTTCTGCAATGTTCATCGAATTTATTGTCGTTTGCAATGCGCATGGCGATAGCGGAACCGTTTATACTTTTTCTTCCTCTATGCTCTGTGTTGAAATCAGAGGCGTAGATCAATCCTCCGAATCCGGTGTGACTTACTTTGTAAGTCTCTTTTGGGTAACAAGTTTCTTTCATAAGTTGTGGCGTTCTCCCTTCTTTTGAGTGGTTTTTTTGTAATCGTGTTGGATGTCAGGATGACAGACGGTTATAAGATATACTTCTCCGTTTGTTTTTGAATTTTTCCAAAATTTTACAGGCAGGTATGATTCTTAAACTGTTTGTGGAAAAGAAAGTCAGAGTACGATTAATAGGACAAGTGTCCCGATATAATTTAGAAACAGTTTAAACTGTTTAGGAAAAATGCAAAGTCAAATATAGAACATTTGTTCGAAAAAGGTATTGACAAAACAGAACGCACGTTCTATACTTGACATTACAGGTTAGAAAAAACATAGGATAAAGAGGCGTATCAGAATGGACAAGAATTTAGTTACATATTATGACAACAATGCAGCGAAGCTTCGCAGAACCGTGGATAAAATTTTAATGAAATTCGGCGGCATATCAGACAAAGACACGGATGACTTTTACTCGCTCGCCAACGAGGTATTTGTGAATGTTATGAGACGGTACGATGATTCACAATCTTTTGACGCATACTTATATTCCTGTCTATTGAAGAAGATTAAAACGGAAATGACGAGAAGAAACCGTGAGAAGCGTATGACGGACAGGATGACGGTTTCCATTGACATGCCCGTTGGAAATGATGGGGATGATACGATAGGAGATCTGATTGCCGATGATTTTGTGATAGAGAGAGAAGTATTTGAGAAAGATGAGGAAAAATACAGTAGAAGAATGCTTCTGTATCTTGACAGGTTATCCGGTCTTCAAAGAGAAGTATTAAGACTGCACACGGATGGCTATCTTCCGAATGAGATCAGGGAAGAATTGCATATCAGTGAGAAACAGTATGCGGACTGTTTGGCTGCAATCCGTTCCTACAGAAATATATCAGTATTATTATAAATGAGAATTATGGGAGGTGTACGGAAATGGCAAGACCACGTAAGCAGACATATACGTTAGAAATGTATCTTAGGAAAAACAGAAAAGGTGATATTGATAACAACGCAGATGTTCAGAGAAATTTCGTGTGGAATAACGAGCAGATTAACGAATTGATTGTGACAGTGCTTACAGATGATTATATTCCGCCAATTATTCTTGGGGAAGAAGAGAACTCTAAACTGCATATTGTAGATGGAGGGTGCAGGACCGCAGCCTTACGAAAGTTCAGAGAAATGAATTATAAGATAACCTCATCTGTAGAAAATCCGTTAATTCCCTATATGAAAAAGGTAATAGACAAAAACGGGCATGTTACATACGAGGAAGCTGTATTTGATATCAAAAATAAGACTTATGAGAAACTTCCGGAGGAGTTAAAGGAGAAATTTGACGAATACCAGATTGAGACGGTCATACATGAATGCTGCGACGGAGGTCAAATATCGAAATATATCAAACGCTACAATAACCATGCAGCTATGAACACGGACCAGAAGGCATTTACTTATCTTGATAAATTTGCAAGCCGTATCCGTGCTATTCTGGACAGCAGGTTTTTTGTGGAATGTAGCTGCTATACCGAGAAGGATAAAACAAAAGGCGCTGTGGAAAGAATCATTGTAGAAGCAATGATGTGCATGAATCATTTTAATAATTGGAAGACACAGGCGAAGGCGGCGTGCAAATATCTTAACGACAATGCGACCGAAGAAGAGTTTGAGAAATTTGCAGATAACTTACACAGGCTTGAAAACATTGTAACAGATGATATTAAGAATATATTTAACAAAAAGGATTCTTTCATTTTTCTGACACTGTTTGACAGATATACGAAATTGGGAATTGCAGATGACGGATTCGCAGATTTTCTGCGGGCATTCAGTAATGATTTCAGGATGGTTAAGAGAAATGAAAAGGGAATGCTGTTTGATGAAATCGACAAGGAACTGAGCACGAAGGATAGGCAGGTGATTGCTGATAAATTGGAACTGTTAGAAAATTTGATGCTGGATTTTTTACATATCAGTAAGACAGATTCCATACAAACCGGAACGGAGCGGTTTATAGCCAAGAATCTGAATATAGACGTCGCATCTGTACGAGAAGACATGGATTTGTATAATGAGTCATTAGACGGACTTTTGGATAACACAGTCAGAGTGGATTCCGAATTGCGGGATAAGGAGAACAGACCTTCCCTGTTGGCAATGATGGTTTATTCGTATCAGGTAGATAAGGATTTGGATGAATGGATGTCTGAATATGCCAAGAACAATCATACATATCTCCGGAATCAGACAAAGAATTTCATGCACCTGCGGAAGGATTTTGAGCGATATTGCAGACAAAAAGAAAAAAGCGGCTAATGATTGCTTTAATGTTCAGAAGGTAGTATAATTTTAATTGTTTATTTTGCGGGTGATGAGTTATGTACACGCTTGCGGGTATCTGATAGTGATAGAGGAGCATTTCATGGATATGAATGAAGATGAATTGGTGGTAGGCGGATACAGATTCGGCACGGTTGCCGATGCTGAGACGGCAAGAATGGAACAGAAGAAGATTGTGAATGTGGAACAACATTTGGACTACCGTAAACCGGAGAATGTGTTGTTAGTATATAATAAGGCAATTGATAACAGAGTGTTTCTGACACCGCTTGGGATATCATATCTGCATAGAATGCAGGACCAGATGGTCAAGTGCGGGGTGCCGAAAGAGAAGATTAAGCCGATACCGATGTATGCTACATTCAGCAACAAGACAGAGAATAACAGTTCCATCAGACGCAGTATGACATCCAGAGGGCAGAAGATGGAATTCAAAGGGCGTTTTATCACATCGGTATGTGTGAATGTTCTGCTGGCTGCGGCATTGGCGGCAATGATTGTTCTGGCATATGTCAGTGATGTTCCTACAATCGTCAATTACAAGACTGCTATCCTGAATGAATATTCTGCATGGGAGCAGGAACTGACCGACAGAGAACAGGCAGTGCGGGAGGCCGAGCGCGCGTTAGATATGTCCCGTTAAAGAAAATAAATAAAAATAACACGTGGAGGAGAGTTATGGGTTCAAAGGCAGCAGCGGATAAAAAGAATAATATGAAGGGAGTAACGGTACATTCTATTAAGACGAAGGTGGCGTCTCTGGTTGTCGGAGAACTTGTTTTGATGGCAGTACTGCTTTTGTTTTTGGTTATTCCGAAAGCGAGGGGATTGATGGGGAACACTACGCAGAATTATCTGCATGATGTGACAGTTTCTTATGGTATGATGTTAGCAGAGAAGATTCACAGTGATGGTCAGGAGAAAGCTATGGCGACGGATAATTTGAGCAGGATGCTGAGTGGCGTTAGTATTAAAGGCGTTGATTCCAGCTATGTCTATATCGTGTCGCCGGAGGGTATCATATTGTATCACCCACAGACAGAATTGATTGGCAACTCAGTAGAAGCTATAGGGAATGATGTCGTAAGTAATATTGTCGCGCAGGTGAAATCAGGCGAAGTACCGGGAACAGAGGTGCTTTCTTATGAGCATAACGGGGCGTCTAAGTATGCGGCATTTTATGTGGATGAGGGCATGAACTTTATTCTGGGATTTTCAGCAGATGAAGAAGATATTCTCAAAGACATCTCGATGATGATGAAAGTCTGTGTAGTGGCATCGTTTCTGACATTGATTGTGTGTTCTGTTCTCGGTTATCTGACGGCAAGCAGGATGGTAAAGCCGATTGAAAAGATTACGGAAGTGATTAATAAGCTTGCTGAGTTGGATTTTACTGATGATGACGTGCAGGAGAAATTGAATAAGAGAAAAGACGAGACAGGCAGCATGAGTCGTGCAATATCGGTTTTACGTGAGAAACTGAAAGTGGTATTGCTTGATTTGCAGGAACAGAGCAGGAAATTGTTTGATGCATCAGACTCCTTAAACAGCAATGCAGCGGAGACAGCAAATACGATTGAGCAGGTGGAGAAGGCGGTTAGCGAGATTTCCGAGGGCGCTACATCACAGGCTGACGAGACACAGAAAGCAACAGAAAATGTCATTCTGATGGGTAACATGGTAGAGGAGACATCGGTCGAAGTAAAGAATCTTATCGGAAATGCAGCACAGATGAAGAATTCCGGAGATGAGGCAACATCCATTCTTGTTCAGCTTGAGGATATTAACTACAAGGCAAGTGAAGCAATTGATGTTATTTATGAGCAGACCAATACAACCAATGAGTCTGCGATGAAGATTCGTGAAGCTACATCGCTGATTACTGCAATTGCGGAAGAAACAAATCTGTTGTCTCTCAACGCAAGTATTGAGGCGGCAAGAGCGGGTGAACAAGGCAGAGGCTTTGCTGTGGTTGCATCACAGATTCAGAAACTTGCGGAACAATCCAATGAATCGGCACGCCAGATTGAGAATATTATTGATTCGTTGATTTCTGATTCTGAGAAAGCAGTGACCACTATGGGCGAAGTAAAAGATATTATGAATCAACAAAGTGAGAATGTAGGCAAGACAGAAGAGATCTTTGCACAGGTGAAGAATGGAATAAACGGTTCGATTGAAGGCGTGAACATTATTGCGGATAAGACCAAACAAATGGATGATGCAAGGGTGAATGTAGTAGACGTAGTACAGAACCTCACGGCAATTGCGCAGCAGAATGCGGCAAGTACACAGGAAACGTCGGCATCTGTTACGGAGGTAAGCGGTATTGTATATGATATTTCTTCTAACGCGGAGAAACTTAAAGCGATTGCAGATGAATTGGAAAAGAATATGAAAGTCTTTAGAATATAATCGGCGGGGCGAGAGCCGGATATCGTATGATTATAAAGAACTATATGAAGGCATAAGCGGGATATTTGAGTTTATGCCTTTCTAAAATAATAAATCATTATTTGGTTATGTTATTATTTTACAATTAATGATTTTTATCACAATTTATTCAATATTATATCGTATACTGTCACATACGACTCTCATCATCCACTACCAGAATTTTCACCTTTTCCATATTAGTG